>WNGR01003454.1_pt1 | contig 17242 bp, 8 predicted proteins | sample 5407581 | NCBI WGS metagenome assembly WNGR01 (sample SAMN13153383, study PRJNA577476) | soil metagenome | isolation source: 80 cm soil or saprolite under Garry oak tree replicate 2 | place: USA:California | collected 2016-06-15 | reverse complement strand
AGGATGAAGTTGAAGATAACCAGCGATTCCTACTGAAACAAGAAGTGGATGAGGTAACCCAGTTCAACACTAGTTTCAGTGTTGACAAGCCTACCTATCTACACGCACCTCTCTGGTTCATTCAATATGAGTACAAAGGAAAGAGCTACAACGCAATCATCGACGGCAGCAGCGGAACCATGATTCGAGCGGATATACCGCAAGTCGACTTCAAGATGATCTAGAACTCAACCAGGGCCCGTAAGTCCTCGGGAATCTGAACAAATAGTTCCGAAAAGTAGGCTTCGGTGACTTATAGAACCCGGAGAATTCTGATATTAAGCGTCACGAAAATGGTTTCCGTTATAATGCTTCAACATGAACGAGCATGTTTTCCGATTTTCTCCGACGGGATCAAAAGGTACGAGTCCTCTTTTATCCGTCTCAGGCTTCGCGATTAGCCTCGATCGGGCTATGAATCCCATTCGGACTCGAGCTGCTGGTAGGGCTTTCTGTTCTACGGCGAACCTTGGAGCGGGGTTCGATGTGTTCGGCTTAGCCTTGAACAGATACTCTGACACTGTCAATGTCCGAATAACTTCAGGAAGGAAGATCAGAATAATCGTCCACGGCCCCGAAGGTCGCAACATACCAGTAGAAGTGAGGAAAAACTCTGCCGGGCCTCCAGCTGCAGAATTAGCCAGGAAGGCACAGTTGAAGAAAGGCTTGGAGATAATCGTCGAGAAGCGTGTACCTCACGGCCTTGGACTTGGAAGCAGTGGGGCTACTGCTGCAGCATGTACGATGGTTGTGAACGCTCTTCTGGATCTTGAATTATCAAACGATGAGCTGGTGCAAATAGCAAGTCTCGGCGAAAAGGCCGTCGCAGGAACGCCGCATGCGGACAATGTCGCGGCTTCGCTCCTGGGAGGATTCGTGATCGTATACGACTGGCCGCTTAGAACAATTTGTCTAAAGCCACCCCATGGCCTAGCCGTTGTTGTTGCGACTCCTCAGCTTCCCGTTCAATCCGAAAAGACGAGAAAAGCGCGAAAGGCGATTCCTGGAAAAATCCCAGTCAAGAACGCAGTACTAAATCTCGGTAGAGCTTCTGCTATGGCAGCGGCTTTTGCTCAAGGCGATATTCGACTGATTGGAACAGGAATGAAGGATCAGATCGCCGAGCCCTATCGAAAGGACCTCATTCCCGGCTATGATGATGTGAAACGTATGGGCTTGGAAGCAGGGGCAGCAGGCGTATCCATCAGCGGAGCGGGACCCAGCCTCGTCGCGTTGGTGGATGAAGACAGTTGCGACCCGAGACTAGTTGCTCAAGCAATGGTAAGGGCGTTTACACAGAATAATGTGCGTTCAACCTCGTTCGTTGCACGGCCTGCCCAAGGGGCCAGCATAGTCATGAAGGCTTAGCAAATGCCCTGGCCCTACCATCTACGATGCTTCAACTGCCACACCCAATATCCACCCCAGGCTACGAATTACCGATGCGAGAAATGTGGCGGCCTTCTAGAGGTCAGTTTCCAGATCTCAGGCCGAAAGACCCCTTGGAAGAAACGGGGCCTATCAGTCTGGAAATATCGAGAACTTCTCCCTATCGATAACGATCGATTCGTAACAACCCTGGCAGAGGGAGGAACTGGGCTTCACCACTGCCGGCGTCTCGGCCGCGAAATCGGTCTAAAGAGACTCTTTGTGAAGAATGAGGGAGAGAACCCAACCGGGTCATTCAAAGACCGGGGCATGACAGTCGCCCTATCCAAGGCACGGGAGCTAGGAAAGAGAAAGGTTGTGTGCGCTTCCACAGGGAACACCGCAGCATCCCTAGCTGCCTACTCGGCACGCGCAGGACTCAAGTGCGTAGTCATCGTCCCGGAAGGAAAAGTGGCGGCAGGCAAAATGCTCCAAGTAATGATTCATGGCGCAAGCATTTTCCAAGTCAGCGGCGACTTCGACGAGGCGATGAGAGCAGTCGTTACACTGACAGAGCGCCGGAAAGGATTCTATCTAATGAATTCCCTTAATCCATTCCGACTAGAGGGCCAGAAGACTCTAGCTTTCGAGGTGTGTGATCAACTGGATGGAGGAGCGCCTGACGCGGTGGTACTCCCAGTCGGCAACGGCGGGAATATCAGCGCGATCTGGAAGGGCTTCACCGAATTCCAGACGTTGGGAGTCACGAAGACGAGGCCTAGAATGATCGGGATCCAAGCCGAAAATGCGGCGCCCATCGCAAAGGCCGTCAAACGAAAACAAAACAAGATTCAACCCGTCACCAATCCGCGAACAATCGCTTCTGCAATACGAATTGGGTCGCCGGTCAACTGGATCATGGTGCTCCCTGCCATCAACGATTCCAGTGGGACCGCGGAAACAGTGTCCGACAGGGAGATTCTGCGAGCCCAGAGAGATTTGGCCTCGAAAGAAGGGATATTTGTCGAGCCGGCCAGCGCAGCGTCCATAGCTGGCCTCAGAAAAAGTCGAGAGGCCGGTAGAGTCGACAGATCGGATCTAGTCGTATGCGTTACTACAGGTCATGGCTTGAAAGACCCGTCGGTGGCTGAGCACATGCCTCGCCATGAAAGTTACACTCTCAAGATTACTCAACCTGATTGGATCGAACGCCTAGAGAGAATGCTTTGAGAATCGTCCTCATCGGTTTCGGTACAGTGGGCCAATCATTCGCTCGCATTCTGACCAAGGATAGGGAGTGGCTCGTCAAGAACTATGGCTTCGAACCACAAGTCACTGCAATAGTGGATAGCCGAGGGGCTTGCCGGGACGATAACGGCTTGAACCTTGACCTAGCCTTGAAAGTGAAAGCGAAGTATGGGACAGTCCAGAAGTACCCGGGAAAAGGCGAAAGAAAAACAAACACAGCACAGGTCATCTCCGGAACAGAAGCAGAAGCAGTTGTAGAGACGACTCCCTCGAATTTCGAGAGTGGAGAACCCGGCCTCACGAACATCAAGCAATCATTGTCTGCGAAAAGGCATGTGGTTACCGCCAACAAGGGACCATTAGCCCTAGCAATGCCAGCGCTTTTAGAACTCGCAAATCACACGAGAATGCAGCTACGCTTCAGCGCCACAGTGGGAGCCGGTACCCCATTCCTGAGCTTCGCATCGAAATGCCTTCCTGGAGAGAAGATACTCGGAATCAACGGCATTCTCAACGGCACAACCAACTACATCCTGACTAGGATGGACGAGGCTTCACTCAGCTATCAAAAGGCGCTCGCTGAAGCCCAAGAGAAAGGATACGCGGAGAAGAACCCTAACAATGACGTAAGAGGACTAGACACGGCAGCAAAGATAGTTATCATCGCGAACTGGGTTCTCAAACGCCGGATAAGTATCAAAGGACTGGAAATAACTGGGATTCAAAACATAGGACCGGAAAGGATCCGGACTGCCAAGAAATCCGGAGCCAGAATCAAACTCATGGGGCGACTCACAGATTCACGAGCTACGGTGAAACCGGAAGAAGTCCCAGCAGACGACCCAGTGTGCGTCCCTGGTAATCTCAACGCTGTAGCATTCTCCACGGAACACATAGGTGACGTGACCCTCATAGGTCGGGGAGCCGGGGGAGAAGAAACGGCTAGCGCGATAATCCGTGACCTAGTTGACATTCGAAGCGAATACTCGATCTAGGGACCAAAACTGAAGCTTGTTATGAAATTCGGCGGCTCATCACTAGCCAACGCTGCGAAAATCAAAAACGCAGCCAGAGTAGTCGAACGGTTCTCATCCGGAAACAGAATAGTTGTCGTCGCATCAGCGATGGACGACACGACCGACCGGCTGGTGGAGATCGGAGAACTCGCGAGGAACGGAGAGACCGCCCGAGCAAGAAGAATACTGTCAAGCATTCAGAAGCTCCACACAAAGACCGCCCGAGCAACTTCGTCGCGGAAAATGTCGAAGGAGCTTCTCGACAGAATCGACCGGTTAAACGAGGAACTGGAAAAAACTGTCGAAGGAATATCTCATCTTAGAGAACTGACTCCCAGAAGCAGAGATTATCTCCTCTCTTTCGGTGAACGCCTCTCTGCGCCGGTATTAGCGGCAGCAATTCGTAGTCTGGGCCTCAAGACTCGTGCTCTCACCGGAGCGGAGGCAGGGATAATATCCGACGAGAGATTTGGAGAAGCCAATCCTCTAGCAGAAGTGAGCTATCATGAGATACGACGACGCCTCGACCCGATGCTTGCTAGAAACGAGATCCCGGTAGTGACGGGGTTCATAGCGGCAACTGTCGACGGGAGCATAACGACCCTCGGAAGAGGCGGATCTGACTACACTGCTAGTCTTCTAGGGGCTGCACTGAACACCGAAGAGATCTGGATATGGACCGACGTTGACGGATTGATGACCGCGGATCCTAGAATCGTCAAGAATGCAAGGCTCCTTCCCGCAGTCTCCTTCGGAGAAGCCTTGGAACTATCATACTTCGGAGCCAAGATGATGCACCCCAGAGCTATGCAGCCTGCGGCCCAGAGAAAGATTCCAGTCCGGATTCGGAACTTTTCCAAGCCGTCTTTCGAAGGAACCCTTGTCTCTTCAGGAGAGACCGATAACGGAGGCAGAATAGTGAAAGCGGTCTCTATCATCGGAAGTGTTGGAATCGTCACCGTGAGCGGGACTGGGATGATCGGTTCGCCTGGAGCGGCGGCAAAAATCTTCATGGCCCTAGGCTCCAGCAATGTCAACGTGATGATGATCTCTCAAGGATCATCGGAAGCAACCATCTCATGCGTCGTGGCGCGGAAGGACGTGGACAACGCGGTTAGAGCATTACAGCTTGCACTACTGGGACAGGGCTTGGTTGACAAGGTGGTCGCGGAGAGAGACGCCTGCATCATAGCTGTCGTGGGGTCCGGAATGAAAGGGACACCGGGAGTAGCAGCTAGAATCTTCGGTGCTGTCGCTCGGAAAAAAATCAACGTGCGCATCGTAGCGCAAGGCTCCTCCGAATACAACGTCTCCTTCGTGGTGTCCGAACATCAAGGCCCTGAAGCTGTAAGGGCCATTCATGAAGAGTTCCAGCTTGGGCAGAATCGACATATAGGGTCCCGGACTAGCGAAAGCGGCTCGGCTTTCTCCAGCATTCCAAAGCCTACTCCATACGCCTAATTGTCGCCTTAAGACCTAGTCGACTTTGACGCTTCGAAGATTCGACGCAAACACTTAATTTCTCAACAGGCACCCACGATTTCTCAGTCCTCAGAGGTAACTCTCTTGAAGAAAGAAAGAATTGTTCTTCTAATTGCGATCCTTCTGATGAGTAGCATAGTAGCTCCGCTAATCGTTCACAGGGCAGAGGCTACGATTGCCGGTCCGACTAGTGGAGTAGTGTGTATCGCGAGTGCAAACGCGTCCGTCTGCCCGGTCACTCCCCCAGTAATTCCTGGACCAGCGCCCTCACCAACTTCTGAGTTCAGAGTCGCAGTGATTGCGAATTCGTCACAAGCACTCAACGGATTCGACATTACACTGCTTGCTAACAGCAGCATCCTTAAGCCTTCAGGTGTACAACTCGGAACACTCCTAGCAAACCCGCGCGCTATAGTCGAATGCGTCGGTGGAGTAAACAGGCTAGGATCGGGCGCGTGCCCAGTCACCGACACTGCCGGCACGATTCAGTATGTAGTCGTGGGCGAACTTACATTCCAAGATGTAACCGGCGTATTATTCTACGCAATCTACAACGTAACCTCAAACTCTATAGCAAGCCCGATCGGCTTCCAAACCGGCTGCACAAACACCAGCGTATCAGACGGCACATGTGTCAGCATAAGTGGTGGGGCCACAGCACTTGTTACGGAAACTGTGCAGGGAGCCAAGTTTAGCAATCGACCCTACTTCGATGTGGTTCCTAGTACCACAACCATTCAGGTTTCCCGGGGGGACATAGCTGCGAGCGGGTTTGTCACGGTCACGAGCGTGAATGGTTTCGGTGGTACGAGCGGTGCGACTGTCGACCTGAGCACGTCGGTCTCGGCCGCAGTTGTGCTCTCCCCTCTTCCGCTTTTCTCCGTCCTACCTAGCAGTGTTACCGTTGCCGTTGGCAGTGACGGTCTCGCCGGACTGACCATTACTGTTCCAGACACCACGCCTCCAGGCAGTTACATTCTGAACTTGACTGGCACAAGTCCCGGAATGCCACCGAATTCGGCGACGATTCGGCTGATTGTCCCAGTGCCTGACATTTCCATGGTGGTGAACCCCTACAATCTGTTCTTTAACGCCACTTACTCAGGTACGTCGCTCATAACGATATCAAGCATTGGAAACTTTCAAGGAAACGTCACGATTAGCCTAACATTCCCTTCGCAGATCCATGCAACGCTGTCTGATCAGAAGACCAGCCAAACGATCATGTTGACTAGCAAAGGAAGCAACACAGCCGCGCTCACCGTGAGCTCAACAATAGCCGGGGGCTACTTCCTGAACATCACTGCAACCTCGGGCTCGTTGGTTCACATCTTGACAATTACGATTCTTGTTAGGGACTTTCGGATGGAAGCAGTTGGCCGCTTTCCGGGGCCCCTGATAATCGTAAAAGGCACTACAGCCACTGAGCCAATTCTCATCGCGGCGACGAACGTCTATTACAATGCAACTGTCACTATCGGACCGATATCAATCCTCCAAATCCAATCGAACGGAACTGTACCCTCAACCGGAATATCAGTTGGATGCAGCCCAACCCAACTGTCCATCACCTCATACCTTCAACTCGTACTGGGCACCAACAACACATTCTGCGCAGTTACAGCGTATGCAATAGGGAACTATACTGTCACAGTGGCAGCCACGAGTGGAAGTGGGTTCCATACTTCTAGTCACTCTGTTTCTTTCCAAGTCACAGTTGTAGGTGTCGCGCCACCTCCTCCTCCAATCTTCTACATCTCGGCCAACTCGACCATGCATCCCATAGCCGCGGGAAGTAATGCTACTCTAACCATCACTCTCTCCTCAATAAACGGTTTTGCTGGAACGATCACCCTGACTACTGCATTCTTTTCTGAGACGACCGTTGGAGTTGGATTTACCGCAATCCTGAATCCAACAAGTGTAGTCCTGAATTCCGGAGGAACGGCCGCATCAGTTCTACTCTTGGCGACTACTAGGACCACCTCGGCAGACGTGTATTTTGTGTCGGTTTTCGGCCACTCGGGCAACCTTACGCAGGTCCTAGGCATGTACGTCCAAGTTCAACCTCCTGCAGATATTCCACCTGTAGCCAGTTTTGCAGTCCTCCCCAGCAATCCTATCGTGGGACAGAACATTGGTTTCGACGGATCGAGAAGCCTTGACCCTGATGGCGTGGTGGTTTCTTGGGGCTGGTCTTTCGGCGATGGCGTCTTTGCAACTGGCGAATTCGTGAGCCATTCCTACAATGCTCCCGGCAACTACAGTGTGACTCTGACTGTTACGGACAATGCGGGGCTCTCATCGTCTACGAGTTCGACTATCTCGGTGTTATCTCAACCGGCTCACGATGTAGCGATGGCCCTTGTAAATCCCGAGCCTAGAATCGTGGTCTCTACACAGACCGTCTACGTCCAAGTACAGCTTGCGAATAATGGTCTGGACAATGAGAACGTCAGCGTAACAGTGTACGCGAACGGACAGCCTGTGCGGACATTAACAGGGTTATTCGTTCCAGCTTGTATCCCATCCCCTTACAACTTCTGTGGATATCGAGACTACTTCCTCATTCCATGGGACACCAGCCGAGCCGCGCCTGGAAACTATACGATTTCAGCGAGCGTATCGCTCTCGCCTGGAGAAGTGGATCCAACAGCATCAGACAACAGTCTAACCGATGGAACGGTGATCGTCCTGCCAGCGCCTATCATCACGCTTTCACCGAACACCGGACCGGACGGGACAAAGGTCCTGGTGCAAGGAACGGGCTATCCAGGGGGGGTGCAATACGGATACCCCTTCGTTGGTTACATCGAAGTCAACTTCGATAACATGACCCTGGGCTTCACACTATCACACAATGGCACCTTCACCTTCACCTTCGACGTCCCGCTCTCTCAATCCGGCCCTCACGGAGTCTTCGCCTTCGACCAGAACTCAGGAGCCCACGCATCCGCCACGTTCACAGTCCAACCCCCTACCAACAACAATCTAGCCCTCACCATTGACACGGGAACAGTCTACTTCCCAGGAGACACGACCATAGCCTACATACTAACGACCTCGAACGGCGGCCCAGTCGAATCCCAGAGTATCCAGCTTCAAGTCGTACTCTTCAGACCTGACGGAACAAACATCACGCTGACAGCCAGCAGAATTGGCGCAGGTCTCTACAAGACAACCTACGCCATACCGAGCGCTGGACCACTAGGAACATACCTCATTTTCGCGAAAGCCCATCGGCCCGGTCCCCTGGACGCGTCATCATTGGTGAGCTTCGAAGTCAAACTCCCCTGGCTTAGCTCGAACTCTGGCAAGATAACGGTAGGCGCGACAACGCTTGCAGGTCTTGTTGGACTAGTCGGCGTGGCATGGAAGAAAGGCTACCTGCGACGAAAGAAAGACAACGAATCGTCCACATCGCTGTTCTGACCTGAAGGAGCTAGTCTGAATGCGACGAGCATCGCTAACAATTATGCTCCTTCTGACACTATCTGCAATCACCTTCTACAATCCAACGACTCACCAGAATCCAGTGATCGCAAAGCCCTCCCATGTGAAGTCTCAGTCAATGACGTCTACGGCGATCGTGTCCATAATCCCGGAGAACGTTTCTGATCTAGCAAGGGTACCAGGGTCTACAGTGGTCTTCAATGTCACTCTTGCAGATTCACCCTGGATTAGCGCCTTCGACGTTTGGGTGAAGTTCGATCCGAATGTTCTCGGCGCATCAAGCAGCTCTATCGACTATTCAGGAAATATCCTAGGCCCAGGTGCAGTAGTCCAGTCAGAATGCATTAACGACCAAGCGATTTTTGGGCTCTGCCAACCTTATCCACTCGGAGGTACGGGAGTCGTGAATCTTGGTCTTTTCGACCTAGGTAACAAGACAACCTCGGTTCCAGCAGGTCTTCTCTACCGATTGACCCTGACAGTTCTCAAGGTTGGTTTCTCCCAGCTTCATCTGCTCGAAGTCGTTCTAGTTAACGGGGCCAAGAACGAGTCTTATCAGTCAACCAATGTTGACGGGCTCTTCACTAACGAGTACTGTGGATCAAGGTTCTGCACTGCTCCCTTCGTCGACTTCACCTTTACACCCAGCCCGCCTTCAGTCGACTCTGTCATCATGTTCAACGCATCAGCAAGCAAGGCTACAAATGGCAACGCTAGGATAGTTGCATACACATGGTTTTGGGACGAGATTTGCCGCGCAGTTGGCACTATTCAGAACGTTACTGTCCCTACTGTATCGCATGTATTCTGCAATGCGGAGGTGCATCAAGTCACTCTCACCGTAACTGACTCCTTCGGAATTTCTTGGTCGGTGACACGCATGGTGCAAGTGGTCTACTTGTTCATCGATGTGGGAATCGCGAGTCTCACCGTTGCTCCATCGACCAGCGTCCCAGTTGGAACCCATGTCAACATCATAGCCGTTGTCGACAACAACAGCACAATTGTCGAAGCCGCGAACACGACGATAAGGGTTGGCAACCAGCAGATCGCGACTAATACCTTTGTGAACATGAGCCCCCGATCTCAACAGACCCTTGCAGGTATCTGGGACACAACTGGGTTCACGCCAGGGACGTACACAATAGAGGCTTCGGTGGCTCCAATACCGGGGGCTAACATTACCTCCGACGATGTCAAAGCTGTTTCAGTGCAACTCTTCCAATCATCTGATAAAGCTCCAGTTGCCAAGTTTACCTTCTCACCAACCAATCCTCGTGTTGGAGAGAACGTCTTCTTCGATGGCTCAGCCAGTTACGATCCCGACGGCATTGTTCAACTATGGACCTGGGATTTTGGCGACAATAACGGAGTCTCGACTACTCCTACGCCAGTAAGGGGCATCGCCTTCCTCCAACCTGCAAACTACACTGTTACGCTTACGGTAACAGACAACGCTGGGCTGACAGCAACCACGAGTTCCCAAATCACCATCCGACCAGTTCCGCCACATGATGTGAGCATAGTCTCTGCTATTGCAGAACCCAAGACAGTGGTCTCAACCCAGAACGTGAACATTCAAGTCGTATTGAGAAATGATGGTTTTGAAAACGAGACTGTTACGCTAACCGTCCTCGATGATAACCATGTGATACGCTCCAAGAGCGGTATCCTTCTCGAGGCTTGCTTACCCAACGCCTCCAACGTTTTCTGCAACAACCAATACTACGCAAACATCAATTGGGATACAACCGGAGTCGCTGCAGGAAACTACACAATCTCGGCAACTGTGTCAATCTCTCCGGGAGAAACAGATCCAACCCCCTCAGACAATAACTTGACCGGGGGCAGGATAACGATCCTCCCACCTCCGATGATCGATTTAGCACCTAACAGTGGGGTTGTTGGGACCAAGGTTCAGGTCACCGGATCAGGATTCCCAGCCATTCAACACAACCCATTTGGATCTGCAGGCCCCATTTTCGTCACTTTCGACAATATGTTCCTCGGTTACTCTTCCAATGCCAACAATGGAAGCTTCACTTTCACGTTCGACGTGTTAGAGTCCGAACCTGGGATGCATCAAGTGATTGCCTTCGACGTGAACACGGGAGCGCACGCGTCAACTATGTTTACAGTGCTGTCAGCTCCAACTGGCCGCCTATCTGTAACTGTGGATACTGGCTCGGTCTATTTCCCCGGGGATACTGCAGTCATGTATATCCTAACCACTTTCAACGGATTCCCGGTGGAACCTTCAAACGTTCAGTTGCAAGTATCACTCTACTGGCCCAATGGCACAGCCATCTCACTTCACCCGACCTCAATTGCGAAAGGAATCTACAAGGTGACCCTTGCAATTCCGAGGGCCGGACCTCTGGGAACCTATTTTGTTCTGATCAAGGCCCATGAGTCCACTCCTAGCGACGCGTCAGCATTGGTCAGCTTCGAAGTTAGACTTCCCTGGCTCAGCTCAAACTCTGGCAGAATAACCGTTGGCGCAACCGCTTTCGCGGGCGTTGTAGGACTCGTCGCCGTTGCCTGGAGAAAGGGCTACGTACGACGGAAGAACGAATAGAACCTCACAAATCATGTTGAACAGGGAGACCGGAGAAAGTTCCAGACTCCCGATCTATCGATCGCGGAGTTATTCGTATTTTATCCGCGGGTCGACGACGCCGTAGACAATGTCGCTGATGAAGTTCGCAGCTATGACAGAGAGGGCGATAATGAAGAACATGGCCTGCATTACCGGAAAATCCTTGTAGCCGATAGAATCGAACAGCCACTTGCCCAGTCCGTTCCAGTTGAAGATCGTCTCAGTAATGATCGCGCCGCTCAATATGAAACCGAACGACAACGCAACGTTGGTGATCAGCGGAAGCGAGGCGTTCTTGAAGGCATGTTTGAAGAGCACTGCTCTCTCGCCTAGACCCTTAGCCCGCGCCGTCAAAACATAATCCTCACTCAACGCCTCCATCATAGTCGCCCTCGTCAAGAGCAGAAAACCACCATAAGAGAACAAGGTTAGGGTGAGAGCAGGAAGGAAGAGGTACTGGAGACGGACCAGTATCTGCTGTCCTAGCGGCGGGAATCCCACCGAGTCCCAGCTGCTCGGATAGGTTCCGCCTGCTGGAAACCAGTTTAGCGAAACCGCGAAGATGAAGATCAATAGGATGCCTGTGAAGAATGTTGGGAGGGAGAAGGTTGTGAGAGAACTGGTTACTGAGAAGTTGTCGAGTGCGGAACCGCGTTTTCTTGAGACGAGTATGCCTGAGACGGTGCCGATGATTATGGCCATGATAGTTGACGTGCCCAGCAGGAGAAGCGTGTTGACCAGCCTGCCGGAGGATACTACCTGATAGGCTACGTCCTGGCCGTTGGCGAAGGAGACGCCGAAGTTGAACGTGAGCACTGCCTTGACATAGTCGTAGAATCGGACCCAGACGGTCTGGTTGTAGCCGAACTGGTCCATCAGTTTCTGGCAGATGGTGGGAGGAACCCTAGGCTGACCCAGACAGGCGTAGAGAGCGCCTACCTGGCCGGGCATAGCCTCGAAGATGATGAAGTTGAAAATTATAACGAACCCGATGAGCACTGCTGTGTATGCGAGGCGTTTGAGAAGAAACGAGCGCAACGTCAACCCTTGAAGACCGCTAGAACTATTGTCGGACTAGCGAATTAATCCCAGCCCTTAGAACAGCGTGTCCACAAAGAAGAACAAGCCGTTCTCGCAATCGATTATCGTCGAACTAGGGATCTATTATTCGATCTAGCAGTCATATCCGCCGGTCGGATACGAGTTGGTGCAGCCTGCAACACTAGAAGGGTTCAGTGTCAGAGTGTTCTCGTAGAGTACTGGTTGCAGCGGTATAATTCCAACAGGCGGAGAAGTTGCCCAGTTGAAGGGTGCAACCCAGTTCGTGCCCACGAACCGGTTGACGATAGAGGCCTGGCTTAGACCGACGGGGATTGGGCCTCCGTTGGCTCCGATACCCTGCTGGAAGTGAGCACACGGACCAGTGGATGTTACAGCAGCGCCGAAACAGCTGGCGACAATACTGAAGTTGAGGAAATCATGTGTAATATCGCCCGTGTTCTGGGACCAGATCCAGAGCGCGAGATTGCCGTTGCTACGGAAGTAAGTGTTGCTGACGCTAGAAGCAGGTGCCAGATCCTTGCCGAAGCGAGTCAGAGTGTAACTTCCCCCAATCGGCGGGTTCTGGCTACCGGTCGAAGTGCAGATGCCGCTACCCGAGGCTGTCACGGTTCCACACTGCCAGGGACCGGAGCCGACAAAGGTGTGGTTTGCGATGGGGTCGTAGCCCGCTGCTGTCTGAGGCAGGTTCACATTCATCAGAGAAGCAGGGAAGCTACCGCAACTTAGAGCACAGGCGACTGTGGGAGTGCCTGAGCCCGTAAGAGTGTACTGAGACGGGTAGCATGTAGCGCCCGTTGCTGTACACGTATTGATTCCACTATTCCAAGCTGATATGCCTGAGTTTGTCCAGTAGGCGCCTGGTAGTATGGGTAGGCTGGTGAGGGTGAGTAGCGTGAATGGTCCGACGGTGCTGAGATTGATGTCGAACTGGCTTGGACTGAGAATCGTAATCCCCGTCACTGGCGCTGCACCGCCGCCCGCGAATGCTCCTGTCGACTTCAGGGCGAGATAGCTGAACGCGACGTCGAACGATGTGACTTTCCGACCGTCTTGGAAGAAAAGGTCGGATCGAAGCGTGAACCGGAAGGTCTGCGTCGTGCCAGGAGGCGGTGGATAGGTTAGGATGGCAGGGGAAAGGTTTTGTTGCACGCTCAGGATCATCCAGTCGATCAATTGACCGCCCGAATATGGATTGGTGACCATGAGGGAATCGTATACGTTGCCGACGATCCACTGGTCCCAAAGACTGGTATCGACGAAGGGGCTGGCTGAACTGGTTGACTGCTTGAACCCCTGACGTATGGTCCCTGGTTGCACTGGACTCGGGTTCCAAGAATTGAGCCATGTGAAGTAGTTGGGAAGACCCGTGCCGACATTGGTGATTTGTCTGTTCCAGCCGTTGTTGAGATAGCCGAACTGCGCATTCTGTTCGAAGATGGGGAGGGTGAAAGCGTTCTTGCCGAACTGGTCTTCGGCTTGAACACCCGCACCGATAGCCGAAAGGGTACTAGTCGTCCCGGGACAGTGGCCCGTTGAAATGTTGCTGGTCGAGCCGACGACTGGATCACCTGTGACGATCAGACATGGAGCAGACTCTATCTGGCTAGTGAGACTGTCGTAGGTTGTGTTGCAGAGATACATGTAGTTCGGAGCACTAGCCGTTGGGACTGCAGCAGACGTGCAGGGACCGTTGGGAGGCTGGATCGAAGGAATGCCTGAGACGAACCGGCTATAGTATCTGAAGTACAACGAGGAGTCGAAGGGCAACGGACCCGTTGGACTGTTGTACACAGCAGTGTAGATCCCCCAGCTGAGATTGACCGCGGTGGTTGAGGTCGTGAAACCTGGAAAAGACTCTGGAATACAACCGGGGCAAACGGACCTAGCGGAGAGGTAAGTGCAGGGTATGTTGTATGACCCTGTGAACATGTAGCAGATCTGCTGTGCAATACTGTCGCCAAGGTGAAGTCGCGGAGGGCTGTCGCTCTCGATCGCAAAGCTGGGCACGTGAGATGCTGCGGTAGAGCTGATTCCTGAGAGCCTAGAATCTGTCGAAGTGGTGCAGCTGGCAGTTCCGGTGCCACCGTCACAGCCAGTGGCGATGCCTGCGGCGACGAAGTGAGCGGCGGCGGAGTTCAGGTCCTTGCTGCCTGGGGCCTGGAGCGATGAGATACCGTTTGCACCCGTAGCATTACCGAGACGATACGCGGTTCCGCCGGGGGCACCGACGATACAGTTGGTCCCCGTCTCGGGAAACAGAGCGTCCCAGACACAAGGGTTCGCTGTTGGAAGACTCCCAACATTGTCATACGGAACTGAGGTATCCAGCGCTACGGCTTGGCCGGAGATACTTGGCTCGTTGCCAGCAAACTTTGCAGTATCGATCATGTGCGCGATACCCTGACGTATGTGTACTCCACAGGCAGCATTACCAAAGTTGAAGTCGCAGCCCCAGAAGTTATTCGCTAGCAAGAACTGGATCTCAAAGTATCCAGCCTCACTTATCGTCGATGTTATACGGAAACTACTGCTCGTCGTGAATGGCCCCACAAGATCAGGGGTTAGGGGCCAGTCGGTAAAATCGATGGCCGGGCTAGCCGATTGTATGTTGGTGAACTCGGCCTGCTCATCAGTAAAGATGGTGGCCGTGAGCGTGTCTTCAGAGGGACCTGCCGGCACCCAGTATTCGGCACAAATAGTTCCAATACTGATTTGACAAGCACATTGTTGCTGCGGGCTTGCGCAGGCTATCGCCGTGAACAGGTGAAGGGACGGAAAGAGAACGTTATTCGAAATCGGCGCTTGAAGGCTAGCCAAGGAAAAAATCGTGAGAAAAACGATTAGGAGCTTCGCCAGAGAAGCTGAAAACTCAGCCTTCAACAGTCATATCCACCAGCGGGGTAGGGTGTTGTGCAGCCGACAATACTGGCCGGATTGAGAGTGATGGTGTTCTCGTATAGAACTGGCGCTAGTGGAATAATTCCCACAGGTGGAGAGGAGGCCCAGTTAAGAGGAGCAGCCCAGTTCAAGCCCACGAACCGATTGACGATGGAAACCTGGCTGAGACCGACGGGGATAGGTCCACCATTGGCGCCAATGCCCTGCTGGAAGTGGGCGCAAGCTCCAGACGATGTTACCGGGGCACCGAAGCAGGCGGCTACAACACTGAAGGTGAGAAAGTCATGACCTATATCCCCAGGCTCAGACCAGATCCAGAGTGCCAGGTTTCCGTTGCTGCGGAAGTAGACGCCGCTAACGCTTGAAGCTGGAGAGAGGCCTTTGCCGAAGCGTGAAAGGGTGTAGCTTCCACCGACTGGTGGATTCACGGCTCCTGAAGAAGAGCAGTTGCCACTGCCTGAGACGGTTACAGTCCCGCACTGCCAGGGACCCGAGCCTACTAGTATCCCTGCTGCGAGTGGATCGAAGGTTGGAATGATCTTGTTGGGGTCAACGTTGAGGTTTGCCGCAGGGAAGGCGCAGGAAAGGGTGCTATTGCAGAGAACTGAGGGAGCTCCGGTAGCCGGTATGGGTCCAAGAGTGTACTGAGCAGGATAGCAGGAAGAGTCTTGCATTGTGCATGACGAAATTCCACTGTCCCAGGCAGCGCTTCCAGCACCGTTCCAGTAATGTCCAGGTAGTATTGTCGGTGAGGTCAGAAAGAGCAGACTGAAGGGCCCGACATTCTTGACGTTGACGTCAAACTGTGACGGGGCGAGGATCGTGAATCCTGTAATGTTGGACAGGGTAGCGCTCTGGTATGCCCCGTCTGCCATCATTGAAAGATAGGTGAAAGCGACGTCGAAAGAGGTCACTTTTCTCCCATCTTGGAAGAACATGTCATTGCGCAACGTAAACCGGAAGGTTTGCTGTGTGCTCGCTGGTGGAAAGTATGTAAGAGAGGAGTTTGACAATTGCTGAACACCGAGGATCATCCAGTCGACGAGCTGTCCACTAGACATGGGATTCTTGACCGCAAGACTGTCGTAGATGTTCCGGATCATGTAGAAGTCACGCGGTGTCTCTGCCAAGTACGGGTTCAGCGTCACCGTGGATCCAGAGAAGCCCTGACGAACAGTTCCAGCAACTGCCGGGTTGGGGCTATACGCGTTTAGCCAGGTGAAATAGTTCGGAATGCCTGTCCCGTCACCATCGATTACTCTCTGCCAGTTACTGAGGTATCCGAACCGGGCACCAGTCAGTGTGAAGACCGGGATGGTGTAGGCACCCTTTCCAAAAGCGTCTTCGCTCTGAATGCCCGCGCTAATAGCAGACAGCTGCGTTGTACCGGGACATGTCCCGCCAGGTGTATTGTTGGGCTGTCCCACCGCAGGATCTCCAGGAGAGGTAAGGCACGGGGCGAACTCCATCTGAGAACTGATGCTGTCGTAGCTCTGGTTGCACAGGTAAACGTAGTCGGCAGCCCTAGAGGTTGGGACAGAACTGGAGGAACATGATCCGGTCGGTGGCTTGATCGAGGAAATTCCTGAGACAAATTGGCTGTTGTAGGTGTGATAGAGGCTATCGTCAAAGGGATAACTGTCGGTATTGATGGCAATGTATATTCCCCAACTGAGATTGACAGCAGTGGTAGACGTAAATCTCCCAGGAAAAGATGCGTCCCCTCCAAGCGGGGGTCCTTGGCCGACATATGGGGCGCACGGGATATTGTAGGCACCGGTGAAGAGATAGCAGACCTGCTCCGCTATGCTGTCACCAAGATGCTGCCTTGCGACGGGTGGAATTCCTCTGATGAAGAAGTTGACAGTGTGCGACCCGGCAGCGGCGCTGATACCCGTCAGGACCGAAGTACCAGGGTTGAAGCCAGTAGCAATGCCGGCGCTTACGAAGTGCTGGGCCGCAGCATTCATGTTGGCACTACCCGGAGCGGGAAGCCAAGAAATACCGTTAGCACCTGTAGCGTTGGCCAAGTGATATGCCGTCCCTCCTGGGGCACCGACTATGCAGTGTGAGCCTG
>WNGR01003452.1_pt1 | contig 17247 bp, 14 predicted proteins | sample 5407581 | NCBI WGS metagenome assembly WNGR01 (sample SAMN13153383, study PRJNA577476) | soil metagenome | isolation source: 80 cm soil or saprolite under Garry oak tree replicate 2 | place: USA:California | collected 2016-06-15 | reverse complement strand
CGCGCTGATCTGGTCATCGCGCAGGTCGTAGATGACCGAGTAAGGGACCCGCACTTCGCGGCCGGTGGGCTGGATTCCGGCGAATTCGCCCGTGTGGGTGCCGGCGAAGTCCGCCTCGATGGCTGCCTTGCCGGTATCGGGGCGCCGGGCTAGGTCCTGGCATGCCTGGCGTACCGGCACGCCCGCCCGGCTGGCGGCGGCGCGTATGAAGGCGACCGCCGCGAACAGGGCGTACTGCCAGAAGCCGTCGGCCTGCCACCAGGCGACCTCATCGAGCAGGTCCGGCTCGATCCCGCCATGGAGGGCTGCCGCGGCCAGCACTGCGTACTGGAACTTCTTGTTCTCCCGCCCACGGAAGGTGCACTCGCGCAGGAACCGCTCGCGTAGTCCCTCCAAGGGCAGCGGGTCGGCTTGGCTGGCCCCGCACCAGTTCAGCGCGTCCGCGGCGACGTGGAGGAACACCTCGCCGGGAAAGGTGTTGTCTCGCGGGTGCAGGGGCGCGAGCTTGCTCACCAGCTCGAAGATGTCAGCGTCGCGGGCAAGCCCGTCAAGCAGGACGCGGCGGGCGACCGCGGTGTCCTCGGGAGTGGGCCGCTTCCTGGCAGGCATACACCGACGGTAGGGCAGAACCACTGATCGCGCGCGGCCTTACCGGTGGGTGCCGGGTAGTTTCGTAGTACGATTCCTGGGTGGAGGTTCTCCGCTCGGCGCTGCGCCATGGCATCCCGGGCGAGGACATCCTCCACGCCATCAACCATGCGATCACGATCGACGAGGCGGGTGACGACCCGGTGCGCTGGCTGGTGCTCGGCCCGGACCGGGCCGGCAACCTGCTGGAACTGGTGGTGATAGACCGGCCGGACGGCCCGGCGGTCATCCACGCCATGCCGATGCGAGCCCAGTACCGGCGGCTGCTCCCGAAGGGCAGGCGAGAACAGGAATGAACGACCACGGACGCCGCAAGGACGGGACGCCGATCACCGACGCCGATGTCGAGGCGATGGCCGACGAGGCCGAGCGCGGCTACGACGTGGACACACTCCTGCGCCGTCGGCCAGGCGGGCGGCCGCCGCTGGGATCGGCGGCAGCCAGTGTCGAATCCGTGCGGCTGGACCCGGAACTCAAACGAGCCCTGCTAATCCGCGCAGCCGAGGAGCACGTCAGCGTCTCGGAGGTGATCCGCCGGGCCATCGGCGAGTACCTGCGGGCCAGCTGACCAAGTCTCGGGGCGCGGCAGAACCACTCAGCTACAGGGCCCCGGCTCCCGCCGACCTGCGCAGTGCAGTGACATGCCCACCTGTCACGCTGCGTCGTTACCTCATGAGCTGCGTGACGTGCGTGAACCGCCGTTCTGCGCGGTGATCGCGGCCTGCTGGCCGCCCGCCGGTGGCGCGCCGGAGTGAACATTCTGCGCGTGGTTGCGATCGGCATCAAGATTCCGGCCGTGCCGGCGTGCCCGGTCGCCGCCGGGGCATTAGCCTCTTGACCACCGCCAGATGGTGTTCCGCATGCCACCGCATCTCCGGGTGCCCGAACCCGGCCCGGCACCAGGCGGCGGTCCTGGCGCTCACCAGCCCCTGGCACAGGCCCGGCCCGGCCGCGGTAGCCGCCCAGTCTCGCATGAACCCGGGCTAGGGGCCAGCTCCGCCCCGTTCGGCTCCTAATGCCGGTGCCGGGCTGGCAGCCCCGGCAGGTGACCTGGAAACCGCCGGCCCGGTGACCGGGGGGTGGCGTGCGCCGAAGTTCCCGGCGCTCGGCGTGCATCTGTCCGGGGCCGCCGAGGCGGCCGGTGACGTCCGCGTGCCGTCCGGGCCGGAGGCCGGCCTGGCCGGGTGGCGCTGGCCGCGGGTGCGGGGTCCGGCACGACCGTGACTTCACCTGACGAGCTGCCTGGCGTGCTGAAGGGGCCGCTCGCCGTCGTGCAGGGCGGGAAGAGCCTGCGGGGGGAAGGAGACGGCGACGGCCAGGCCGCCGCCGGGCACGGGCTGCGCGGTGATGGCGGCGCCGTGGGCGGCGGCGATGGCGCCGACGATGGACAGGCCGAGCCCGTGGCCGTCGCCGCGGGCTCGGCGGGCGCCGAGCCGCTGGAAGGGCTGGAACAGCCGGTCGACCTCGGCGGGCGGGATGACCTGCCCGGAGCTGGTCACCGACACGACGGCGCGTCCGCAGCTGGTTCCGGTGGTGACCTGAATGTGCCCGCCGGAGACGTTGTGCCGCACGGCGTTCTCGATCAGGTTCGACACCAGCCGCCGGATGAGGACCGGGTCGCCGTCGAGGGCGGCGGGCCGGATGCCGGCCTGCACCTGCAGGCCGAGGCGGCCGGTTTCGGGGCCGGCGGCGGCCAGGCAGGCGCTGGCCAGGGGCGCCAGGTCGACGGGCTCGCGCTGGCCGGGGCCGCCTTCGCTGCTGGCCAGGGTGAGCAGCGCCTCGATGAGGTGTTCCTGCTCGGCGTTGGAGGCGAGCAGGTCCGCGCTGACGGCCTGCCAGGTGTCGAGGGTACGGGCGGGATTGGCGCGCGTGACCTGGAGCAGGGCGCGCTCCCTGGTCAGCGGGGTGCGCAGCTCGTGGGAGGCGTTGGCGACGAAACGCCGCTGGGCGTCGAACGAGGCCTCCAGCCGGGCGAACAGGTCATCGAGGGTGTCGCCGAGTTCCTTGAGCTCGTCGTCGGGGCCTGGCAGGGCCAGGCGCTCGTTCAGGCTGCTGGCGGAGATCCGCCGGGCTGCGGTGGTGATCGTGTTCAGCGGGCGCAGCACTCTCCCGGCGATGAACCAGCCGGGAACGACCGCGGCGGCGATGGCGATCGCCAGGACGATGCCTGACCAGATCAGCAGTTGTTTCATGTCGGAGGCGTGCATCTGGATACCCCCTTGCGTCTTCATAGCCCGCATAGCCTTCAGCTGATGGGCAGTGATGCCGGTGGTAACGGGGGGCATTTTCCCTGGCGGGCGGGCCGGGTTCGTCGTCTGCGAGACGAGCAGGTACGTCACGGCGAGCACTGCCGCGCCGCCCGCCACGAACACCGCGCCGTACAGCAGGGTCAGGCGTAGCCGGGCGGTGCGGCGGGGCAGGCGCGGATGGGGTATGCGCATCACGGTCCTCCGATGCGGTAGCCGCTTTCGCGGACGGTCTCGATCACCGGCGGGTCGCCGAGCTTGGCCCGCAGCCGGCGGATGGTCGTCTTTACGGTGCTCGTGAACGGGTCGGCTGCCTCGTCCCATGCCCGTTCGAGTAGTTCCTCGGCGGAGACCGGCCGTCCCTGCGCGGCCAGCAGGCACTCCAGCACCGCCAGTTCCTTGCGGGTCAGCGGCAGCCGCCGCCCGGCACGGACCGCGACCCGGCGGGCCGGGTCCACGCTCAGCTCGCCGTGCTCGAGCCTGGCCATCCCCTCCTGGCGCAGCCCGTCCGCCACCGTCCTGGCCAGGATCTCGTCGTCTTCGGTTACCAGAACTCTCATCGCTGCACATCCCTCCGGTTTCCAGGATCGCAGGCCGCAGGTGACAGCCAGGTGACATTTCTGGTCACCGTGCTGTCACCACCCGCCGCGTACAACTGCCGGGGAAAGGAGCCAGTTCCGACTTTCGAGGATGGCGACGATGAACAGCAATACCTGCTGTAACCAGGGCTGCCGGTGGGCAGGAGTCGTGGCCGTCCTGGCGGTCATGGCCCTGCTGACGGCGGCCTGCGGCGGCACATCCACTGGTGCCGGCGGTTCTTCCTCCACCGGAGCGTCAACGCTCCACCAGGAGGAACTCGCCGTCGCGCGGTGCATGCGCTCGCACGGCGTGCCGAACTTCCCCGACCCCTCGGCGAACGGCAACATTCCCCACACCAGTCCGGACAGCCTGGGCGTGAGCAACAGCGTGTACCAGTCGGCCCTGAACGCCTGCCGGCACCTGGCCCCGGACGCGGACGCCACCCCCTCCGAGCACTCAGCGGCAGCAGATGCTCAGCAAGTTGCTGCAGTTCGCCAGGTGCATGCGCTCGCACGGCGTGCCGAACTTCCCCGATCCCGACAGCGTTGGCCTGCGTGTTGACCCCAGCATGACCCAGTTGCCGCAGTACCAGAGGGCATACCAGGCCTGCAAGTCGCTGCTGCCACGTAACGCCCCCGTAAAAGGAGCCGCGCCTGGAGGCGGGTCGTGAGCGGGGCGGTTCCGCGCGGCCAGGAGGCTGGCCGGCAGGAGATGGCCGCGGTGACCGCGCAGCAGACGGGACCCCGCCGCCGTCGGGCGGTGGTGACGGTGGCGGCGGTCGTGGTGGTCGCAGGAGCGGGGGCGGCGGGCGCGTGGTATGCGGGGGCGTTCGGTTCGCATGGCTCGCCGGGGTCGGCCTTGGCGGGGGCGCCACCGCCGGCGACGATGGCGGTGCAGCGGGAGGATCTGTCGGCGACGACGCCGGTGAACGCGACGCTGGGGTACGCCGGGTCGTACTCGGTGACCGGGGAGGGCAGCGGGACGCTGACCTGGCTGCCGTCGGCCGGGCAGGTGATCAGCCAGGGACAGGTGCTGTACAAGACCGGTAACGGCAGCCCGGTGGTGCTGCTGTACGGCGCCGTCCCGGACTGGCGGGTCATGTCGGTCGGGACCACTGGCGCGGACGTGTCCCAGCTCAACCACGACCTGGTCCGGCTCGGGGATGCCGACAGCGCGGACATCGCGGCGCTGGGCTGGGATTACTTCTCCTGGGAGACCACGGCCGGGGTGGGAAAGCTGCAGTCGGCGCTGGGGGTCGCCAGCCCGTCGGGGTCGCTGTCGCTGGGGCAGGTGGTGTTCGAGCCGGGCGCGCTGCGCATCAGCCAGGTCACCGGCAGCCTGGGCGGGCCGGCGTCCGGGCCGGTGCTGAAGGCGACCTCGGATGAGCATGTGGTGACGATCAGCCTGGATGCCGCCCAGCAGTCGCAGGTCAAGGCCGGGGACACGGTGACGGTGACGCTGCCGGACGGGACGACCACGCCGGGGACGGTCTCCTCGGTCGGCACGGTCGCCACCACCTCCAGCGGTACGGGCGGCTCGGGCAGCACCCCGACGATCCCGGTGATGGTGAAGCTGACCCATCCGCGGGCGGCGGGGAGCCTGGACCAGGCCCCGGTGACGGTGAACATCACCACCGGCAGCGTCAAGAACGTCCTGGCGGTGCCGGTCGGCGCGCTGCTGGCCCGGGCCTCGGGCGGCTACGCGGTGGAGGTCGTCGGCGCGGGGAACACCCGGCGCCTGGTGCCGGTGAGGACCGGGCTGTTCGACGACGCCGACGGGCTGGTGCAGGTGAGCGGGGCGCTGAGGCCCGGCCAGCGCGTCGTGGTGCCGGCCTCATGAGCGGCGGCGTGGCGGCCCGGGTCGGGAGGGCAGGCGGCTGGACGCGGCCGGTGCCGGTGCCGGTGCTGGAGCTTGAGCGGGTGTCGAAGGTGTATCCGGGGTCGCCGCCGGTGCGGGCGCTTGATGAGGTCAGCCTGGCGGTGACTGCCGGGGAACTGGCCGCGGTGACCGGCCCGTCGGGGTCGGGGAAGTCCACGCTGCTGCACCTGATGGGCACCCTGGACAAGCCCGCCAGCGGAAGCGTGCGCGTCACCGGCCTGGACATCGCCCGGATGCGGGACCGGGAGCTGGCCGGGGTGCGGGCGTCCCGGATCGGGTTCGTGTTCCAGCAGTTCTTCCTCGCCGAGCACCAGAGCGTGCTGGGCAACGTGGCCGACGGGCTGCTGTACGCCGGGGTCCGCCGCGCCGACCGGCGGCGGCTCGCCGCTGACGCGCTGGAAAGGATCGGTCTGGGGCACCGGCTCGGCGCCCGGCCGACCCAGCTGTCCGGGGGTGAGCGGCAGCGGGTCGCCATCGCCCGGGCGATCGCCGGCCAACCATCGGTGGTGCTGGCCGACGAGCCCACCGGGAACCTGGACTCGGCCACCGGGGCCTCGATCCTGGAGCTGCTGGAAGAGCTCAACCGGCAAGGGGCGACGATCATCGTGATCACCCACGACCAGGCGATCGCCGCCCGGATGCGGCGCCGCATCGAGATGCTCGACGGGCGCATCATCACCGACACCAGCCCCGCCCGCGCCGACGCGGCGGGCGCGTTCGACACCCTCTTCCTGGGCCTGGGCGCGGTCGCGCTGCTGGCCGGCGCGGTCGGGGTGGCCAACATCATGGTCATCTCGGTGCTGGAACGCCGCCAGGAAATCGGGCTGCGCCGCGCGCTGGGTGCCACCAGGGGCCAGATCCGGACCCAGTTCCTGGCCGAGGCCATCCTGCTCGCCCTGGCCGGCGGCGTCGCCGGGGTCATCATCGGCGCTGTCGCCACCGCCGTCTACGCGCACGCCAAGGGCTGGGCGATCGTCATCCCGCCCGAAGCCTGGGCCGGCGGACTGGGCGCGGCCCTGCTCATCGGCGCGCTCGCCGGGCTGCTGCCCGCCATCCGCGCCGCACGCCTGTCCCCCACCGAAGCCCTCTGGACCATGTGACCCCGCAAGCCGGGTGCCCGCGGCGGATGTTTCCCTCCGCGGGCACCCGGCGTCCGGTGGCGGCCTGGGCGGAGCGGGCTGCCGGGCCGTGGCGCCGACGGCGTCCTGGCTAAATGAGTTTCCTGGGCAGCGCGGGCTAGCAGAGGGAGGGCCCGCTACGCAGGTCACGTGGAGGTCGCGCACGTCAGCCACGTGCTCCCGGACGGGCGGGTGCTGCCCGGCGACTTGAGCTCCCAGACCGGGGACGGACTCACCGCCGCGCTGGCGGGGCCGAACGGCGCCCGCAAGACCGCGACAATCCGTCTGATCATCGGCCTGGACACGCCGAGCTCCTACGGCTGACCGAACTGGTCGCCCGTGACCTCCTGCTGCACGGCACCCGCCCGCGGCAGGCCTGGCGGTACGCCGCCGAGCTGTCGCAGCGCGAGGCGGCCGGGCGGTTCAACCAGCTCACCGGCAACCCGCGCGCCCCGATGACCGGCAACCGCATCGGCGACTATGAGCAGTGGCCCGACGGCGGGGTCCGGCCTACCGTCGCCACGCTGAAGATCCTCGCCGACGCCTACGGCACGACGTGGGACCAGCTCGTCGACGCCCGCGACCTGGCGCACATGCCCGGCAGTGACCGCCTTGAGTACCTTGAAAGCAGTCATGTCTCGGCCCGGTCGCCCGCCGAGGTAGCCCGCCCGCACCAGCCGCGGCCCCGGCGGGGCCGGGAGGACGTGATCGCCGACGTCGCGGATGAGTCGCTGGAATTCGGGGAGTGGGCAGGCATGTCAGAGGTGGCGGACGCCACGATCGGCCAGTACGAGCAGCAGGCGCGGTGACGGAGCTGCGGCCGGTCCTGGACACCCCTCCGGACGGCCGCATCGACCCGGTCCTCCAGCAGCTGGGCAGGATGCGGCAGATGCTCGCGTTGCCGGCCTTCGCCGCCGCGCCGCTGGCACAGTCCCTGCAAGACGAGATCGAGACCTGCCGGCGTGAAGCCCTGCCCCGGCAGATCACCGCGTGACCGCTGGTGGCTTCTCGTACTTCCCCGCAGGACGCGCTGGCCGATGCGTGCGCCCGGGCCGGGCTGGATGCCTCCGGCGCGTCGGTGCTGTATGACCGGTCCAACACCGTCTACAAGATCGCCGGGGAGCCGGTGGTCGTCCGGCTGCGGTACGCGCCCGGATCGGGGGCGTGGCGCGACCGGCTGGCCACCTCCGTGCAGGTGACCGGCTGGCTGCACGAGCAGGGTTTCCCCGCCGTGCGCCCCCTGGACATCCCGCAGCCCGTGGAGGCGCACGGCTACCTGGTCACCTTCTGGCACTTCCTGCCGGCCAGCGGCCCGCCGTGGGAGGACGTCGAATCGCTGGGCCGGCTGCTGCGGCGGCTGCACGGTCTCGGCGACCCGCCCGCCGAGCTGCCGCCCGCCCGCCCGATGTCGTCGCTGCACGAGGACGCCGAACGCTGCCCCTGGCTCACCGGCAAGCAGCGGTCATGGATCCTGGGCCGCGCCGGGGGAACTGACCCGCCAGTACGACGAGACGACCTGGACGCTGGGCCGCGGGATGATCCACGGCGCCGCCGGGCTCCGCAGCCTGGCCTGCTACGCCGGCCCCCGCCGCACGATCGCCGTGCTCGGCGAGATGCGCGAACTGGGCCCCGCCGCCGAAACCGCCCACCGCGACACCGGCCGCCTGACCGCCGACCTCGGCATCGACATCCTCCTCACCGTCGGCCACGGCCTCATGGACACCCCCGCCGACGCCGCCCGCACCAGCCCCGCACCGCCCGCCATCCACGCCGCCGACGACCCGGACGCCCTCCTGCCGGTCCTGCGCCGCCTGCTTCAGCCCGGCGACGTCGTCTTCATCAAGGCATCACGCTCGGTCGGCCTGGAAAACTTCGCGACCATCCTCAAGGAAGACGGTCCCGCGAGGACCGGAAAGCAATTGTGACGATGCGCTCTAGATGACGGCGGGCAGCCTGCCGTCGGGCACGCGGACCTTGGCCCGGACCCGGTCGCCGTCGGGGTGCCCCAGCTCGTCCAGCGTGCGCAGCGCCTGGGTCCACGCCCAGCGGGCCGCGCGCGCGTCGCCCGCGCTGTGGTGGACGTCGCCGAGGCGGTCGAGCGTGCCCGCCTCGTTGTACCGGTCGGCGAGCTCGCGGCATAGGTCCAGGGATCGTTCGTAGCAGGTGACGGCGCGGTGGTGGTCGCCGAGCTTGTGATGGATGTAGCCGAGGCTGTCCCAGGCGGCGGATTCCCAGTTGCGTTCCCCGGCGGCCCGGCTGCCGGCCAGCGCCCGCCCGCAGTAGGCGATGGCCTGCCCAAAGTTCCCGAGCCGCGCGTGGCTGTAGCCGACGTCGTTCAGGCTCATGATCTCCAGGGTCTCGTCCCCGGCGGCCCGCGACAGCTGGAGTGCCCGGACGGCGTAGCCGAGCATGTCGCCGTAGCGCTCCTGCTGCTCGGCGATCCAGATCAGGCTGCTGTGCGCGGTCACCTGGCTGCGGTGATAGCCGTCCACCGTCTCGAACAGGCGCAGCGACTCGCGGAACTGGGCGGCGGCGTCGCGGCGCCCGGACCGCGCATCGCCGAGCGCGAGCAAGAGCAGCGCATGGGCTTCCCCGGCCACGTCACCGGCCCGGCGGGCGGCATCCAGGCTGACCCGGCAGGCCCGCTCGTGGTCGTCCCAGCATCCGCGGCGGAGCAGGAAGGTGCTCAGCGCCCAGGCGAACCTCCAGGCATGGCCGACCCGGCCGGACCAGGCGGCCAGCGGCACGGCCGCCAGCAGCGTGGCCTGCTCGGCAGTGAACCAGCGCAGCGCCTCCTCGGCGGTGGCGGGCGCGCCGACGACGGCCCCCGGCAGCGGCGGGTCCTCGGGCTCCGGGGCGAAGAACGGGTCGAGCATGGCCGCGGCGGCGCACGCGGTGTGCAGCCAGTGGTCGAGCAGCCGGCCCACCGCGGCGGGCCGGCCGCCGTCGTCGTCGCAGTCCTGCGCCTGCTCGGTGGCGTAGGCCCGGAGCAGGTCGTGGAAGGCGTAGCGGCCGGGACGGTGCTCGCTGAGCAGGTGCCCGCGGGTCAGCTCGGTGAGCAAGGCGCGCGCCCGGTCCGGGTCGATCGCGGCCAGGCTGGCCGCGGCGGAGGCGGTCATGTCCGGGCCGGGATGCATGCTCAGCAGCCGGAACATCCGCGCCGTGTCCGGGCTCAGCGCGCGGTAGGACCAGGAGAACACGGCCCTGATGTCGGTGGCCTCGTCATCGCCGTCGAACGAGTCGAGCGCGTGGCCCGCGTCGCGCAGGTCGGCTGCGAAGACGGCGAGCGGGAACCCCGGGCTGGTGGCGGCGCGGGCGGCGGCGATCGTCAGCGCCAGCGGGAGACGCGCGCAGCCGGCGATGATCTCGTCGACCGCGTCGGGTTCGCGGCCGGCCCGGCCGGCCCCTACCCGCCGGGCCAGCAGTTCGCGCGCGCCCTCCGGGGTGAGCAGGTCCAGGCCCAGCGGGTGCGCGCCATGCCCGGCGATCAGGCCGGTGAGGTGGTTACGGCTGGTCACGACGGCCAGGCACCCGGGCGAGCTGGGCAACAACGGGCGCACCTGTGCGGCGTCGCGCGCGTTGTCGAGCAGCACGAGCACCTGCTGGCCGGCCAGCAGGCTTCGGTACAGCGCCACCTGGTCGTCCAGGCCCTCCGGGATCCGCTCTGGCGGCACCGCAAGCGCCTCGAAGAAGCCGCGCAGCGCCTGGCCAGGATCGAGCGCGGGCCCGGCCGGGTCGAACCCGCGCAGATCGACGTACAGTTGCCCGCCGGGGAACCTTGCGGCGACCCGGTGCGCCCAGTTCACCGCCAGGGCCGTCTTGCCCACGCCGGCGGTGCCGGTGATCACCGCGATGGTAACGGCGGAGGCCTCGTCCGCCTGGCCGTCACCGATCGCATCGAGGCGGGCCAGCTCCGCGTCCCTTCCGGCGAACGCCGCCACCGGCGGCGGCAGCTGCGCCGGGACCGGTACTCCAGACGCGGCCGGCCCGGCCGCCCGCAGGCTGGCGTCCGGGCAGGACGCGTCCAAGGACGAGTCCTGCCGTAGGATGGCGGTCTCGAGATCGCGCAGTGCCGGGCCGGGCGCCAGCCCGAGTTCCTCGGCCAGGGTGGACCGGAGCCGCTGGTAGACGGCCAGCGCGTCAGCCTGCCGCCCGCTGCGGTACAGCGCGGTCATCAGCTGGGCGTGGACCTGCTCGTCGAGCGGGTGGTCGGCCGCCGCCTGCTCAAGTTCGGGTATCAGCTGCCGGTGTTCCCCTGCGGCCAGCCGCGCGTCGGACAACGCGTGCCTGATCTGCTCGCGGAGCAGGTCCAGCCGCCCCGCCTGCTGTTCCAGCCAGGCCAGCCCGGCCAGGTCGGCCAGCGGCCTCCCGCGCCACAGGGCCAGCGCATCGCGCAGGTCCGCGGCCGCGCGGACCGGGTCGGCGGACTGCGCGGCCTGGCGGAGCAGCCGCTCGGCCAGCAGCGCGTCGGTGCCGTCGTCGCCGAGGTCCAGTAGGTACCCCGGCGGCCGGGCCACGATGGCAGCCTTGCCGAGCACGGTACGCAGGTACGACACGTGGCTCTGCAGCGTATTCAGGGCGGCGGGCGCGGTCTCGCCCCACACCGCGTCGACCAGACGGCCGGTACCGACGACCTGCCCGGCGTGCAGTGCCAGCGTGGCCAGGACGGCCTTCCGCCGCAGGCCGCTGACGGGCAGGATCTCGCCCCCGTCTATGACATCGACCGGTCCCAGCAGCCGAACTCGCATGATGCTCCCCGTTCCCATGCGGGCATATGCCCCCACGTGGGGCACGTTCGGCGGCGGGCCCCGGTTCAAAGCCGTCTCAGCATTTCTACAGGGACGTCTCAGATGCTGATAAGGTTCCGCACCGTTCCGCGATGTTCCACGATGGCCGGGGCCCCGGGGCCGTCGGCAGGGCGGAAAACCGGGCCCGTTCGGCCCCATGGTTTTAGGTATGCGGATAGGCATTAGTACAGATGTCACCCTGACGGCCGGTGCGGGACCATTATCCTGCGAAATTGTGCACTCCCCGCGAACACGGGGTTCCGGTACGTATTGGAGGGGACGGCCGATGCCAGCCGCGCCGCCCGGGTCTAGCGACCCGCTAGACCCGGCTGGCCTGGTGGGCCGCGCCGCCGAGGCCGCCGCGATCCGGCGCATGCTGGACGGGGCCCCGCTGGTCACCGTGACCGGGCTACCCGGGGTGGGCAAGACCGCGGTGAGCCTGGCGGCGGCGCGTGCGGCCGCCGCGGGCTTCGCCGACGACAGCCTGCTGCTGCGGCTCGACACGCTACGGGACGAGGCGCTGCTGCCGCACACGATCGCGGCGGCGCTGCGGCTGTCCGACCAGTACACCCGCAGCCGCCTCGACGTGCTCGTCGACCAGCTGCGCGACCGTCACCTGCTGCTCATCCTGGACACCTGCGAGCACCTGCTCGGCGCCTGCGCCGCGCTGATCGCGGCGCTGCTGCCGCCCTGCCCCAAGATGCAGGTCCTGGCGACCAGCCGGGAACCGCTGCGGGTGCCGGGCGAGGCGACGGTCGAGGTTCGCCCGCTGCGCCTGGCGGACGCGGTCGAGCTGTTCAGCCGGCGCGCGGTGCAGGCCGGGGTCGAGATCGCGCCGCAGAACCGGGCCGCCGTGGCTTCGGTCTGCGTGCAGCTGGACAAGCTGCCGCTGGCCATCGAGCTGGGAGCGGCCGAGCTGGCCCGGCTCGGCCGGGACCGGTCGCCGACCGCGGCGCTGGCCGAGTTGCTGGCCCGGCTGGAGACCGGTCACGCCGACTTGGACGGCATTAGCCCGAACGGGGCCCGTGTGGAGGACGCGAGCCCTGGCGAGCCTGGCCGGCACCGGACGATGCGGGCCGCGATCGGCTGGAGCCACGAGCTGTGCACTCCGTCGGAACGCCTGCTGTGGACCCGGCTGTCGGTGTTCACCGGCCCGTTCGGCCTGCGGGACGCCACCGACGTGTGCGCCGGCGACGAGCTGCCCGCCGAGGCGATCGCGGCCGGCCTGAGCCTGCTCACCGAGCGCTCGGTGCTGCTGCCCGACCGGCTGGCCGACAGCGGAACGCGCTTCCTGCTCCCGGTCACGCTGCGCTCCTACGGCTGCCAGATGCTGCGACGGCTGGGCCAGGACGAGGAGTTCGCCGCACGGCATAAGCGCTGGCAGGACGACCGCCGACCGCATCAGGGCACCCCCGCGGGGAAGTGAGCGCTGCGATGTAACTGCGCAATAGCGGGGCGGGAACTTCCTGGTTTGTGCAACAGTTTGTTATTGGCCGACTACACTCGATGGTGTTCCCTCCCGGAGATTCCACCATGAACTTTCCGACCTCGACACATGTCGGTCGGCTGTATGTCGAATCGCGCCATCTGCCCGCCACCCAGGGCGGAGGCGGCGATATCCACGACGTCATGGCCACGCCGTTCGGTGTCCGGCTGCTCGTCGGCGACGTGATGGGCACCGGCCTGCCCGCCAACCGAACCGGCCTGTCGGTGCTGAACGCCTGGCGCGACCTGGCCTGCACCGAGCCGAGCCTGGCCGGCATCGCGGTCCGGCTGCACGCGTTGATCGCCCGTTCCGGGCACCCGGAGCGGTTCGTCACCGCGCTGCTGGTGAACTTCCCGGTCGAGTCCGCCGACGGCGTCCCGGCCGCTGGAAGCTGGGCCGAGCTGGTGTGCTGCGGGCACCCGCCGCCGCTGCTGCTGCGAGACGGTTCCGCGGCGTTCATCGAGCCGTATGCCGCACCCCCCCTCGGGCTGCTGGACCTGGCCGAGGGGTGGTGCCGGGCGAGCATGATCCCGGTCGGCGACGGCGACCAGTTGCTGCTGTATACCGACGGCGTCTCCGAGGCCAGGGACGCGGCTGGCCGGTTCTTCCCGCTGGCCCAGCTCACCGCGGACACGGTCCGCGACACCGGACCTGACCGCGCTCCCCTGCTCGACGTCCTGGCCGCCCGGCTGGACGAGCACGTCGGCGAGCGCGCCTGCGACGATATCTTGCTGCTGCTGGTGACGATGCGCTGATCCGCGATAACGTGCTTATATCCCCCGATCTGCGGCGAGGACGGCATGCTGAAGGGTTTAACCAGGCAACGGCCCGGTGAGCTGCCCCTCGAGGTCACCGGGTTCGTCGGACGGCAGCGAGAGCTGGCCGAGCTCGGCGGCCTGCTGCGCAGCGCCCGGCTGGTCACGGTCACCGGCCCCGGCGGCGTCGGCAAGACCCGTGTCGCGCTGCGCGCCGCGGCCCAGCTGTCCGGCGAGTTCGCCGATGGCGCGTGCCTGGTCGAGCTGTCCGGGCTGCACGATCCCGAGCTGCTGCCTGACACCATCGCGACCAGCCTCGGACTGCCCGGCACCGAACCCGGGTCCCAGCTCGACGCGATCATCGAGCACCTGCGCGACCAGCGGATGCTGCTGATCCTGGATACCTGCGAGCACCTGGTCGACGCGTGCGCCATGCTGGCCGACGTCCTGCTCCGGGCGACCGTCGTCACCGTGCTCGCCACCAGCAGGCAGCCGCTGGCGGTGCCCGGCGAGCACACCTGCGCGATCGCGCCGCTGCCGGTGCCGGACCGGCGCGCCCGGACCGCGGGCGACGGCGACGCGGTCGAGCTGTTCGCCCAGTGCGCGGTGGCAGTGGTGCCCGGTTTCGCCGTCACCGACGCCAACCGCGACTGCGTGATCAGGCTCTGCCGGCGCCTGGACGGGGTTCCGCTGGCCATCGAGCTGGCCACCAGGCGGCTGCGGGCCATCCCGCTGGAGCAGCTGGCCGACCGGCTCGAGGACCGGTTCCGGCTGCTGACCGGTGGCCGCCGGGCCGCCCTGCCACACCACCAGACGATCCGGGCCGCGACCGAGTGGAGCTACGACCTGTGCTCCCCCGCCGAGCAACTGCTCTGGGCGCGGCTGACGGTGTTCGCCGGCTCGTTCGACACCGAAGCGGTCGAGCAGGTGTGCGCGGGCGGGCCGCTGGAGCGCGAGGACATCCTGGCTACCCTGATCGGCCTGGTCGACAAGTCGGTGGTGCTGCGTACTAACGGGCTGGGGGCCGGGGGTGAGGGCACTCGCTACCTGCTGCTGGAGACGATCAGGGAGTTCGGCGCGGAGAAGCTGGCGGCGGCCGGCGGGCAGGCGGCCCCTGCTGAACTTCAGACGCTGCGGGACCGGCATATCGCGCGGCACCTGGCCATGGCCACGGCCCTGGCCGACGACCCCACCGCCGAGGACCAGCTGCCCCGCTACCGCCAGCTGTGGACCGAGCAGGCCAACCTGCGGGCCGCGCTGGACTACGCGCTCGCCGCGCCCGGCCATCAGCGGGAGGCGGCCCGGCTGGCGAACGCACTCTCGGTGTACTGGCAGATGGCCAGCTCGCCGGGTGAGGGCAGGTTCTGGCTGGGCCGGGTGCTGCCGCTGTTCTGGGGCCCGTCTCGGGAGCGCGCGCTGGCACTGATCAATGCCGGCTACCTGGCCAGCCTGCAGGGCGAGACCGGGGACGGCATCGCCAGCCTGGAGAAGGGCCTCGCCGTGGCCGAGCAGCTCCAGGACACCGGCGCCCGCGCCCGCGGCAACCTGTACCTCAGCACCGCGTTCACCTTCGCCGACCGCCACCAGGAGGCGGCGGTGGCCGGCGTCAGGGCCTACGAGTACGCCCTGTCCGCGGGCGATACCAGCGTGCTGATCACGCTCGATGCCCAGGCCGGATCGCTGCACGTGGCGGCCGGGGAGGTAGACGAAGGGCTGGCGCGCTGCAACCGCGGGCTCGACCGGCTGGGCGCCGCCAGCGAGGAGCGCTGGCAGCAGAGCTACCTGCTCGCGCTGAAGGGCTACTGCCTGCTGCTGAAGGGCGAGCTCGCGCAGAGCGGCCAGGCGTTCTGCACCGCCCTGGAGATGAAGCACGAGATCGGCGACACCATGGGTACCAGCTATGCGCTGGAGGGCATCGCCTGGCTGGCCGTGGCCGAACGACGGTACACCCGGGCGGCGTGGCTGCTCGGCGCGGCGGAGTCGCTGTGGCAGCTGGTGGGCAGCCGGCTCGCCAGCAGCCCCACCCGGCGGGCGCGGCACGCGCGCGCCCAGCAGGAGGTGCGCGACGCCCTGGGCGAGGAACGCTACCTCGCGCTGTGCCACGAGGGCGGGGGGTACGCGCTGGCCGACATCGTCCAGTTCGCCGCCGAGGGTCTCGACGAGCTCCCGCCGCACCCGATCCATCAGCCGCCGGCCACCCCGCCGGCCACCCCGCCGGCCACCGGGCTCACCAGCCGCGAGTGGGAGATCGCCGGCCTGGTGGCCGAGGGGCTGTCCAACCGGGAGATCGCCGGACGGCTGGTCATCTCCAAGCGCACCGTCGACGCGCACATCGAGCACATCTACGGCAAGCTCGGCGTCTCCTCGCGCGTCCAGCTGGCCAGCTGGCTCCGATCCGCCCGCCCGTAAGCGGGCAGGGCGCGGCGGTCAAGGATGCCGACGGCGCGGCCGCGCGCGGGCTACTGCGAGTTCGGGCATTGTTATTCCTGGGCCGGGGGCAGCCGCGGATGCGGGCATGAAACGATTCCGTGGGAACGTCCGTGGGAACCGGCACGACACGGAGGAGACGCAGATGCCAGGGACACCATTGCCTGAGCGGAAGTCATGGCAGGCGCTCAAGCGGCATTACGAGGAGATCTCCGGGCAGCACCTGCGCGAGCTGTTCGCCGGGGACCCGGGCCGCGGCGAGCGGCTGACCGCGGAGGCGGCCGGGCTCTACCTGGACTACTCCAAGAACCGGGTCACCGACGAGACGATGCGGCTGCTCGTCGCGCTGGCCGAGGAGTCCGGCGTGGCCGAGCGCCGCGACGCCATGTTCCGCGGCGAGCGCATCAACGTCTCAGAGGATCGCGCCGTGCTGCACGTGGCGCTGCGCATGCCTGCCGACCAGCACCTAGTGGTGGACGGCGTCGACGTGGTGGCGCAGGTGCACGAGGTGCTGGGCCGGATGGCGGACTTCGCCAACCGGGTCAGGTCCGGCGAGTGGAAGGGCCACACCGGCAAGCCAATCGGATGCGTGGTCAACGTCGGCATCGGCGGGTCCGACCTGGGGCCGGTGATGGCGTACGAGGCGCTGCGGCACTACACCACCCGGGACATCACGTTCCGGTTCGTGTCCAACGTCGACTCCACCGACTTCGCCGAGGCCACCCGCGACCTGGACCCCGAGCGGACGCTGTTCATCATCTCGTCCAAGACGTTCGGCACGCTGGAGACGCTGACCAACGCCACCTCGGCGCGGGACTGGATCGTCTCGGCGCTCGGCTCCGAGGACGCGGTGGCCAAGCATTTCGTGGCGGTCTCCACCAACGCCGAACGGGTCGCCAAGTTCGGCATCGACACGGCGAACATGTTCGGCTTCTGGGACTGGGTCGGCGGCCGGTACTCGATGGACTCGGCCATCGGGCTGTCCAACATGATCGCGCTCGGACCCGAGGGCTTCGGCGAGATGCTGGCCGGGTTCCACGAGATGGACGAGCACTTCCGCACCACGCCGCTGGAGCGGAACCTGCCGGTGCTGATGGGCCTGCTCGCGGTGTGGTACCGCGACTTCTTCGGCCTGCAGAGCTACGGCGTGATGCCGTACGAGCAGTACCTGAAGCGGTTCCCGGCCTACCTGCAGCAGCTGACCATGGAGTCCAACGGCAAGCACGTCACGCTGACCGGGGAACACGTCACGTGCGACACCGGAGCGGTCTTCTGGGGCGAGCCGGGCACCAACGGCCAGCACAGCTTCTACCAGCTCATCCA
>WNGR01003448.1_pt1 | contig 17259 bp, 16 predicted proteins | sample 5407581 | NCBI WGS metagenome assembly WNGR01 (sample SAMN13153383, study PRJNA577476) | soil metagenome | isolation source: 80 cm soil or saprolite under Garry oak tree replicate 2 | place: USA:California | collected 2016-06-15 | reverse complement strand
GCGGTGCGCGTGCGCGTTCAACCCTTTGGCGGCGAACGCGCGACGCTCGTCACATCTTCACGTCGATGCGTCCATAGACCCCATTTGCTTCGTCATTGGGCCCCGCGGCAAAAAACAGCGTATTGACCGGCTGATTACTGAGCCCGTTGCCGAACGCGATACCCCAGAGGCCGCCTTGCACGAATGCGCTTCCGTTCGACAGATTGACGGCGCCGAGAGACTGGCCGCTTACGGGATTGAACGCGTTGATCGTGCCGTCGCCGAAGTTGCCGATCAGCACGTCGCCGCTGAAGCGGCCGAAATTCGCCGGCGCTTGCGTGACGCCCCATGGCGCGTTCAGCGGACCGGCGGAGGCGAAGCGCTGCAGCAGATTGCCCGCCGTATCGAATACGTCGACGAAGCCCAGACCCGCGCCGTCGATATTGTCGTGCGCATCCGCATCCTGTTTGGCGTAGGTCACGAAGAGCTTCGCGCCGATTGCCTGAATGCCGAACGGCGCGAAACCAGACGGCAGCGAAGCGTCCTGAAACTTGCCGGGCATCGCGACTTTCGCGAAGTTCTTGTCGAAGACGTCGATCTTGTTGTTGTGAAAGTCGGTGGCATAGAGGAGGTTGGCTGTGCCGTTGCTGGCGAGCGCAAGCCCTTTGTAGACCGCGCCGCCGCTGCCGTCGTCGAACATGACGATCGCCGTCGTGGGAGCAACCGCCGGCGCCCATGCGGTGATCGTGCCGCCTTCGCCGGAGAAGATAAATGCGCCGACGCCGGATTTGCCGCCCTGCGTGACCATGAAATCCGTCGTGCCGTTGAACACGATGCCGGTCGGATTCGCCGGACCGCTTACTCCATTCGGGATACTGACGACCAGCGATTGCGGCACACCATTGCCGTCATAGAGTGTCGCGAGCGAGGTTGCGTTGTCCGCTACCCACACGAAACCTTTTGGATTGAACGCGATGCCCCACGCGTTTTTCAGGTTGGGATCGGTATGCGGCGCTGCGACCGCACCGTCCGACACCAATGCGGTGGACGTAAACGATTGTGCGTTGTGCGACCCGGAACTTCCCCCGCATGCAACCAGACTCGTCAACGCCGCAGCGCCCGCCAAGGCGCCCAGTACTTTAAGCACAGACTTCATGGCCATACCTCCGTCACGACCGATGGGTCGTTGCGGTTATTCAAACGTGTGGCCTTGCCGCTTTATTCCTTGAGCAGAGCAGAAATCTTTTGGCTCAAATCGTTCCGAACAATGCTCGAGGGCGATCCTTGAGCGTACCCGTCAACAGCCGCAACGCACTCACGAGCTGATCGCGGCTCGTCGCGCATGCAAGGTTGATGCGTACGCCGTGCTCGATCTCCGACCGGTCCACGGCAAATGCCGACGACGGCATCACCACCACGCCGCGTGCTTTCGCATTCGCAGCAAAGTCGTCGGCGCACTGAAAAGCCGGCGCGAGCGCTTTCAGGCCGTAGTAGGTGAGTTGGTCGGCGAGGATCACGCCGTCCGTGCCGATCAGGCTGTTCAGCACCGCGTACAAGCCGTGCTGCGCGCCGCTCGTCACGACCACATGTTCGGGCGACGGTGCGAAATCCGGCGCGGCCATCCATTGCACGCCGGCGGCGCGCGCCCATGACGGCCCTTGCGGCGGCTGGTACTCCTGCAATTGCGGATCGCGCGGATCGCGCGGCAATTCCGCGAGCGTGCGCGCGAGGCAGTTCAGAAATTCGCTCGTGGCAGGGCGGTTGACGGTCAGGTCGATCGCCGCGTTGCTCGCGGGCTGCGCGGGTTCGACGCTCGGCATCGCCCCGCCGGTCACGAGCGAGCCGCGCCGCTTGCTGCCGATCACCAGCCCGCGCAACTGCAACTCCTTGTACGCACGCGAGACCGTCGACACGTTGATGCCCAGTTCCGTTGCCAGTTGCCGCTGCGGCGGCAGACGGCTGCCCGGCGGATAGACGCCGCTGCGAATCTCGTTCTGGACACCTCGACGTAGGTGGAGCGTTTCGCCTGCGCGGTCGAGCCGCGGCTCAATCACGAACGGCGAAACGGCGGCGCGCACCGGTGTTGCGAAAGAAGGGCGTGTGAACTGTCCGCCAGGCAGCGACCACAAAAAACCTTGACATCGTACGATCAATCTCTATAGTTCACCATATGGCGAAGTCTCCTGTCAGTCAGCTGGATCATACGTTTTCCGCCCTCGTGGACCCCACGCGGCGGGCCATCCTCGCGCGTCTCGAGCGCGAGCCCGGCCTGTCGGTCACGGAAATCGCGCGTCCGCTGCCGCTCAAGCTTCCCGCTGTCATGAAGCACCTCGACGTGCTGAGCGAAGCGGGCCTGGTGGCGCGTACCAAGAACGGCCGGACTGTTTCGGTGGACCTCGTCGCCGGCCCGATGGAGGAGGCGATGGCGTGGTTAAGACGCTATGAGCGTTTCTGGTCCGCCAGCCTGGATCGACTTACCGACTTTGTGGAGGGGGAAGAGGAATGATCAAGGAAAAGCCCAGCCTGACCATCATTCGGCGCATCAAGGCGCCGCCGGCGAGAGTCTACGCAGCGTGGACCCGCCCCGAACTGATGGCGCGCTGGTGGGGGCCCGACGCCGGGCCGGTGCTGAGCGCCGAAGCCGATCCGCGCGTGGGCGGCCGCTTTCGCGTGGTGTTCCAGACGCTCGACGGCGAAACGCACGACTGCCGCGGCGAATATCAGGAGGTCGAGCCGGACAGCAAGCTCGTCTTTACCTGGCAGTGGGTCACGATGCCGGAACGCCAGTCTCTCGTGACCATCAGATTGCGTCCGATCGACGAAGGCACCGAGCTGAACTTCACTCACTCGCAATTCTTCGATGAGGCCGCGCGCGACGGTCATCAGGCCGGCTGGAACGGCGCATTCGACAAGCTCGAAGTACTGATTGCCGAGCTGAACAACGCTGGCGAATAAAGCGCATCAGATCGAATTCAACTCATACCGAGGTCGAACATGAAGCTCTACTACGCTGAAACGCTGGCCCCCAGAAAAGCCTGCTCGGTTGCAAAATACTTAGGCTTACCAATTGAATATGTGTTCGTCGATCTGGGAAATGGTGAGCAGAACAAGCCGGCTTATCTGGCGATCAATCCGAACGGCAAGGTTCCATGTCTCGTCGACGGCGATAAAAGCCTCTGGGAAGCCGATGCGATCATCTGCCATTTCGCGCAGCGTGCGGAATCCGAACTCTGGCCGCGCGGCGTACGGCAGGCCGACGTGGTGCGCTGGCTCAGTTGGAACAGCCAGCATTTTTACCGGCATGGCGGCGCGCTTTATTTCGAACATCTGATCAAACCGCATGCTGGACTCGGCGAACCCGATCCGTCGAAGGTGGCTGAAGCGCAGGGCTGGTTTCGCAAGTATGCGGGCGTGCTCGATCAGCATCTTAAGGACCGCAAATGGCTGCTCGGCGATGAACTGAGCATCGCGGACTTTTCGGTCGCCGTGACATTGCCTTACGCGAAAAGCGCGGCGATGCCGCTCGAAGATTTTGCGCACGTGCAGCGCTGGCACGATCAGTTGAACGCGATCGACGCCTGGCGCGATCCGTTTCCCGCGCGGCCGGCACGCTCCGTCGCGAACGGCTGAGGGAGCGGCCATGTGTTGCGCGATCGTGGCGCTTGCAATGACCTTGCTGGCCAGTTGGAGAAGCGTGTCGAGCACGCTCGTCGGTCGCGCTGGATGGCTGCGCCGCATGGCGATTGTCGCCGCCGCGATTGGCGCGGCGGGAGGATCCGCGTTGGCGGCGGATCAATTCGCGGCGGGGGGCGGCGCGCAGTCGTCGTTCTATACGCGCTTTAGCGCCGTGCCGATTTGCGGGCATCTCATCAGGTAGCGGGTATCGAGGCGCCGTCGCTGCCACACGCTGCGCCCGATTGCCGTATCGTGCAGACTCGAAGGTATTCGTTGCTTTTCGAGGGCACACTATGGCACTTCCATCGAACGACGCCGCGCGGCGCGCCGGCAGACGCTCTTTTCTGCGCACGGTAAGAAGCGCCGCCATCGGCTTGCCGGTCTCGCTCGCTCTGCCGCATGTGACATCGGCGCAAACGCAAGCGCAAGCGCAAACCGGCACGGCCGCGCTGCCACGCATGGCGCAGCGAGTGATTCCGTCGACCGGTGAACGCTTGCCGGTCGTCGGCTGCGGCACGTGGCGCACTTTTGATGTCGGCAACGATCCCGCCGCCCGCGCGCAACTTGCCGACGTGCTGCGAGTTCTCTTTGAAGCAGGTGGCTCGGCGATCGATTCGTCGCCGATGTACGGCTCGTCTGAAGCTGTCGCCGGGGCGCTGCTGACGCAACTCGACGCACACCGCAAAGCGTTCGTCGCGACCAAAGTCTGGACGCAAGGACGCGAGGCCGGCATCGCGCAGATGGAAGAATCGCTGCGCCGTTTTCAACAACCGCGCATCGACCTGATGCAGGTTCACAATCTGCTCGACTGGCGCACGCAGCTCGCCACGCTGCGCGACTGGAAAGCGCGCGGCCGGATTCGTTATATCGGCGTCACGCACTACACGTCGAGTGCATTCGGCGAAGTTGCGGCCGTGATGCGCAGCGAAAAACCCGACTTCGTGCAGATCAACTACGCAGCGGACGACCGTGCCGCCGAGGAGCGCATCTTGCCGCTCGCGGCGGAGCTGGGTATCGGTGTGGTGATCAATCAACCTTTCGGCGGCGGCGGTCTGCTCGCGCGCGTCGGCAAAACGCCGCTACCCGCGTGGGCTGCGGATGTCGACTGCACGAGCTGGGCGCAACTGCTCCTCAAGTTCGTACTCGCGCAATCGGCGGTGACGGTCGTGATTCCCGGCACAGGGCGTCCGCAATACATGGCCGACAACGTTCGTGCCGGATCGGGTCCGTTACCCGACAAGGCGATGTGCGCGCGGATCGTGGCGGCGGTGGGCGGTTGAACGGAGCATTCGGGATGCGTTACCGAGCTATCCCGTGAGGAGAATGCCGCGGAGCATGAAGCGTTATAAATGCCGCTCGTTAAAAACCGCGGAACATTGCTGCATTGCATTATCCGCGCCGCAAGTCATAGCACACGCTCGCCAATAAGAAAATTATGTTTCTCGTAGTCACCAAAGTTATATGGGATTTTAGAATATTAATTCGGACCATTTGCCGGCTTCCATTCGAACGGCATACGCCGCGCACGACTTCAGGAAAGATTGTGAAAGGAAGTTGACACGAGAACGTTTGCCAAACTAGGCTACGCACTGTCGTCCAAACTGATTCGGAATTTATCCACCTGCCTGGAGACGCAGGTAAGCCGCGGCTTTGCCCGTCAGTCAGACGATCGCGTGAACGCTGAAGAAAACGGTTCAAATCCGTTTTACTGAAAGCATTGTAATGATTAAGTGCCGCCATTTTAAAATCAGCCGCTAGTGCTGAGGTAGTAACACGTCCATATATTCTCGCCAGCAATTCGGTGCTGGTGCGGGAGACCTTTTTCGCTGAAAAAAACAGAGAAACCAGCTGAAGTACTCAACGCACTTTCTTTTGCCGATATTGTCAGTCGAGGATTAATCATGAGTATAAATTTCCGATTGCAGATACAGTGCCTGGCGCTAGCCGGAATAATGGTTCTGGCGGGATGCGGCGCAGGAGACGGCTCGTCCGCGCTGACGAGCAAGTCCGCGCAGACGCCGACTGCCGCTTCCGACGCGGCGCTGGCGCCGCCCACCGCGCCGATCGCGGCGGACACGTCGATCAACAAGACGGTGCCGCCGGTCGAGTTGCCCGACACGGTCATGCCCATCAACTACAAGCTGTGGTTCCGGCCAAACCCGGCGCTGTCTTCATTCGACGGCCGCGCGGACGTGCAGATCAAGGTGCTGAAGGCCGTCAACGCAATCACGATCGCCGGCCACCGCATCAAGTTCACGAATGGAACGATCACGCTGCAGCCGGGCAACATCCAGTTGATCGCCACGCCCCAGGACGACGGCGACTTCTACCAGCTGCGGCCCGTCAGCGGTCAGATCGCCGCCGGCAATTACTCGCTGCACATGGAGTGGAGCGGCATCATCAACTTCAAGAGCTATGACGACCCGGTCGCCAAGACTGGCGGCAGTTGCGGCGATGATCCGTATCCGGGCTGTTCCGCGGCCGAAGGCGTGTTCCGCGTCGACCTGAAGTCGACCGACGGCACTACGAGCGGCGCGATCCTCACGCAAGGCGAATCGAATCTCGCACGTCAATGGTTCCCGGGCTGGGACGAACCGGCTTTCCGGCCCACCTATGAGGTGAGCGCGGAAGTCCCGCAGAACTGGAACGTCGTATCGAACGCGGCGGAGAAACCGGCGGTGAACGTGGATAGCGGCTACAAGCTGGTGTCGTTCGAAAAGACGCCGCCGATGCCTTCGTATCTGCTCTTTTTCGGCGGCGGCCAGTTCGACATTCTCGAGGACGACTTCACGAGTCCACTGCCGGACGGCAAGGGGCTGCATCTGCGCATCTTCACACCGCCCGGCATGCGTGACTGGGCCAAGCCGGCGATGCAGCAGACCAGGCAGGCGCTCGATTACTACTATCGCTACACGGGCATTGCGTTGCCGCTCACCAAGTTCGACACGATCGCCGCGAACGACGCGTTCAAGGAGGAGAAGGACCTGAACTTCGGCGGGATGGAGAACTGGGGCGCGATTCTGGAATTCGCCGACGACATTCTGCCGGCGCCGGGCACCGGGATGTCCGATTACGGCGTGACGGTTCTCACGCATGAAGCCGCGCACCAGTGGTTCGGCGATCTCGTCACGCTCGACTGGTGGGACGATGTTTGGCTAAACGAATCGTTCGCAACGTTCTTCGAGAACAAGACCAAGGTGCGTTTCTTCCCCGACCGCTTCAGCTGGGTCGACGACGTGAAGAACAAGTACGCGGTGATCAATGCCGATCTGAAGTCCACCGCATTCCCGGTGCAGCCCAACTTCAACGGCTGGGCCTCGAACGACTTCGTGCTGAGCGCGAGCGCCTTCACGTACGACAAGGGCGGTCATGTGCTGAAGATGCTGGAGAATTATCTCGGCGAGGAAGTGATGCGCAAGGGGCTGCAGTCGTATCTGGCCGATTACGCGCTCGGCAATGTCACGCCGAGGCGTCTGTGGGACGAACTGGCCAAGGCGAGCGGCCAGCCGATGGTGGCGATCGGCGACAGTTTCGTGCGGCAAACGGGTGTGCCGTTGATCTCGCTCGATACCCAGTGCGATCTGACGTCCAATCAAACCGTGGTCACGCTGAAGCAGTCGCCGTTTCCGAACCAGAACCAGTACCCCGGAACGCAGTGGACCATTCCGTTGACGCTCGCCTACGGCGACGGACTGACGTCACGCAGGACGGTCGCGATGAAGGACACGCAAACCCAGGTGCGCCTGACCGGCTGTTCCGCGGTGCTCGCCGATCCGAGCGGTCTCGACTACTACGTGACGAACTACAGCAACACCGCGTGGAGCCAGTTGCTCGCACAGGGCAACGCGCTGAAAGATCCGGTTCTGCTGACCAGCCTGCAACTCGAAGCGAAACTGCTGGTGAAGAACGGTCTCGCGGATCCGTCGCGTGAAACCAGCATCGGTTCGCTGAGCCCGTCGGCTACGCCGCTCGCGCGTCAGTTGCAGACAACGGCGCCGACGACGCAGTCGCTGCGCCCGACGATCCGTTTCCAGGGCAAGTTCAGGTTGAAGCAACAAGCGCAATAAGCGGCCGGCAGTATCGAGCCGCGGCAAAGGGCAGGGCCGTGGCCCGCATCCTCATGCGATGCGGGCCACGGCCTTTGTGCGTCTCACGAGCCGTCGGCTTGCGCTGCTGAACGGTGGCGTGCAACGCGGAAGCGCTTGAGGGCCGCCTTCAGCGCCTTTGGAAAAATAGCCAATAACTGCCGAAATCTAGTTGTATGCCGCCACGATTCTTACGACAGCACCCGTGATGAAGTCGGCTTGCATCGCAATAGCCAGGCAGGAAAGCATTCGCAAACCCCGGTTCAGCGGACTCAATTCCCGAAGCCGGAACAATAAGAACGCGCGCGAATACATCGCGCACCTCTTTCAGCCCAGATGCAACGCAGCGACCGGCGCTTCCGACAGGCCTGCTTGTTGCATGCCAGATGGCCGCGGAGCATGCGTATATTTGCATTTACGCGGTATCACCTGCACGAGCGGCCGTCGAGGTCGCGCGGTACCGTCCACGTCTACACGCGGCGTTGAATCTTTTACAGCTTTCCAGTGCGAAGCCGGTTCGCACAGCCGGCGTTTGAAGCGCGGCGTCGTCGTTGTCGTCACCCGATGAGCGAGTTACATTCTTCCGACGGCTTTGCATCGACCCCTGCGAAATCGTGTGAACAAAGTCTGATGAACCATCAGACGGAAGGATTCCGGAGAGTATTGCGATGTTCGACGATACCGAGTTGCCGAAATCTCAGGTAGCCGGGCCGGATGCCGGCTTCGACACTGACGAACTGGAAGAGGATCGCGCACCGCCGCCACGCTTCGGACGTCTCGCGCTGTGCGTGGCCGCGGCGAGTGCGCTGGCCTTCGGTGTGGTGGGTACGGTCGCGTACGGCGTCTGGTTCAATCAGGATCAGCAAGCGTATGCCGAAGCCATAGCGGGTGCGCGGCGCGCGCTCGGCGTGCCCGCATCGGCGGCGGCCGGAACGGTGCTGGCGAAGTCGGCCTCATCGCTGGGACCGCCGATGTCGATGGCGGCGCCGGGCGTGCCGGTGGCGTCCGTCGCGGCGGCGACCATGAATGCACCGCTTAAGGCGCCGATGGGTGCAGCGGTAATGGATACGGCGGTAACGGGTAAGTTGGCAACGAAGCCTCCAGCAACAAACACCCCGGCATCCCCCGTCACGACGCTGACATCGGAGGGCGAAGAAGGCCGGAAGCAGGCGGTCTGGTCAGGCCGTGTCACGCGCCACCCGGCAACTGCTGTCGCCCAAACCAGCGTACCCAATGCTTCCCCCGCGGTGGCCTCATCGTCGGTTCAATCGAGCCGGCGCGCGAGCAGCGGGTCCGATCCCGCAGTGCAGCAGTTGGCAGCGGCGCGGCCGGTCAAAGACGCACGAGCCGTACAGCAGGAGCGGCGAGCATCGGCGGCGAACGCAAAACAGAAAGGCAATGTGTTCGCGCGAATGGGTCTCTTCTTTCGACGTGTAAGCTATCGTCAGCATGACCGCGGAAGCCACCAAGACATCTATTCCCATCCCTGAGCGGTTTCGTCCCCGGCGCGCCGCTGGGCGCGCCCCGACGATGCGCTTCGGGCCGGGTCCGGCGACGATGGCCGTCGCCTCTTTGCTGTGCCTGCTAATCGGCCTGCTGTATCTTGCCTTGCAGATCAGGATGGTCTTTTCGGATCAGCTCAAACAGGAATATGCGAGCCTCGTCCTCGAAGAGGTCCAACGAGCGGAAAGCGCACGCAATCTGGTCGGCGTGTGGGAGCACGTGCCCGCCGATAGCAGGGCCAAGGCGGACGGTCAGCGAAATGCGCGCGCCGAACTTGCTCGCCGCCTCACGTCGCTGGCTGCGCTGGTGAATGCGAGCCCGTCCACGGCGCCGCGTGTTGCGCCGTCCGCGCTGTCCCCGGACGCGAACCTTCACGACACGGATGTTCAGCTCGGCAACGCATCGGCCTACTGGCGCGCGCAACGCGACGTCGACGGCGCCGACGTGCGGGTGCGGATCACGCATGTCGCGTACACGGTGATCGCATTGGCGGCGCTGCTGTTCTGCATGTTGATCACGGCGCTCGGCATGTATGCGAAACGGACTTACCAATTGGCGGGACAGTCGCACGAATTCGAGCACGCGGCGCTACACGATCCGATGACCGGGCTGCCGAACCGGCGCAAGCTATTCACCGCGCTCGAAGCGGCGGCGACGAGGCGGCACGCCGATTCGGCGCCTCACAAAATCGCCGTGCTGTATGTCGACCTGGACGGATTCAAGCAGGTCAACGATTCGCTTGGTCACCGCGTCGGCGATGAATTTCTGGTCGCGGTGTCGAAGTGCTTTCGCGAATCGGTACGCAAGGTCGACGTCGTCGCCCGGATCGGCGGCGACGAATTTGCCGTGCTGGTGCGGGGATTTTCGGCGGATGTGGAACTCGTTGACATTGCCCGGCGGCTCATCGCGTGCGTGGTTCGGACAGACGAGCAGATGGGAATCGGGCTGGTTCGCGCGAGCATCGGCATAGCCAGCTTCCCCGATCTCGTCGACGATTACCATCGCCTGATCGCCGCGGCCGACGAGGCAATGTACCAGGTCAAGCGCAGCGGCAAGAACGGATACGCATTCGTGGATCAGATTCGCCGGGCGGCGGCACTATGATGTTTTTTCTTCGGTGGCCTTGGGCTCATACGGGACAACCGGCGGGCCTTTCATCCCCACGCGGCATTCTGCAAAACGATCCGGTACCCGTCGGGGTCCTCGAATGTTTTGCCCTGCCGGTCCCAGTAGGGATTTTCCGCTTCACACGCGAGCACGCCGAGCGCCTCTAGCCGCTCGACGGCCGCGATCCATTCATCGTGTTCGGGAAGATAGAGCACCAGAAGATGCTCGGCGGTCGGCGCGCGGCCAACCGTGACGCCGTGCTGATGCGTGAGTTCGAGGTGCCAGGGCCAGCTGCGCCGCCCCAGCACGATGCCGTCGAAACCTTCATGCTTCTCGAAGCGGGCGAGAACCTCGAAACCTAATCCCCTGGTATAGAAGTCCGCGACCTTGTGCAGATCGTTGGTAGGACGAGCGACTCGGAGAACGGGCGACTGCATCGGCAACTCCACGGGCAACATGCGTGCCTTACAGCATAGCGTGCCGAGCGGCGGTTCGTGCCCGCTCGGCCCCTTCACCCGCCACCGCGAACACAACCTCAATGCACCGACGCCTGCGTCCGTTCAGCCTGCCGCGTTTGCGTCGCCGCGCTCACCACGGCAAAAACAATCACGTTGACAGCCAACGCCAGAAACCCAATATTGACGTCCTTCAGCGCATCGGGCAAAAACGGCATCAGTTGGCCCACGCTCAAATGCATGGTGGTCGTCACCGCCACCACCGCCACGCCGGCGAGAATCCCGCAAAAGGCGCCTTGCCTGGTGGCGCGATTATTCGGCCGCAAGCTGCAGATCACCGCGGGGAACAGCTGCGTCACGAAGCTATAGCCCATCAGCAGCAACGCGACGATCGTCTCGCCGCCGTGCAGCGTGAAGCCCACCGCGACGAGCGCCACCACCGGCACCAGAAAGCGCGCCAGCTTGGCAACGGTCGCATCCGACGCATTGCGGCTCACCATGCCGCGATACACGTCGTTGGCGAGCAGCGTGGAGGCCGCCGTCAGAATCATCGACCCCGGCACCAGCGCGGTTAGCACGCCCGCCGCGCCGATCACGCCGACGAACCACGGGTCGAAGGTCTGCAACGACAGGCGGAACAGCGAGAGGTCGATGTCGCCGCCCTTGAGCCCCGGCACCTTCAGCGTCGCCGCAAAGCCCACGAAAAACACGAACAGCAGAATCAGCTGGTAGAGCGGCAGCACGATCGCGTTGCGGCGGAAAATGCGCTCGTCCTTCGCGGTGAAGATCGAACCGAACGTGTGCGGCCACATGAAAAAGCCCAGCGCGGTCAGGAGCACGGTCGACTGGAACCAGGTCACGCTCGAACCTTTTGCCGGAAAGGTGAGGAAGCCGGGACGCGCGGCGTCGATCGCGTGGAACATTTCGCCGAAGCCGCCGTAGTAGTGTAGCGGCAGATAAATGACGAGGAACAGCACGATAGCCAGAATCAGCATATCCTTCACCACCGAATTCCACGCGGAGCCGCGCACACCGGAGACGATCACGTAGGACGTCACCACCGCGGCGCCGATCCACACGGCCGCAGTCGACGAAATCACGCCGTACGAGGCCGTCGCCACGATGATGCCGAGGCCCTTGAGTTGCAGCACGAGATAGGGAATCAGCGCGGCCACGCCGACCAGCGCGACGAGCGTGCCGAGCGCCGGGCTCTCGTACTTGCGCGAGAAGAAATGCGGCTGCGAAACGAGCCGGTGATTCTTCGCGTAACGCCAGATGGGCGGCAGCATCCAGTACGAGAGGATGTACGCCAGCGTGCCGTACGCAAGAATGTAGTAGACCGGCGCGCCCTTGCCGTAGGCAAAGCCGCTGCCGCCGAGGAAGGTGAAGGTGGTGTAGATCTCGCCCGCCATCAGCAGGAACACGAACGCGGTGCCGAAGCTGCGGCCGCCCACGGTCCATTGTTCGAGGCTCATGTCGTGGCCGCGCCGCGCGCGCATGCCCAGGTAAAGCGCGAACACCGTGATGGCCGTAATGATGACGAGGGCGCTCATGAGCGGACCTCCTCACCGTCGACGGCAATCTGACGATTGGACGCGTCCATGCGGTAGATGATCGCCATGATGATCGAGCTCAGCACCACCCACATGACGATCCAGGCCAGCACGAAGGGCATGCCGAGCATCAGCGGCTCGACTCGGTTCACGAACGGGACGCCGAGCAGAATGCCGATGAACGGCAGTGCGGCGAGTACACGAAGCAACATGGGGGCAACTCCTCGAACCGGTAAGTACGTCTCGTTGAAAGTGCGGCTTCGCTGGGGACTGTATGCCCGATGCTTTGGTTGCGTAAAGTAAGTCAAAAAAGTGTAGGCTTTCTGAAAGTTGCGAGCGCACCTTTCGGCCGTGCCTTTTGTTGCGCCGCCATGCGGAATGCGCACGTCGGCGCTCGGTCGCACCGTTGTCACCGCACCGTTGGAATCGCCACGCTTGTTTACGGTTTTGTCTCACGCGCCGCGCTATGATCTCGCCACGCAACGCAAGCATCATCCGGGCCGCCCGCGCGGCTCCGGTTTCATCAACTAGCGCGACGTCTTTCGTGCGCGGACAGTCGAGCCGCCCGAGCCGCCGCCCGCCACGGATCGCATATGGTCGAAAGTCTGATCGCGGACATTCTGTTTGGCTTTACCGGGTTGATCAGCATCATCAACCCCATCGGCATTGCTTTCGTTTTCCTTGACCGGACCGCCTCGTTGACCACGGAGGAGCGCACCGCGCTCGCGAGGAAAATCGCCATCAACGTGCTGTGCGTGCTGTTGGTGGCGTTTTTCATCGGCACGCCGATCCTGCATTTCTTCGGCATTTCAATGGAGGCGCTGCGCATCGGCGGCGGCCTCGCGGTCGCGGTGGGCGGCTGGCAGATGCTCAATGCGCCCGACACGCAACCCGCGGACAAGCCGGGCGTGAAGCGCGTGGACGCGGACAATGCCATGTCGAAGGCGTTCTTCCCGTTCACGATCCCGCTGACCACCGGACCGGGCTCGATCGCCACCGCCATCGCGCTGACCGCCAACCGCACGCACAAGCTGTCGGAGTTCGTGCTGTCTGGCATCGCTTCCGTGGTGATCTCGGTGGTGGTGGCCGCCACGGTCTATCTGATCTATAGCAGGGCGGTGGTTTTCGCGAAGTATCTCGGTGTGGAGGGAACCAAGGTCGCCATGCGTGTATCTTCGTTTCTGCTGCTGTGCATCGGCGTGCAGATCATGCTGACGGGCTTCTCCGAATTCCTGATCCCGATCGCGACGATGCAGCCAGTCAAATAGACCCGGGCTTGGCGGCGGGCACAAGGAGCGGACGATGACACCCCGGATAGAAGCCTTCTACGACGCCACGACCGGCACCTTCAGTTACGTCGTCTACGCAAGCGAAGGCTCGGCGTGCGCGGTGATCGACCCGGTGCTCGACTACGATCCGAAATCCGGCCACACCTCGGCGGCAGGCGCCGAACGCGTCGTCGCTTTCGTCCGGGACCACGAACTGCGCGTTGAATGGCTGCTGGAAACGCATGCCCATGCCGATCACGTTTCGGCGGCGCCTTATCTGAAGGAGACGCTGGGCGGCAAGATCGCAATCGGCGAAGGCATCCGCATCGTGCAGGCGGCGTTCAAGCGCACCTTCAATCTCGGCGACGACATGCACACCGACGGCCGCCAGTTCGATTATCTGTTCGCGCCGGGCGAGACCTTCAGCATCGGCGAACTGAGCGCGCAGGCGCTGCATGTGCCCGGCCATACGCCGGCGGATATGGCGTATCGGATTGGCGATACGGTGTTCGTGGGCGACACGTTGTTCATGCCGGATGGCGGCTCGGCGCGCTGCGACTTTCCGGGCGGCGATGCGCGCACCTTATATGACTCCGTGCGGACTTTGCTGACGCTGCCGCCGTGGACGCGGCTGTGCATGTGCCACGACTACCCGCCGGCATCGCGCGGGCCGCAATGGCAGACCACCGTTGCCGACCAGCGCCGCGACAATATCCATTTACACGACGGCGTGACGGTGGAGGAGTTCGTTGCGATGCGCACGGCCCGCGATCGCACGCTCGGCATGCCGACGCTGATTCTGCCGGCCATCCAGATCAATATCCGCGCGGGCGCGTTGCCGGAACCGGAAGATAACGGCGTGCGCTATCTGAAGATTCCCTTGAATGCGTTCTGATTGTCTGACTGGAAGCGCTAGCGCTTGAGCAGCATCGAACTCAGCACGGAGAACACGGTCGACGGCAATTCGGCAAGGCGGCTCACCACCACGTTGTGCGGATAGAAGTCCTCGACCGCATCGGTCAGCACGCCGATCCCCACCAGTTCGATGCCGCGCTTGCCGATTGCCGCGACGCGTTCGCGCAAATCGCTGCGCAATACCTGCGGGTCGCCGTCGCCGGTTGATGGATAGCCGTCCGAAAACACCATCAGGATGCGCCTCCCGGCTCGATGATCGGCGAGGCGCGTCGCCGCCCAGGCGAGCGCCTCGCCGTCGGGATTTTCGTGGCCGCAATCGATCCGGGCAATGCCGCTCGGGTCGGCCGCGCCAAAGCGCTTGTAGACCTTCAGATCGAGCCGTTCGACGAAGCGGTTATAGCGCCGCAAATCCGCGCCGGCTGCAAGTTGCCGCTGATACAGCTGCTTCATCGGCGCGGATTCCAGCGAGCAATAGCCGAGCACTTCGCAATCGAACGACAACTGTGTGAGCGCATCGCACAGCGCCGTCGCGCAAAGACGCGCGAGTTCGATCTTCCGTCCGGCCATCGAACCGCTGCGATCGATCAGCAAGCTCACCGCGACGTCGCGTCCTTTGGCCGCCCGCTGTGTGCGAAACGGCGTGCGATAGCCGGGCGAGGTGGCGAGCTTGGCCAGCGACGTGCGGTCGATCTCGCCGCGCTCCTGTTCGCGCCGCCAACGGGTTCGCTCATCGGCGCTCAGCGCGCGATCGAGTTTTTCCTTGAGCGGCGCGGTGTCCGCGCGGGCCTGGGCGCGCAGTTCGCGCCACGCCGCGCTGTCGCCGTGGCCGGTGAGGTCGGTGATTTCGTCGAATTCGGTGGCGAGGGGAATCGACAGGCGTGCGCGAGCGGCATCCGACACGGCGGCTGCTTCACCTTCCGGGCGCGCGGACGGCTGTTGCGCATCAGCCGGCGATTGCCCCATGCCCACCGCATTGTCCGCCTGCGCGCCGCCGCTTTTTTGATCCGGCGATGGCGAGGCCGCGTTGCTCTGATCGGGGAGCAGGGTGTCGTCGTTGAACGGCGAGGATGATGCGGCGGCCGTCTCCGTATCGATGTCTTCAACCGGCCCAGCGGTGAACGCCATGCTGTTCACATCTCCCGCCGACAAAGCCCGCACGCGTGCCGCCAACGCGTGCGCCGTCGCGATGCTCCGCGCGGTCGAACGGCTCGCGCGTGCCTCGTCCAGCAGATCCCGCGACGCATGTAGCGCCGCCATCGGCGAATGGCTCGCTTCGGTCAAGCTCGGTTTCTCGTCCCACAGTGCACGCTCCACCAGCCAGACGAGCCGGTCGCGCCAATGCAGCTTCGGCCAGCGTTGCCGCGCCCGCTCGGCGGCATGCACGCGCAATTTGCCGATGAACCAGCGCGCGCCAGGATATTCGTCGAGCAATTGCGCGCACACGCGGCGGTCGTCGATCACTTGCGCAAGATTCGCGGCGACGCCGGCCGGCAGCGCATTGAGTTGCGCGAGCGAAGCATGCCTGGCGCGCGCCACCAGCAAATCCAGATAGCCGATCAGCACGTCGCGCTCGATAGCGCCATTCAACTCATAGTCGGGAATCACGATGCGCCCCGGCTCGACGCGCGGTCCATCCGGACTGAACGCGACCGTCACGCCGTATTGTCCCGTGAGCACGCGGGCCACCTTGCTGAGCGTGGATTCGAACGCGAAGCCTCGCGTGTCGCGCGCCGCGTGCATCGCGCTCACCGTCACGCGGCCGGCGCGATGTGATGACGGACGATGCCGCGAATCAACGCGGCGTCTTCCGGGCTGACCTTCGCGTAGATCGCTGGTGCGGCGGCGCGCTCGGGGTCGCCGGTGCGCAGCATCAGCTCGGCCCAGTCGAGCAGGCGCCGCGTCGAGAACGCGCTCGACAGATCCTCGCGGGCGAACGCCGCGCGGCAGTCGGCGGCAATCGCGGCGAGGGTGGTGGCGAGCGTGCGCGTCATGTGCGGGCCGAGGGTGCGCATCAGCACGTCGGCTTCCTCGGCGGGCGTCAGATAGTCGAGCAGGTACACGCGCCAGCGATCGAGAAACGCCTCGTTCATCAGATTCGCACCCTGATACAGATGACGGAACTGGCTCATCGCGCCCACTGCGTTCGCCGTGGCAAAGAGACGAAACGCCGGATGCGGCGCGACGATCTCGTTGCCTTTCTCTTTCAGCACGAGCCGGCCGTGCGGCTCGAGCACGGCGGTAAGCGCGGCGAGAATCGACGGCTCCGCGAAATCGATTTCATCGACGATCAGCCACAGCCCTTCGCGCATCGCCGTCGGCAGCACGCCGTCGACCCACAGCGTCTCGCCGCCCTTGACCGTCCAGAAGCCGACAAAATCGCCGACGGTGGTCTGTCCGTTCATGTTCGAGCGCAATACGCCGTGATGCGAGCGCGCGGCGACCTGTTCGATCAGGCTGGTCTTGCCGGCGCCCGTGTGGCCGATCAGCATCACGCGCCGGTTTTCGACGATGTCCTCGACGATGTCGTTAAAGCGCTCCGAGAACAGATAGGCCGGATTGAGACGCGGCACGAGCGGGTTGGCGATGCCGCAAGGGACCTCTATATGGCCGATGCGCACGGTCTCGCCCACGCCGTCCATGCCTTCCGCTTGCCGCCGTTTCGCCGCCGAGGCCCGCTGCAATGCCTGCATGAAGGCGGCCCGTTCAGCCGCGCTGTGTT
>WNGR01010850.1_pt1 | contig 17263 bp, 15 predicted proteins | sample 5407581 | NCBI WGS metagenome assembly WNGR01 (sample SAMN13153383, study PRJNA577476) | soil metagenome | isolation source: 80 cm soil or saprolite under Garry oak tree replicate 2 | place: USA:California | collected 2016-06-15 | reverse complement strand
GCCGCCGCTCGCAGCCCATGCCGCAACCTCATGATGAGATGGCTGTCGGAATGGTGGCGCGGCGGCACCGCGGCCGTCGAGCCGGCCTCAGTGCGCGACGCTGCGCGGCTGGCACAGCTTCACGGCGCCTCCTTCGCGCGCGGCTGGGGCGAAGGCGAGTTCGAGACCATGCTCAGCGAGCGCAACACGCTCGTCCATCGCTTGCGCCTGGGTCGCAAGACGATCGGCTTTGCGGTGTCGCGGATCGGCGCGGATGAAGCGGAAATCCTCTCGGTCGCGGTCGATCAGGGCCATCGCGGCCGCGGCCTCTCCCGCACGCTGCTGATGACCCATCTCGGTCACCTCGCAGGGCGCGGCGTGCGCACGATATTTCTGGAGGTCGAGGAAAATAACCAGCCGGCGCGGCGGCTCTATGACCGGTTCGGATTCATAGTGGTCGGACGCCGCGAACGCTACTATAAGCAGGCCAACGGGGAACAATTGAACGCACTTCTGATGCGACGTGACTTGTCGTAATATTGATGGCAGAAAGCGCCCCGTCAGGCAGACAACACATGACTGGACTTAAACCTTCCCCCGCATCCAAGGCGTCCGGCATCGAGGCGCGCTGTGCCGCAACCGGCATGCGCATGACCGAGCAGCGCCGTGTCATCGCCCGCGTGCTTGCGGAGGCAATCGATCACCCCGATGTCGAAGAGCTGTACCGGCGCTGTGTCGCGGTCGACGACAAGATTTCGATCTCGACGGTCTACCGCACCGTCAAGCTGTTCGAGGATGCCGGCATCATCGAACGCCACGATTTCCGCGAGGGCCGCGCGCGCTATGAGACGATGCGCGACAGCCATCACGACCACCTCATCAATCTGCGCGACGGCAAGGTGATCGAGTTCACCTCCGAAGAGATCGAGAAGCTCCAGGCGGAGATCGCCCGCAAGCTCGGCTACAAGCTGGTCGATCACCGGCTCGAGCTCTATTGCGTCCCGCTCGACGACGACAAGCCGACGTCCTAGTGTCAATCGACCTTATCATCTTCGATTGCGACGGCGTGCTCGTTGACAGCGAGGAGATCTCCTGTCGTGCGCATGCCGATGTGCTGACCAGGCACGGCTATCCGATTACGTCGGATCAGGTATTCGACCGCTTCCTTGGCCGCTCGACGCGGCAGGCCAATCTCGAGATCGAGACCGAGCTCGGCCGCAAGCTTCCCGAGGCCTATCACGGCGACTTGCAGGACGAACTGTTCCGCTCGTTCGAAGCCGACCTCGAAGCGATCCGCGGCATCCATGATGTGCTCGATGTCGTCACGCAAGCCGTCTGCGTCGCCTCCAGCGGCTCGCATCCGCGCATGCGTGTGAGCCTCGGGAGCACGGAGCTCTACGAGCGCCTCGCGCCGAACATCTTCTCGGCCTCTCAGGTGAAGAACGGCAAGCCGGCGCCGGATCTATTCCTGTTCGCGGCCAACGAAATGGGCGTGCCGCCCGAGCGCTGTGTCGTGATCGAGGACAGCCTCGCAGGAATCGCCGGCGCGCGCGCGGCCGGCATGACCGTGTTCGGCTTCCACGGCGGCAGCCATTGCCGCGACCGCTATGCCGAGACCCTGCGCCAGGCGGGCGCCGACCTGCTCTTTGCCGACATGCATCAGCTGCCGGAGCTGGTCCGGCGGGCCGAGGCGGACGCCGTGGCAGGATGATTTTGCCCCTCACCGTCGTCCGGGGCACGCGCAACGCGCGTGAACCCGGAATCCAGAGGTTTTGGCGCGAGATTCCTCACTTCGCACTGGTATGTGCCCCGGAATGACGGCCCGAAAGCCTCCATTCGCTGGATTTTCGCCGCTCCAGCCTATATCTGAGGGCCGTCCTCCACCTCAATTCCGGGTTCCATGAAGCCGCCGCGCAAGCTGCACATCAAATCTTATGGCTGCCAGATGAACGTCTACGATGCCCAGCGCATGGTGGACACACTGGCCCCAGAAGGATTCGTGGAGACGGCGAACGCCGAGGATGCCGACCTCGTCATCCTCAACACCTGCCACATCCGCGAGAAGGCATCCGAAAAAGTCTATTCCGAGCTCGGCCGCCTGCGCGTCGCCAAGGACGAGGCTGCGCGCGAGGGTCGCGCCATGCAGATCGCGGTCGCAGGCTGCGTGGCGCAGGCCGAAGGCGAGGAAATCGTGCGCCGCGCGCCGACGGTCGATGTCGTGGTCGGCCCGCAGAGCTATCATCACCTGCCCGAGCTGTTGAAGCGCGCCGGCGAGCAAGGCCGCGCGATCGAGACCGAGTTTCCCGCCGCCGACAAGTTCGGCTTCCTCGCCCAGCCAAAACCCGCAGCGATCCGCGCGCGCGGCATTTCCGCCTTCGTCACAGTGCAGGAGGGCTGCGACAAGTTCTGCACCTTCTGCGTCGTGCCCTATACGCGCGGCGCCGAAGTCTCGCGCCCCGTGGCAAGGATCGTCGATGACGTGAAGCGGCTCGCCGACAACGGCGTGCGCGAGCTCACGCTGATCGGGCAGAACGTCAACGCCTATCACGGCGACGGGCCGGACGGAAAAAGCTGGCCGCTCGGCAAATTGCTGGAGCGTCTGGCCCAGATTCCCGGCATCGCGCGGCTGCGCTATTCGACCAGCCATCCCCGCGACGTCGATGACAGTTTGATTGCAGCCCATCGCGATCTCGGCGAGCTGATGCCGTTCGTGCACCTGCCGGTGCAATCGGGCTCGGACCGGATATTGGCCGCCATGAACAGGAAACATACCGCCGATGATTATCGGCGTGTCGTCGACCGTTTCCGGGCCGTCCGCCAAGACCTTGCTTTTTCATCAGATTTTATCGTTGGCTTCCCCGGCGAGAGCGAGCAAGATTTTCTCGCCACCCTCGCGCTTGTCACGCAAATCGGTTACGCTGCGGCATATTCGTTCAAATACTCCGCCCGGCCGGGAACGCCGGCCGCGGACATGCAGGAGACGGTGTCCCCCGCCGAAATGGACCAGCGATTGGTGCGGCTCCAGGAACTGATCGACAGCCAGCAATCGGCCTTCAACAAGGCTGCGATTGGCACAACAGTCGACGTGCTGTTCGAGCGCCCGGCACGCAAGGACGGCCAGATCGTCGGCCGCACCGCATTCCTCCAGCCCGCGCATGTGATGGCCCTGCCCGACATCATCGGACAAATTTTGCCGGTCCGGATCGACAGCCTCGAACGCTACAGCTTCCTCGGTGAGCTCGTGACGCCGCTCATAGCGCGCGAGGCCGCCTTATCATCCATCACCACTGGAGCCTGAACCCTTGCCCAAAAGCGCATCGGATTCGCCTTCCTTCGCTCCCAGCCGCAAATTTGACCGCGACATGCAAGTTCCGCCCGAGACCCAGGTCGTCATCGACTTCGACGACAACCGCGCCGCATCCGCGTTGGTCGGCCCCTATGGCCAGAACCTGGCACAGATCGAGCGGCGGCTCGGCGTTGTCGTGGATTCCAAGGGCAACCACATCACCATCGGCGGCACGCGCGACGGCTGCGACGCGGCGCGCCGCGTGCTGGAGACGCTCTACGCCCATGCGGTGAAGGGGCAGGATGTCGACCAGGGCGAGGTCGAAGGCGCGATCCGCGCCGTGATCGCCCAAGGCTCGCTGTTCGAGTTCGACGCCAAATCCGCCAAGTCGACCTTCGACAGCATCAATTTGCGCAAGCGCCCGGTGCGCGCGCGCACCGCCGCGCAGGATTCCTACATCCGCGCGCTGAAGCGCCACGAGCTGGTGTTCGGCGTGGGCCCGGCCGGCACCGGCAAGACCTGGCTCGCGGTCGCGCATGCCGCGCAACTGTTCGAGCGCAAGGAGGTCGACAAGATCATCCTGTCGCGCCCGGCGGTGGAAGCCGGCGAGCGGCTCGGCTTCCTGCCCGGCGATCTCCGCGAGAAGGTCGATCCTTATCTGCGCCCGATCTACGACGCGCTCTACGACCTCATGGACGCCCGCATCGTCGAGCGTGCGCTCCAGACCGGCGAGATCGAGATCGCGCCGCTCGCCTTCATGCGCGGCCGCACGCTGACCAACGCCGCCATCATCCTGGACGAGGCGCAGAACACGACATCGATGCAGATGAAGATGTTCTTGACCCGTCTCGGCGAGAACAGCCGCATGATCGTGACCGGCGATCCCTCGCAGATCGACCTGCCGAACGGCCAGACCTCGGGCCTCGCGGAAGCGACCCGGCTGCTGAACGGCGTCGAAGGCATTGAGCAAGTTCATTTCACCGCCGAAGACGTGATCCGCCACGAGCTCGTGGCGCGGATCGTCTCGGCCTACGAAGGCTTGCCGCAGCGGCCGGCCGCCGGCAACAAATCCTGACGAGACAACAGCCGGACCATACGGGCGCGGACACAGCGCCCTTTTCGTTCCGAACAAAGCCATGTCGCATCCCAACCTTCCCATGACCGAGGTCCTCGTCGTCGCCGATTGCTGGCAGAGCGAACCCGACGCCGATGCCGTGATTCAGCGCGCGGTCGCCGCCGCGGCGGAGACGGTCGACGAAGACGTTGCGGAAGCGGAAGTGGCGGTGATGCTGACCGATGATGCCGGCATCCGCACGCTCAACAGCAACTGGCGCGGCATCGACAAGCCGACAAATGTGCTGTCGTTTCCCGCGCTTCAGCCGGAAGGCGAGTGGAAGCCGGGCGATGCGCCGCGCATGCTTGGCGACATCGCGATCGCCTATGAGACCATGCGGCGCGAGGCGGACGAGGAGCAGAAGCCGTTCGACCATCATCTGAGCCATCTTGCCGTGCATGGTTTCCTGCACCTGATCGGCTTCGACCACGAAAACGACGACGACGCGGAGGAGATGGAAGCGCTCGAAACGCAGATCCTGGCGCATCTCGGCATCCCCGACCCCTATGCCGACCGCTGACGGATGGATTGAAATGCCGGATTCCGACCCGACCCACGACAATCCGCGCTACACGCCCAATTTGCCGGCCGTGGTGACGCCCGGCGAGGTGCTGCGCCCGACTGCGGACGGCTGGCTCTTACGCGCCATCCGCACGCTGTTCGGCTGGAAGGCGGGATCGGTACGCGACGATCTTCAGGTCGTGCTCGATGCCACCACGCCCGACGACACCGGGTTCTCGACCGTCGAGCGCACCATGCTGCGCAACATCCTCGCTCTGCACGAGCGCCGCATCGCCGACGTCATGGTGCATCGCGCCGACATCATCGCGGTGAAGCGCGACATCCCGCTCGGCGAATTGATGGGCCGCTTCGAGAGCGCCGGCCATTCGCGCCTCGTGGTCTACGACGAGACGCTCGACGATCCCGTCGGCATCGTCCACATCCGCGACCTGCTCGCCTTCATGACCGCACGCGCCCGCGTGCCGGACGCGACCAAAGCCAAGCGCAAGAAGCCGCTGCCGGCCGGACTCGATTTGCGCGCGGTCGATCTCGCGCTGCCGCTTCAGGATGCGCGCATCATCCGCAAGCTGCTCTACGTGCCGCCGTCGATGCGGGCGATCGACCTGCTCGCGCAGATGCAGGCCACGCGCATTCACCTTGCGCTGGTGGTCGACGAATATGGCGGCAGCGACGGGCTGGTTTCGCTCGAGGATATCGTCGAGCAGATCGTCGGCGAGATCGACGACGAGCATGACAGCGACGAGCCGCCGTCGATCGTGCGCCTGCCCGACAACGCCTTCATTGCCGATGCCCGCGCCAGCCTCGACGACGTCCGCACGGTGATCGGCGAGGACTTCGTCACCGGCGAAGCCGGCGAGGAAGTGGAGACGCTGGGCGGCTATCTCGTCAGCTTCGTCGGCCGCCTGCCGGTGCGCGGCGAGGTGATCTCGGGCCCGGGCCATTACGAAGTCGAAGTCCTCGATGCCGATCCGCGCCGCGTCAAGCGGCTGCGCATCTCGACGCGGAAGGAACGTCCCGCGCCGCGCACCCAGCGCGAGAGCCGCCGCCGCGAAGCCACGCCGGAGAGCGGTCAGCCGCAGGTCGGCGACACGCCCACCCCGCCGCCTGCCGACGGGACCGGTTCACGGTGAGCTCCTTCCAGCGACTTCGGCAGATCGCCCTCGCTGTCATCCTCACCTGGGGATGGAAACGCGCCATCGTTGCGATGGCGGCTGGCGCGCTGTCGGTTCTCGCCCTTGCCCCGTTCAACGCCTGGCCGGTGCTGTTCATCACCTTCCCGGTGCTGGTCTGGCTGATTGACGGCGCCGGCGCCGGGCGGCTCGGCGGCGTCCCCGCAGCCGCGCTGACCGGCTACTGGTTCGGGCTCGGCTATTTCGTCCCCGGTCTCTACTGGATCGGCTACGCCTTCTTCGTCGAGGCGGATGTGTTCGCCTGGCTGACGCCCTTCGCCGTGCTGGGCTTGCCGGCCTATCTCTCCATTTTCACAGGCCTCGGTTTCGCGCTGGCCCGCCTGCTCTGGACCAAGGACGCCACGCGCATTCTCGCGCTCGCCGCAAGCCTCACCGTCGCCGAATGGTTGCGCGGCCACGCGCTGACCGGCTTTCCCTGGAACGCCTTCGGCTATGCGCTGTCGGAGCCGCTGCCGCTGGCGCAGATGGCATCGCTGATCGGCCAGTGGGGCATGACGTTCCTCACGGTGGCGATCTTCGCGAGTCCCGCGGTGCTGATCGATCGCACGCCCGATCGCCGCATGGCCTGGCGTGTACCGGCCGCGGCGGTCGCACTGCTGATCGTGATGGCCATCTTCGGCGCGATCCGCATGTCGCTGCATCCGACCACGATGGTCGCGGGCGCCAAGCTACGCCTGATGCAGCCGAACCTCCAGCAGGACGCAAGGTTCAACTACGCCGCCAAGGCGGAGGTGATGAAGAAATATCTCGCGCTGTCGGACCGCGCCTCCGGACCGCAATCGACCGGCGTGAGCGCTGCCACGATTTTGATCTGGCCGGAATCCGCCTTTCCGTTCTTCCTGACCCGCGAAGCCGACGCGATGGCGCAAATCGCCGAGCTGCTGCCCAAGGGAACGGTGCTGATCACCGGATCGGTCCGCGCGCCCGATCTGCCGCCAGGCAGGCCGATCACGCGCGCCTACAATTCGATCTATGTGATCGACCACGATGGCAGCGTGCTCTCGGTCTACGATAAGCTGCACCTCGTGCCGTTCGGCGAATTTCTTCCCTACCAGGATTTGATGGAGAAGCTCGGCTTCGAGCAACTGACGCGGGTGCGCGGCGGCTTCATTCCCGGAACGGTGCGGCACGTGCTGCCGGTGCCGGGGGCGCCGCCTGCGCTGCCGCTGATCTGCTACGAGGCGATTTTCCCCGGCGAGGTTGGCGCGAGCGACGAGCGACGCCCGGGCTGGATCGTGAACCTCACCAATGACGGCTGGTTCGGCATCTCGACGGGTCCGTACCAGCATCTGGAGCAGGCGCGAATGCGGGCCATCGAGCTCGGATTGCCACTGGTCCGTTCCGCGAATACCGGCGTTTCGGCGGTGGTCGATCCGGTGGGACGAACCGTGGCCAGCCTCGGCCTCGGAATCGAAGGCATTTTGGATGCAAGCCTGCCCACCGCAATCCCGCCCACTATCTATGCGAGAGTCGGCGACATCCCCGCAGCCATGCTCGTCGCGCTGGCTGTGATTCTGGCGGTCCGACGACGTGTTGCCAAACGGCACCCCTGATCATGCCGTCGCTAGCGGTTTTCGGTCGAAGCGGCCGGAAACCTTTGACAACCGTAGTCCCACGGTTGACAGATTGCAGGCGGGCTCCCCATTCTGCACCCGCTGCATAAGACAGCGGTGCATTGCTAAATTATACTTCATATTGCGCCGACGGTGGTGTTTGGAGGGCTGAGGAAATGTCGAAAGCGCCCAACCCTGTTGACAAATATGTCGGCAGTCGCGTGCGCATGCGCCGCATCATGTTGGGCATGAGCCAGGAAAAGCTCGGTGACGCTTTGGGCCTGACATTCCAGCAGGTTCAGAAATACGAGAAGGGCACCAACCGGGTCGGCGCGAGCCGCATCCAGCAGATTGCCGAGATTCTCCAGGTGCCGGTGTCGTTCCTGTTCGAGGGCGGACCGAGCGGCACGCCCGGCCCGAACGGCTTCGCAGAAGGCGCCTCGCCGTCCTATGTCTCCGACTTCCTCGCGACCTCCGAAGGGCTCGCGCTGACCAAGGCGTTCACTCGAATCACCGATTCGAAGCTGCGCCGCTCGATCGTCGATCTCGTCGAACAGATCGCCGCCCGCGAAGGCCCTGACAAGCGCTGACGCGCTATCCTCTTACGATTTGAGACTGCGCCAGATCTGGCCTATGTCGTCCTTTGCGGGCGCGCTTTAAGCGCGTTCTCTCCGATGATCCGGTTCAAAGGCACAGATGCGTCCATGACGAGCACCAATTCGTTCGATTCCCAAACTATTCTTGATGGTATCCGCCGCTGGGTGGAGATCGAGACGCCGACGGAAGCGCCTGAACAGGTCAACAAGCTGACCTCAATGGTTGCCGAACATTATCGCGATCTGCCCGTCACGCTCGAACGCGTCGCCGGCGTCGATGGCTGCGGCGATCATCTCGTGGTGCGTTCGACATGGGGCCAGGACCGGCCTGGTATCCTGGTGCTCAGTCATCTCGATACCGTTCACCCGATGGGGTTCATCGCGCGCCTGCCATTCAAGGTCGAAGGCGACAGCGCGTTCGGTCCCGGCATCTACGACATGAAGGGCGGCGCCTACATTGCCTATCACGCCTTTCGCGAGCTCTGCGCCATGCCCGATCGTTCGCCGCTCGGCATCACCCACATGTTCACGTCTGACGAAGAGATCGGCAGCCCGACTTCGCGCGCGCTCATCGAGAAGGAAGGACGCAAGGCCAAATACGTGCTGGTGACGGAGCCGGCGCGCGACGGCGGCAAGATCGTCACCGGCCGCAAGGGCGTCGGACGATTCCAGGTGTTCATCAAGGGTGTGCCCGCGCATGCCGGCTCGCGGCCCGAAGATGGCCGCAGCGCGGTCCGCGAGCTCGCCAACGTCATCCAGACCCTGGAGGGGATGAACGATCTGAAGCGCGGCGTCACCGTCAATGTCGGCGTGGTGCGCGGCGGCACGCGCCCCAACGTGACGCCGGAAGAAGCCTATGCCGAAGTCGATCTGCGCGTGCCGAGCTTTGCTGATGCGGAGGAGTTCGTCGGCAAGATTCTCGGACTGACATCGAAGACCGAGGGCGTGACGGTCAAGGTCACGGGCGAGATCAATCGTCCGCCCTACGAGAAGGGCAATGCGGGCGCCTCGCTGTACGAGCATGCGAAGACGATCGCCGCAGAAATTGGTTTCGAGCTGATCGACACCCACACCGGCGGCGGCTCGGACGGCAATTTCACGGCCTCGCACACCGGCACGCTCGACGGGCTCGGCGTCGACGGCAAGGGCGCGCACACCCATTATGAGCAGATCTACGTCTCCTCGCTCGAGCCGCGCGCGCGACTGCTCTACCGCCTGTACCAGACGCTGCGATGAGCGAGCGCAAATCAGATCCTGATCGCGAGGACAGCGAGCGCGCCTTCTTCGGACGCCGCAAGGGCCACAAGCTCAGGCAGCACCAGGCCGAGCTGATCGATCATCTATTGCCGCGCCTTTCGCTCGACATCGCGACTGGGGCGCCGGCGAATGCCAGCGAGATCTTCGATCCCGCAGCCGACGATGTGCGGCTCGAAATCGGCTTCGGCGGCGGCGAGCATCTTGCGGCGGAGGCGCAGAGTTTTCCCGCAACCGGCTTCATCGGCTGCGAGCCCTACGTCAACGGCATGGCGAAAATCCTCGCGCAGATCGAGGCCGGCAACATCGGCAATATCCGCCTGTTGGCGGGCGATGCCGCCGAGCTGCTGGCCTGGCTGCCGAAATCCTCGCTGTCGCGGATTGATCTGATCCATCCCGATCCCTGGCCGAAGCGGCGGCACTGGAAGCGACGTTTTGTTCAGGACAGGACGATCGCCGCGATGGCACGCGCGCTGAAGGCGGGCGGCGAATTCCGCTTCGTCTGCGACATCGACGATTACTGCGCCTGGACACTGTCGCATCTGTCGCGCTCGCCGGATTTTCAGTGGCTTGCGGAGCGCTCCGATGATTTCCGGCTGCCCTGGGCCGGCTACACCATGACGCGCTACGGGAAGAAAGCCGCGCGCGAGGGACGCAAGGCGGCGTATCTGCGGTTCAAGAGAATCTAGATCGTCCGCCGGTTGCGCCAGAAATTCACGACGCGTTCGGCAGTCGCCGGCATCAGGCGCGTGAAGTTCACGCGAGCCTGCTCAAGATCGGCATCGGCCGGCGTGCGATTCGGGCCGTACCACAACAGGATGAGCGCGCGCACCGTGGGCCAGCCCAGGTTCAGCAGCCGGCCCATGATCAAAATCGGATCGTAGCGGTCGCCCGCGATCAGGCGGTCGAGGGTCGTAAGCCTGACGCCGGACATCGCCGAGAGCGAAGCGACCGACTCCTCGTATTTGTGCGCCTTGGCGAAGCTTAGCAGCGCGCTCTCGCCGAGATGGCCGCCGCGGTGCAGGCCGAGCACCGTGCGTTGCGCCGCCGAGAAATCCCGCCGCGGTCCGGGTGGCAGCGCAGCTTCCTCGATCGCGGACATGGCGCGCTTGATCTCGACCTGGCGACCCGGATTGACCACGGTGGAGAGGCGACGACGAATGACGTCGAGCGTGCCGTTCAGAAGCTCTTTCAGATGCTCGCCGGAGAGATCCTCGCGCTGGCCGATCTTGAGCGTGAGCACACCGTCCTGGCTCGCACGCTTGATCAATTCCGAATAGCCGCCCGGCGAGAAGGTTGCGCCGGCATTGCCGGCAGCGCGGCGCACTACGTCGCGATCGCCGCGCTCGACCAGCACGTCGGTGATGTCGGCCGACAACATCGGCCGCTCCGTCATCGCCAGCAGATGACCCTGGCCCTTCAGCCGGGCGATCTCGACAAGCGCGGCTTCATCGAGCACAGGCGAGCGGCGCAGCACGGGAGCCGCCACCATGATTTCATTTTCGCGGGCGAGCTGGCCGACCAGATGGGGCGGTGCATTGTCCAGCCATGAGAAGCGCTCCGCGAGATCGGCGCGCGAAGCAAGCTCTGCATGAGGGACGAGATCGATCAGGAGATTGTCGAAGAGATCGACGAGGTCGGGGCGAAGCTTTGCGGCATCCTGGAAGAACAGTGCGGCGATGGCGCGCGCGATCTCGCCACGGCGCTTCGGATCGCCGCGTCTGACGATATCGTCCAGTCCGGGAATGAGCGACGTGGCAACGGTCATAGAACGCAACTCGAATCTGGCACGCCGTGGGCGCGCCATAGGCTCAAGCCGCCCCACAATCGGGAAATTTAGGCCCCCTTGATGAAGGAAGCGTTGCTCCGGGGACGCCAGACGGGCGCAAAAAGCCCGCTCTCGGCTGCGATGGGCCTTGTCCGGGAGGGTGGAAAGGGCTATATCAGCGCCAACTTCATCTTCTCATACGATCCGCGTAGTGAGAGTGGGCCCGAAAGGACCCGCTCTTTTTTATTACCTGAACGCGGCTTGGCGAAAGATGCGCTACCCGACGAATTGTCGGGACGAAGAGTTCCGAAGCAGGCTCTGAAAGTCTTAACCTAGCCTTAACCATCGAGCGCCCCGATCCTGGATATGACCGAACCGAATACTGGTTCCACGGATGCCGAGTTGCTGGCCGAGCCGCGGCTTGTGGTCGAGCCGGGCGTGGCTGCGCGCGTGTCTGCGGTCGCAGGTCCAGTGCTCGAGGGCATGGGCTACCGGCTGGTGCGGATCCGCATTTCCGGAGAGGCCGGCTGCACCGTACAGATCATGGCCGAGCGTCCGGACGGCTCGATGCAGATCGAGGATTGCGAGGCGATCTCGCGGGCGCTGTCGCCCGTGCTCGACGTCGCCGACCCCATCGAGCGCGCCTACAGGCTGGAAATTTCCTCGCCCGGGATCGACCGGCCGCTGGTGCGGCGCTCCGATTTCGAGCGGTATACGGGTCATCTCGTCAAGATCGATATGGCGGTCGCCCATGAGGGACGGAAGCGGTTCCGCGGCAAGATCGCGGGCGTCGAAGGCGACGGCGTCCGGCTGATGCGTGACGATTTCAAGGCCGGCGACGATGTCGAGGTTCTCTTGGTGATGGAGGATATCGGCGAGGCGCGGCTGGTGCTGACCGACGAGTTGGTCGCGCAATCCATGCGCCGCGGCAAGGCCGAGGCGCGCGAGATGCGCCGCAATCTCGGCCTGGAGCCGCCGGCCGCGCCGCACGCCAGCATCAGCGAGAAAACCACCAAGAACACCAAGCCGCAAAAGAAGCCGGCACCGACCAATACAAAGAAACATCGCCTTGCCGCCGAACGTGCGCGGCGCGGCGAGATCGAGCCTGACGAAGGAGACTAGCCATGGCAGTCAGCGCCAATCGACTTGAACTGCTCCAGATCGCCGACGCCGTAGCCCGCGAGAAATCGATCGACCGTGGCATCGTCATCGCCGCGATGGAGGACGCCATCGCCAAGGCGGCGCGGGCACGTTACGGCAGCGAGACTGACGTTCACGCCGAGATCGACCCGAAGAAGGGCGAGCTCCGGCTCTCGCGCCACATGCTGGTTGTCGACAATGTCGAAAATCACTCCAACCAGATCTCGCTGGTGGATGCGCAGCGCGCCAACCCCGGCGCCCAGGTCGGCGACACCATCGCCGACACCCTGCCGCCGCTGGAATATGGCCGCATCGCCGCGCAATCGGCCAAGCAGGTGATCGTGCAGAAGGTGCGCGAGGCCGAGCGCGACCGGCAATATCAGGAGTTCAAGGACCGCATCGGCGACATCGTCAACGGTGTCGTCAAGCGCGTCGAATATGGCAGCGTGATCGTCGATCTCGGCCGTGGCGAAGCCATCATCCGCCGCGACGAGATGCTGCCGCGCGAGGTGTTCCGCAACGGTGACCGCGTCCGCGCCTACATCTTCGACGTCCGCCGCGAAACCCGCGGCCCGCAGATCTTCCTCTCCCGCACCCATCCGCAGTTCATGGCCAAGCTGTTCGCGCAGGAAGTGCCGGAAATCTATGACGGCATCGTCGAGATCAAGGCGGTCGCCCGCGATCCGGGCTCACGCGCGAAAATTGGCGTGATTTCCCGCGATTCCTCGGTCGATCCGGTCGGCGCCTGCGTCGGCATGCGCGGCTCGCGCGTGCAGGCGGTGGTGAACGAATTGCAGGGCGAGAAGATCGACATCATTCCGTGGTCGCCCGACATTGCGACCTTCGTGGTCAATGCGCTGGCGCCGGCCGAAGTCTCCAAGGTCGTCATCGACGAAGACCGCGAGCGCATCGAGGTCGTGGTGCCCGACACCAACAACCAGCTCTCGCTGGCGATTGGCCGCCGCGGCCAGAACGTCCGCCTCGCCTCGCAGCTCACCGGCTGGGACATCGACATCCTGACCGAGCAGGAGGAATCGGAGCGCCGTCAGGCCGATTTCGAGAACTCCACCCGCGTCTTCATGGAATCGCTCAATGTCGACGAGGTGGTCGGCCAGTTGCTCGCCTCCGAAGGCTTCACCTCGGTCGAGGAACTCGCGATGGTGGACATCAAGGAACTCGCCGGCATCGAGGGCTTCGACGAGGAGACCGCGCAGGAACTCCAGAACCGTGCCCGCGAATATCTCGACCAGCAGGAAGCCGAGCTCGAGTCCCGGCGCAAGGAACTCGGCGTCGAGGATGCCGTCAAGGACGTGCCCGGCGTGACCTCGAAGATGCTGGTGAAGTTCGGCGAGAACGACATCAAGTCGGTCGACGATCTCGCCGGCTGCGCCACCGACGATCTGGTCGGCTGGACCGAGCGCAAGGAAGGCGGCGAGCAGACCAAATTCCCCGGTGCGCTCGAAGGCCTCGGCGTCGCCCGTGACGATGCGGAAGCCATGATCATGCAGGCGCGCGTCAAGGCGGGCTGGATCACCGAAGCCGACCTGGCCAAGCCGGCCGAAGAGGCTGAGGCGGCTGAAGGTCAGCCGGCTTAAGGGCGAAGGAGGATGTCGCCCGGATGCTTGCCAGCACTGACCCCGAACTCGACCATGGACCGCGGACCGAAAGGTCCGCGACCAAGCGGATGTGCGTGGTCAGCCGCGAGGTCCGGCCGATCGACGAGCTGATCCGCTTGGTCGTATCGCCGGAAGGGCACATAGTTCCCGATCTCAAGCGCAAGCTGCCCGGACGGGGCATGTGGGTTACGGCATCGCGACAGGTGGTTGCGGAAGCCGTCCGTCGTCACCAATTTACCAAAGCCTTCAAGCGCGACCTGCGCATTCCTCAGACGCTTCCCGCCGACATCGAGGCGCTCCTGGTTCGGAGCGTGACCGAAGCCCTTGGGATTGCTGCCAAGGCGCGGCAGATCGTTGCCGGCTTCGGCAAGGTCGAAAGCGCCCTGCGGGAAGGCACGGTCGAGGTCCTGATCCATGCCAGCGACGGGGCCGCGGACGGAATCCGCAAATTGGACATGCTGGCGCGGCAAAATGACGAAAATCGCGGTGCCAAGCCGCCGATTCCCGTCATTACCGCATTGAAATCGACAGAATTGGATTTGGCACTTACCCGGTCAAATGTGATACATGCTGCCCTGCTCGCGGGCCCGGCGAGCAAGACATTCCTGTCACGTAGCCAGATGCTGGTCCGATACCGGCTGGCGGACGATGACAGGACTGCCGAAAAGCACGGCCAGGATTTCTGAGAGACAACGACGACCCATAGGACGGTGCGGCAACGCACAACGTTAACTAAAATCAGGATTAGGACTGCTGAATGGTTGATACCAAGACCCCTGACGACAAGAAGCTGAGCGTTCCGAGCAAGACGCTATCGCTCAAGCCGCGCGTCGAAACGGGCACTGTGCGTCAGAGCTTCAGCCATGGCCGCAGCAAGCAGGTCGTGGTCGAGAAGCGCGGCAAGCGCCGCATCGACGGCAGCCCCGAGCCGCAGGCTCCCACGGTTGTTGCAAAGCCGGCACCGGCCGCGCCTGCACCCGCTCCCGCGCGCCCGGCACCGCCGCGTAACTCCGGCTCCGGCGTGGTGCTGCGCACCCTGACCGAGGACGAACGTTCCGCCCGCGCCAGCGCGCTGGCCGACGCCAAGGTGCGCGAAGTCGAAGAGCGCCGCCAGGCCGAAGACGAAGCCCAGCGCCGCGCCGTCCGCGAAAGCGCCGAGCGTGTCGAGCGCGAAGCCGCCGAAGCCCGCCGCAAGGCCGAGGACGAGCGGCATCGCCACGAAGAGGAAGCCAAGCGCAAGGCCGAGACCGAGGCCAAGAAGCGCTTTGGCGAGGGCGAGCAGTCGCAATCTGCGGCACGCACTGCGACGGCCGCACCGGCGGCCAGCGCACCGCGGTCCGCGCCGACCACGGCGCGACCTGCGACGACCACAGGGCGACCGGGAACGACGACAGCGCGACCTGGGACGACGACCGCGCAGCGGCCAGCTGGTCCGGCGGCTCGTGCCCCCGGCGTCGCGGCCGGACCGGACGAAGATGACGGTCCGCGCCAGATCCGTCGCGGTCCCGGCGGCGCCATCCGCCCCGTGGCAGCCCCCAAGACCACCCACAAGCCGGGTCCGCAGAAGGAACGCGGCCGCCTAACGCTCGTCACCGCGCTCAATGCCGACGAGGTGCGCGAGCGCTCGATCGCCTCGTTCCGCCGCCGTACCCAGCGCCTGAAGGGCCATGCCTCGAACGAGCCGAAGGAAAAGCTGATCCGCGAGGTGATCATTCCGGAAGCGATCACCATCCAGGAGCTCGCCAACCGCATGGCCGAGCGCGCGGTCGACGTCATCCGCATGCTGATGAAGCAGGGCGCGATGCACAAGATCACCGACGTGATCGATGCCGACACCGCGCAGCTGATCGCCGAAGAGCTCGGCCACACCGTGAAGCGCGTGGCGGCGTCCGACGTCGAAGAAGGCCTGTTCGACGCCATCGAGGACTCCACCGACACCGAGACCCGCTCGCCGGTCGTGACCGTGATGGGTCACGTCGACCACGGCAAGACCTCGCTGCTCGACGCGCTCCGTCATGCCAACGTTGTCTCCGGCGAAGCCGGCGGCATCACCCAGCATATCGGCGCCTATCAGGTGCTGTCGCCCGAAAGCGGCAAGAAGATCACCTTCATCGACACGCCCGGCCACGCCGCGTTCACCGCGATGCGCGCCCGCGGCGCCAAGGTCACCGACATCGTCGTGCTGGTGGTTGCGGCCGATGACGGCGTCATGCCGCAGACGATCGAAGCCATCAACCACGCCAAGGCGGCGCGCGTGCCGATCATTGTTGCCATCAACAAGATCGACAAGCCCGACGCCAAGCCCGAACGCGTCCGCACCGAGCTGCTTCAGCACGAGGTGCAGGTCGAATCGTTCGGCGGCGAAGTCGTCGACGTCGAAGTGTCCGCCAAGAACAAGACCAATCTCGACAAGCTGCTCGAGATGATCGCGCTCCAGGCCGACATCCTCGACCTGAAGACCAATTCGGAGCGCCCGGCCGAAGGCACCGTGATCGAGGCCAAGCTCGATCGCGGCCGTGGTCCGGTTGCAACCGTGCTGGTCCAGCGCGGCACGCTCCGTGTCGGCGACATCATCGTCGCCGGCGCCGAGATGGGCCGCGTCCGCGCGCTGATCTCCGATCAGGGCGAGACGGTGCAGGAAGCGGGTCCATCGGTGCCGGTCGAGGTGCTCGGCTTCAACGGTCCGCCGGAAGCCGGCGATCGCCTCGCCGTCGTCGAGAACGAAGCCCGCGCCCGCCAGGTCACAAGCTACCGCGCGCACCAGAAGCGCGAGAACGCGGCAGCTTCGATCTCCGGCATGCGCGGCTCGCTCGAGCAGATGATGTCGCAGTTGAAGACGGCGGGCCGCAAGGAATTCCCGCTGATCATCAAGGCCGACGTGCAGGGCTCGCTGGAAGCGATCCTCGGCTCGCTGGAGAAGCTCGGCACCGACGAAGTCGCAGCCCGCATCCTGCATGCAGGCGTCGGCGGCATCTCGGAATCCGACGTGACGCTCGCGGAAGGCTTTAACGCCGCGATCATCGGCTTCAGCGTTCGTGCGAACAAGGAAGCCGCTGCCGCCGCCAAGCGCAACGGCATCGAGATCCGCTACTACAACATCATCTATGACCTCGTGGACGACGTGAAGAAGGCGATGAGCGGTCTGCTCGCGCCGACCTTGCGCGAAACCATGCTCGGCAATGCCTCGATCCTGGAGATCTTCAACATCTCCAAGGTCGGCAAGGTTGCCGGCTGCCGCGTCACCG
>WNGR01010067.1_pt1 | contig 17264 bp, 14 predicted proteins | sample 5407581 | NCBI WGS metagenome assembly WNGR01 (sample SAMN13153383, study PRJNA577476) | soil metagenome | isolation source: 80 cm soil or saprolite under Garry oak tree replicate 2 | place: USA:California | collected 2016-06-15 | reverse complement strand
GCTTCGTTGCCGATGATGTACGGCACGCCCGGCGGCATGCCAGTGAGGTTGGGTGGCGAAGTTAAATATTTGTGTTTGGCCATATGATCTCCTTTAATTAGCGAGCTTCATGCGGAGAGGATTCGGCCGGCGTTGGGGAACCCGAAGATTCGTCAGCAGTTTTCTTTGTCGCGTTCGACCAAACCTTTGCTGGATCGGGTTGCTCACGCTGGACGTCCGGCATCTGGCCGAGCGGATGCTTTTCGCAGGATATGCAAAACAGCAGCATGCCGAGCAAAACAGCAATGACACCGTGGCGGAGGAAAAAAGCCATAATGCGCTGGCACAGTTATCAGCCTCTGGTCTCGCGTGCAAGGATGAAAGCGCGGTAGCTGTAGGGCGTTAGTGTCAAACGCATAGGCGCTCGCCGCGGCGAGCGCCTACACAACGTGATTGAAAGACGCGGGCTTGCAGTTACTATCAAACGCGGTGGCCCGCACGGACAGAAACAACGCTTGGAACGAAGTCTTCGCTCTCGTTCTGCTTTTTGTCGGGACATTGCTGTTTTTCGCGCTGATTTCCTACACGCCAAAAGATATACCGTCCTGGATCTGGTTTAGCCACGTTTCACCGGCGAATCGCCCTGCGCAAAATTTCATCGGGCCCGTTGGCGCAATTGTGGCGGGCATTTGCTATCAAACCATTGGCGTTTTCGCTTCGCTGTTGCTGGCAGCAGTTCTACTCGGTTTCGGCGTGGCGAAATTGTTTCATCCCCGGTTACGTGTGACGCCCCGAATCCCATGGATCGTTCTGTTCATCGTAGCCGGTGCGTGCCTCGACCAGTTATGGGACATAGGTCACTTGCTCGGGTTGAAGGTGCCGGTGGACATTCAAGGGCCCGGCGGCTTGATCGGCTATCGCTTGGGCGATGAACATCGTGGCCTGCTCCGCGCCGCGCTTGGCCCTGTCGGCTCGCTTGTTCTCCTAATGGGAATTTACGCGACCACACTGATTTTGGTTACGGGACTGCGCCCGATTCACCTGATTCGCGAAACGGTTGCCGCCACGCGACGGGTCGGGGCAGGGCTACAGGAATGGCAATTGCGCCGCAGGCTGGGCAAAGCCGATCTTAAAGAAAAGCTGGAGATTAGGGAGAAGCAGCTGGCGAAGGAACGGCGAATGTATGAAAAAGCGTTGAGAAAGAAAGGCATGCCTGTGCCTGAGGCGGTTGGGGCGACCATTTCGCCGGAGGAGCTGGCAAATCGACCAAAGCCGAAGGTGGTCGATACAACTGCGTTGCCGAGCGAGCACGTCGGGCCGGTTGGCCGGAAACCGTCTCTTGCCGAATTGCGCGCAACCGAGGAAAAAGCAAGGCCGGATTCGAACGTGACCAGCGTTACTTCGAGCTGGGAAAATTACGTGCTGCCAGGCTTGGATCTGCTCGACGAGCACAGTCTCGAAGGCCGCGCGGCCACCGATCCCTCTGAATTGGAGGAAGTCCGGCAAATCCTGATTGATACGCTAGCGCAATTTGGCATTGCCGTCGCGCCGGGCGACATCACAAAAGGCCCCACCATTACGCGCTACGAAGTGTACCCAGCAAAAGGCGTTCGCGTCGATAAGATCGTGAGCCTCGAGCGTGATCTTGCCCGAGCCACGCGCGCCGAGCGGATCAACATTCTCGCACCGATTCCTGGGAAAGACACGGTCGGCATCGAGCTGGCGAATACTCGCAAAGTGACAGTGAAACTGCGCGAAATGTTGCAATCACCCGATTGGGAGGAGGCGAAATCACATGCAAGAATTCCGCTCGCGCTTGGCAAAGATGTTTACGGTAAAGCTATCATCACTGATTTGGCGCAAATGCCGCATTTGCTGGTGGCCGGTACCACCGGCAGCGGCAAGAGCGTTTGTATCAATGCGCTGATTGGCAGCATGCTCTTTCGCTTCACGCCTGAAGAACTGCGTTTTGTGGTCATTGATCCGAAAATGGTCGAGCTACAGGCCTATCATTCGCTGCCGCATCTTGCCTTCCCCATCGTGACGGATCCGAAAAAAGTGCTGCTCGCCTTGCGGTGGTTGATTGACCAGATGGAACGCCGCTACAAAATGTTTGCGCGCATGGGCGTGCGCAACATTGTCGGCTTCAACGCGCGGCCGGTCAAAAAGAAGAAAGCGGAAGAAGGCGAAGATTTTGTAGTGGCAGGCGTGTCGCCTGCCAAAGCGAAAGCAGCCGATACGGCTGCCGCTACAGAAGAGCAAATTCCCGACAAAATCCCATACGTCGTAGTCATCATTGATGAGCTGGCTGATCTGATGCAAACGGCGCCAGCGGACGTCGAGACGGCGATCGCGCGCATCACGCAAATGGCGCGCGCGGCTGGCATTCATCTGATTGTCGCGACGCAAACCCCGCGCGCGGATGTGATCACTGGCGTAATCAAAGCGAATATTCCCTGCCGAATCGCGTTTCAGGTTGCCTCCAAGATCGACAGTCGTGTCATTCTAGACGAAAACGGAGCCGATCGTTTGCTCGGACAAGGCGACATGCTTTATCTACCGCCAAGCGCTTCGCGTCTGATTCGCGCTCAAGGCGTGCTGGTTACGGACGATGAAATTCATCGCCTGGTGGAATTCGTTTCGAAACAAAGCCCGCCCGCCTTCGACACAGCGATGCATGAGAAGCTGCAATCGACGGCCGCGCCGGAGGAAGAAGTGACCAGCGAAGATGAAGAGCTCGTCGAGAAGTGCCTTGAAATCATTCGACAGGAAAAACGCGCCTCCACTTCATTGCTTCAGCGCCGGCTTCGGCTCGGTTACACGCGCGCCGCGCGCATCGTTGATATTCTGGAGCAGCGCGGTATTTTGGGTCCCGGCGAAGGCGCCAAACCACGCGAGATTCTGGTCGATCTCGATGCTGCCGTTTAGCCGGCATTTCGCGCTAATGACGATAGAAGGACTTGGCAAAAAATTTCAGGAAGCAAGGCGCGCGAGAAATCTCACGCTCGATGAAGCAGCGCGGATGACGAAGATTCGTCCCGCCCGGCTCGCAGAAATTGAGGCGGATGATTTTTCTCAATTTCCGAGCCTGGCGTACGCGAAGGGTTTCCTGCTCATCTATGGGAAATTTTTGGATGTCGATGTCACTCCGTATCTTGATGCGTTCGAAGATTCGGAGCGCGTGACCGTCGATGGGTACTCATATCTTCAGGAACACGAGCGTGCCAAGCCAGTCAGTGCGCCAGTTGTTCCGCGCCGTCCCGTTAGCACCGGTGGTTACCGCGTCTCGCCAATGCCACTGATCGTCGGGATCGTGGTGTTGGTGATTGGCTTTTTGCTAATGAAACTGGTTCTCAATGTGCAACGGCTCGCACCGGGGCGAGGTGAGCCGACCGCGCAGGTATCGCCAAGTGCATCGCCTGTTTCACCTGCACCGGCTCAAGCTTCGCCAGCTAATGTTGCGGCCGCTCCATCGGTCGCGGCAACAGTGTCGCCTGCGCCGACGATCGCACCGACCGCCATCGCGGCGGCTTCCGGGAAGCCAGGTGCGCCGGAGGTGCGTCGCGCCAAACCTGTGACTCGGGAAGACCTAGCCAAAGCGCAAGAGCCAGCGAATCCATCGTCGGCAGAATCCGGTGACCAGAATCGGGTCGCGATTCGCCCACTCAAAAGAACCTACGTAAGGGTGACTGTAGGCGACGAGAAGGGGAGTCCCGCGTTCGAGCGCTGGGTTTCGCCGACTGACGGCACGGTTGAATTTCGCGGTAAACACGTCTCGATTCGGGTTCTCGATCCTGAGGCCGTTACGATCACGAAAAACGGCAAGGCGTTGGAAGAAGGCGACGAAGACGTAACCATCAACTGAGAGCAGTCGAAAGGGTCTCAAGAAAACGCCCAACGTCCAACGCCGGACATCGAATGCTGAGATGAAAACAAAAGGGAATGGTGTCGCCCGGAAACCGAAGGTCGGCATGATCAGTCTCGGTTGCGCCAAAAATCTTGTCGATGCAGAGATCATGCTGGGAAGCGTTTTACAGCGGGGAATGGAAATCACATCGCGCCCCGAGGACGCCGATGTCCTGGTGGTAAATACCTGCGCGTTCATTGATTCAGCCAAGGAAGAATCCATCGAAGCAATTCTGGAGGCGCATCAGCAGCGCGGGTTAACCGGACGACCAGATCAAAAACTGGTCGTAAGCGGCTGCATGTCGCAGCGATTCGCGAAAGAACTACGCCACGAGATGCCGGAGGTAGATGCGTTTGTTGGACTCGATCAGATCGCGCAGCTTGGGGCGATTGTTGAAGACGTTTTGGCAAAACGCCCAGCGCTCAATGGAGAGGATGACGAGATCGATCCTGCGTTTGCGAATACGCGACCGAAGTACATTCCGGATTACGACACGCCCCGCTTCAGGCTTACTCCGGTGCATTTTGCTTACGTAAAAATTGCCGAAGGCTGCAACCACCCCTGCAGTTTTTGCGTGATCCCTCAAATGCGAGGCAAACACCGCAGCCGTACTCCGGAATCTGTTTTGGCAGAAATTCGCGGGCTTGTTAACGAAAGCGTGCGCGAGATCAACTTGATCAGCCAGGACACCACGTATTACGGGATGGATTTGTGGTCGCGGAAAGCAGGGCCGCGTCAGCCAGTTGATTCGACGCGGGGACCGACGCTTGCGGCGCTGCTTCGCGAAATTCAAGAGATTGAAGGCGAATTCTGGGTCCGCCTGCTTTACACACACCCGGCGCATTGGAGCGATGAACTGATTGAGACTATCGCACAGTGCGACAAGGTCGCGCGCTACGTCGATATTCCCTTGCAACATATCGACGATTCAATGTTGGGACGGATGCGACGGGAAACATCGCGCGCACACATCGAAAATTTGATTCATAGACTGCGTACTGGGGTTCCCGGCGTCACGTTGCGCACCACTTTCATCGTTGGATTTCCCGGGGAAACCGATGGGGAATTCACGAGCCTTCTTGATTTCATTCGGCGGATTCGATTCGAACGGCTGGGAATATTCAAATATTCTCAGGAAGAAGACTCGCGCGCGGCGAAAATGCCACGGCAGATTCCCGCAAAAATTAAGAACGCACGTTACCGCGCGGCGATGTTGCTTCAGCAACAGATTGCTCATGAAATTGCCTGCGAGAAAGTTGGACGCGATCTCAAATTACTGGTTGATCAGCCGCATATCGCCCGCAGCGAAGGCGATGCTCCGGATGTTGATGCGCGCGTTGTGTTATCAGAGGCTGCGTGCGTCGGCGAGTTCATTCGGCGCAGGATCTCTGGAAGCCGCGGCTACGATCTTCTAGCATAAGGGTGGAGCATTTTCCCCTTGAGCGCTAAAGTTAACGAGTGACAAGAGCGCGATTTCTGATCAATTAAATTTCACGACTGATTTGTTTCGCTCCATGGCAGGCCTAAACGAACCGCAAAAAGAAACTGTTCGCGTTGACTTGCCGCTTCCGATCTCAGCGAAATCGCCAGATACCAGCGTAAAACCGCGCGAAACGGTGCGAATTCAATTGCCGGTTCGTGATGCTCGAGATGTTGCGCCGACCGAATTGTTTGGGCCGCCGAATCAGTCCGCTGTTGCTCCCGTTCCGCGCACTCCGGATCCGGTGCCTCTTGAACTAAGAAAGGAGACAGCGCGCATTTCACCTGCGCTGGCCAAAGGTCCAGCCCCGGCTCAAATGAAAAATACTGAGGCGTTCGTCGCCACGCCAAATCTTGGTTCGCGAAACGCGCCAGGTGCTGTCGTGCCTGCAGAAAAAAAACCAATGCTGCTCTGGTGGATACTGCTCGCTGTTTCGGCCTTGATTTTGATTATTCAGATTTGGACTTACTTTTCGTAAAGTTATGGAAAATTCTACCGTTATTAAGCTCGATGAATCCAATTTTGACCGTGAACTGACGCAGGACGACAAGCCCGTGATCGTCGATTTCTGGGCAGAATGGTGCGGACCTTGCAAAATGATCGCGCCGCTGCTGGATGAGATTGCGCGCGAAAAAGCGGGCGCGGTCAAGGTAGCGAAAGTGAATGTGGACGAAAATCAGAGTCTCTCGTTCAAGTACAGTATTCGTGCGATCCCGGCTCTGCTCTTTTTCAAGAACGGCCAGTTGCGCGACCAGGTGACCGGCGTGACCAGCAAGAAGGATCTGTTGAATCGGCTCGACGCGCTGGCATAGGAAATTTTCGCGTCGCGAAAATTTCCGTGATCCGTGATCAGAAGCGCTGCATCTTTTGCCTACTATTGATCGCGGATCACCGATCACCCTTGAAAGAAACTGCGCCCGGCGGGGGTCGAACCCACAGCCTTTGGCTCCGGAGGCCAACGCTCTGTCCAATTGAGCTACGGGCGCGAGCGGAAACCGAACATAGCCCAATTTAATGGTTTAGCGATTGAGTGATTCAACGATTCGCTGACACGACGTAGGCGTGGCGAAGGCGACAACTGTTCAAGTTATTCCTCAGATTACGTGCTCGCGGTCATGCTCGCCTGGGGCGTAGCGCAGCGGAAGCGGGAATTAAATGTCGAAGCGCACTGAACCAAAACACGGCGCAAACGAATGGGTCTTACACGGTCGGCGGTGCCGCTGCGCCCTCTTGAATCAGGGAGTCAAGCTTGTTCAGGTCAATCGGCTTTACCAGGTGATGCTTGAATCCTGCCTCGTAGCTTTTACGGATATCGTCTTCCATCCCGAAACCGGTGAGAGCAATTCCCAGAAGCGGCTGCGTGGAGTGGAGCTTCTGCATCAAATCAATTCCATTGCCATCCGGCAAAGCCAGGTCACTGATGAGCACATCAAATTGCTCCTTTGCGCTTAAATTGACCGCGGATTGAAAGCTCAGCGCTGATCGCACGTGATAGCCACGTCGCCGAAGCAGATTCGTAAGCGAGCGATTTGTATCCTCGTGATCTTCGACAAGCAGAATCCGCATGGGCTGGCGTTCCGGCAGCCTGGGCAAAGCCGCCGGGGCAATTTGCGCCTCCGTTTTTTCGCACGTCGGAAAAACCAACATGAACGTTGCACCTTTATTTCGGCCGGCGCTTTGCGCGGTGATCGTTCCCTTGTGAGCTTCCACAAGGGTCTTGCTGATTGCGAGTCCGAGACCTAGCCCTCCCAATTGAGTGCGCCCCCCTTGTTCGAACGCGTCGAAAATTTTCGGCAGAGCTTCCGCCTCGATCCCGAGCCCGGTATCAGCGATTTCAACACGCAGTTGTCCCTTGGAATCGTTGCTGGTGGTGATGATAATTTGCCCGTTCCTCGGAGTAAATTTCACCGCGTTATTGATCAGGTTCCAAAAGATCTGCTGCAGGCGCGCGGAGTCTGCTCGCATATGCACCTTTTGTGCGCCGAGGTTGAGGGCGCGCGCCAGATTCTTCCGATCGATTTCCGCCTGACAAATGTCGAGAGCGTTTTGCAGCAATGTATGTGCATCAACGACTTCAAAATTTAGCTGCACCTTGCCTTGATCGATGCGCGTCAGATCAAGCAAGTCATCGATCAGCCGCGCCTCTAATTCCACGTTGCGACGAATCATTTGCAATGATTCGTGAATATCCTTCGGCAACTCCGGCTCGCTCTCCAGTGCAAGAGCGGAGGCGAGTACCGGCGTAAGCGGCGTCCGCAATTCGTGGCTGAGCATGGCAAGAAATTGATCTTTTGCCAGATTCGAGCGCGCCTTTTCTTCCAGTTCCAGGTTTGTCTTCTGCAACTCCGCTGCGAGCGATTGCGATTGTTTGAGCAGGTTCTCCGTTTGCGTGCTGGCTTCGATCGTGTTGAGCACAATGCCGATGCTCTCGGTTAATTGATCGAGGAACGCCTGGTGCGTCGGACTGAATCGCTCAACCGACGAAAGCTCCATGACCGCTTTTACCTGGCCTTCAAAAAGAATCGGGAGGACCACGATGTTCGTCGGATGAAATTCGCCCAAACCGGAACTCACTTTTGCGTAGTTGTTCGGTACATCGGTCAGAAGAATGCGCCGTTTTTCCAACGCCGCTTGTCCGATGAGACTCTCACCAAATTTGAAGCGACTCTTTGCGCCGTTGCCTTCATGGGAAGCATAGCTCGCCAGCAACTTGAGCTCCGATTCTCCGTTAGAATTATCGATCATGTAGAAAGCGCCTTGCTGCGCTGAAACCAGCGGAGCGACCTCGGATAGAATCAGTTTGCCAACCGTCAGAAAATCGCGCTGTCCCTGCAACATTCGGGTGAACTTGGCGAGGTTTGTCTTGAGCCAGTCTTGCTCCTCATTCCGCAAGGTGGTGTCCCTCAAATTGCGGATCATTTCGTTGATGTTATCCTTGACGAAGGCAACCTCGCCTTGTGCTTCCACCTGAATCGAACGGGTGAGATCGCCCTTCGTGACTGCTGTCGCCACATCAGCGATAGCACGAAGCTGCGTGGTCAGATTTGCCGCCAGGCGGTTAACGTTGTCGGTCAAATCCCGCCATGTGCCTGCGGCGCCAGGCACGTTCCCCTGACCGCCGAGTTTGCCTTCCACGCCTACTTCGCGCGCCACGGTCGTAACCTGATCGGCGAACGTCGCGAGGGTATCGATCATGTTATTGATGGTGTCGGCGAGCTGGGCAATTTCACCTTTGGCTTCAAGGAAAAGTTTGCGGTTCAAATCGCCGTTTGCGACCGCCGTCACCACCTTGGCAATGCCACGCACCTGATCGGTGAGGTTTGACGCCATGAAGTTGACGTTGTCCGTAAGATCTTTCCACGTCCCCGAAACACCTTTCACTACCGCCTGGCCACCGAGCTTGCCTTCCATTCCGACTTCGCGCGCCACGCGAGTGACTTCGTCCGCGAATGACGACAGCTGATCCACCATCGTATTGACCGTGTTCTTCAATTCGAGAATCTCGCCTTTGACATCGACGGTGATCTTCTTTGTGAGATCGCCTGTGGCAACCGCAGTGGTCACGGCAGCGATGTTGCGCACCTGTGTCGTTAGATTGGACGCCATGAAGTTGACGTTGTCGCCGAGGTCCTTCCATACGCCTGCCAGACCTCGCACATCGGCTTGTCCACCCAGCTTGCCTTCCGAACCGACTTCGCGCGCCACGCGAGTGACTTCGGATCCGAACGAGCGTAGTTGACCCACCATCGTGTTAATCGTGTCCTTTAGTTCCAGAATCTCGCCTTTGACATCGACGGTGATCTTCTTTGACAAGTCGCCCATTGCGACCGCGGTGGTCACAGCCGCGATGTTGCGGACCTGTGCGGTGAGATTGGAGGCCATCGAGTTCACAGAATCGGTCAGATCTTTCCACGTGCCGGCCACACCACGCACATCCGCTTGGCCTCCGAGCTTGCCGTCCGTGCCGACTTCACGGGCCACGCGCGTCACTTCCGCCGCAAACGACGAAAGTTGGTCCACCATGGTGTTGATGGTGTTCTTCAACTCGAGAATCTCGCCCTTTACGTCCACCGTGATCTTTTTGGTGAGATCGCCGGTTGCGACTGCCGTCGTGACCGCGGCAATGTTGCGGACCTGAGCAGTGAGATTTGACGCCATGAAATTTACTGAATCGGTCAAGTCTTTCCACGTGCCGCCGATCCCGGACACCTGCGCTTGGCCGCGTTGTGACGTCTGCAATGTTGCGAACCTGTGCCGTGAGGTTGGAGGCCATCGAGTTCACTGAGTCGGTCAGGTCTTTCCAAGTGCCGGCGACGCCCTCGACAGCGGCCTGGCCACCAAGCTCGCCTTCTGTGCCGACTTCGCGCGCTACGCGCGTCACTTCCGATGCGAAGGAGGAAAGCTGATCCACCATCGTGTTGATAACGTTTTTGATCTGCAAAATTTCGCCGCGCACATCGGCAGTGATTTTTTGGGTCAAGTCGCCGCTGGCAATCGCGGTCGATACCTTCGACATGTCGCGCAGTTGCACTGTGAGGTTGGACACCATGAGGTTGACCTTGTCCGTCAAATCTTTCCATGTGCCGGCGACGCCTTTGACATCGGCCTGGCCGCCAAGCTTTCCTTCCGTGCCCACTTCGCGTGCCACGCGCGTCACTTCCGAAGCGAAGGAAGAAAGCTGGTCCACCATGGTGTTGATGGTGTTCTTCAATTCCAAGATTTCGCCCTTGACCTTGACGGTGATTTGTTTCGAGAGATCGCCGTTGGCTACCGCAGTCGTCACCGCCGCAATGTTGCGGACTTGTAACGTGAGGTTCGACGCCATCGAGTTCACCGAATCCGTCAAGTCTTTCCACGTCCCCGAAACTCCTTCGACCTTGGCCTGACCGCCGAGAATGCCTTCCGTACCGACTTCGCGCGCGACGCGTGTCACTTCTGACGCAAAGGAACGCAACTGGTCCACCATTTTGTTGATGGTGTCCTTTAATTCGAGGAATTCGCCCCGAACGTCCACGGTGATTTTTTTCGCCAGATAGCCATTCGCGACCGCCGTTGTCACTGCAGCGATGTTGCGGACCTGTGACGTGAGGTTCGAGGCCATCAGGTTCACGTTGTCGGTCAAATCTTTCCAGGTCCCAGCGACGCCTTTGACTTTTGCCTGGCCACCAAGCTTTCCTTCAGTTCCCACCTCGCGCGCCACTCGGGTTACTTCGGAGGCAAAAGCGCCAAGCTGGCCAACCATCGCATTAACGGTTTTGGCGGTATGCAAAAACTCTCCTTTTAGTGGGCGTCCCTCGATCTCGGTCGCCATTGTTTCGGACAAATCGCCTTTCGCGACAGCACCAATCACCCGCGCCATTTCACTGGTTGGACGGACCAGGTCGCCTATCAAAACGTTCATGCATTGGATGACATCGGCCCAAGAGCCGGACACCTCGCCAATCGATGCCCGCTGGCTGATCCGGCCCTCTTTTCCGACTGCGTGTACAATGCGTTCCAGTTCCCGAGTCGTGCGCTGATTCGTTTCGATGACCGTATTAAACGTGTCAGCGATCTTGCCCGGCACTCCCGTCCAATTCTCCGGGAGGCGTGCGGAAAAGTCACCGCGCTTGAACGCCATTAAGGCGGCAAGCAATTGCGAGGTGTCGAATTCACTTCCGTTAGTCTGCGCGACCTTTCGCGGTCGCGCCTTTGTAATAAGGGGAGCTTTCTTCATAGAGTGGGGATGCTTAGAAAGGTCGGTGTTTCTTCGTCGTCGCGAATTCGACGCGTAAGATCAGAATGGTCATATTCCAGCGCCGTAGAGAAATCGCCCAATCAATCGCACTCAGTTGTATTTTCTTCAACAAACCGCCGCCACCCGGTTTCGTCGCGGAAAAAGCCTACTGGCGAGAAAATCCTTGAACGAGAGGTACAGAGCAGCCCAGCCGTGTGACCTCGTTGGTTGACGAGCAAGAGCAAAAGCGAGAAAAGGGCGTTCCCCTGACTAGGGTGCAGCAAATGTCGGCAAGCTGCGCAAGCGGAAGCCAAAAATGACTCCCAGAACACCCAATATCACTGCGTACCACGCCATAATCCAGATCAGCGCCGCCGCACCCACGGCCGGATTCCACAAAAGCATGACCGCGAAGACAATTGAAACCAACCCCATGAGGATCAGGAACCATTCGCCTTTGATTTCGCGGCGCAGCTTAATTGCCAGCGCAATCTCCGTTGCCCCAATCATAAGCGCCCAAGCCGCGATATAAATGATCAACGCCAGCGCAGTTATTTGGGGTGCATGAAATGTGAGAAACCCGATGATAATCCCCACAATTCCGATGATTAGATCGAATCCCCATTCTTTATCGGAAGCACGATGCCCGATCGCGCCGATGACGCGAAAGATGCCGTCAACTAACACCCAGGCCCCGAATAACAGCACCAGCACTGCGACTGTTAAGCCAGGATAGACGAAAGCGATTACTCCGAAGACGATTGCAGCGATACCCCTTATCACCGGCACCCACCAATGACGTTTTAAGGTTTCGATAAGCATTCCCGCGTTTTAAAGGTCGGCCTTCGCAAAGGCAAGCTCGATTTGTGATCGCGCTTCTGGTAGGGGCGGCGCGCTGCACCGTCCGGTCAACGCAGTGCGTTGACCCAACCTACCTGCAAGCGATCGGTTTTGCGATGGTTATAGGCCGCACTTGGCGTTGGCTTCCAAGATACTGGAACGAGTTCGCAGGAGAGACGCCAAATAGGTATCGACATAGGGCGCGCTGTTGATTCGCGCCAGATTCGCAGGCGTCTGAAGACGCGAAAAAATGGCGTAGGCGATCTTGCTGCGCGGAACAGATTTCTCACCGTAGCCGGACGGAATGTTGCTTGACCAATATCGGACGTACTGTCCGTCGGCACGATTCTCCATTCCAAGGAAGATTGTGGAATGTCCGTGCTCGTTTCTCCCGACCTGGCGCGACCAGAAAATCTTCATGAAATCGCCCGGCTTCGCCTGATCGAAGTTATCGAAGTTTTGCCCAAGTTGCAGCTCATGAAAAAGGCGGGCCGTGCCTGGCCCATTCGCATTCCACCGGCCCCAGATTCCTTCGCCGTCGCGTTGATCTCGGATGATTAATCGCTCCAGTGTAGAATAATCGAGGCGGAGCTCGCCTCGCGCCCGCAAAGCTTCGATCGTCCTAATGAACACCAGGTACGTTGCGCCCGAGCAGAAACTCGGTGAGGCCGCTGACGGCAGAATGAAAAATTTGCCGGACTCGAAATGTGCTGAAGATTGAAGGCGGATCTTTGCGAAATGCGAAACAGAATAACGGCCGCCTTGCGGCATCTGTTTGATTTGGTCGAGAACCAGGGTGTTGTAATCGCCGGCGAAAGAGATCTGCACCGTGAGGCCAAGAAGCGCCGTTACAACCGACACGCCCAGTTTTTTCACGGCGGATAAGTAAACACCGAAACATCATCTGGCAACAGAGATTGACCTCTCTTGTAGTGGCGGTCTCTGATAGCCGAAATCATGCGATCCTCGGAGAACGCCGCTACCGCATCGCGTTAGCTTTGGTCACCGACGTATGCTAGACGAAATACGTATGCTGCGTTTCACGAAAATGAACGGCGCGGGAAACGATTTCATCCTGATCGATAACAGGACAGGGGATGTTCATCTTGATCGCAGCCAAATAGCGCATCTGTGCGATCGTCACCGCGGCATCGGTGCGGACGGAATCTTGTTGCTCGAAAAGCCGTCGAACCATGCCGACTTTCGGATGCGCTACTTTAATGCGGATGGAGGAGAAGTGGAAATGTGCGGCAATGGCGCACGCTGCTTTGCCCGTTTTGCAAAAAAGGTTGCCGGAGCGCAGGAAAAAATTTCTTTTGAAACGCCGGCAGGCGTAATTTCAGCGGAGTTGGTGGGTGATCTCGTCACGCTGCAAATGACCGAGCCGACTGATTTACGGCTAGATATCAAGTTCCTGGTGGCGAATGAGAACAAAACCGTTCACTTCATCAACAGCGGCGTGCCGCATGTAGTCATTCCCGTTTCACGCATCGACGATGTCGATGTGCGGCGAGAAGGTTCAGCCATTCGTTATCACAAAATGTTTTCGCCGAAGGGCGCAAATGTGAATTTCATTGAGAAACGTGGACCGAAGAAAATCGCTGCCCGCACCTACGAACGCGGCGTGGAAGACGAAACGCTGGCGTGCGGCACGGGCATAGTCGCAAGCGCGCTTATCTTCGCCGCTATCGAAAAGGTGAACGGACTGATCAGTGTAACTGCCCGCGGGGGAGACGAACTTCAAGTTGGATTTGAAAAGAGCGATAATCAGTTTCACAACGTCACGCTTACGGGTCCCGCTGAATTCGTTTTTGAAGGCACGGTCGAGATTTAAATTAGCCCGACGGGCCACGATGCCTTTTAACTTTGTAACCTTTGTAACGTTTTAACCTCTTCCAATGTTTCGCGGCACTTTTACGGCGTTGGTCACGCCATTTCGCAATGGCGGCATCGACGATTCTGCTTTCAAAAAACTGATTGAAACCCAAATCGCTGCAGCCATCACCGGCATCGTCGCGATCGGAACCACCGGTGAATCGCCGACACTTTCGCACGAGGAACGCGAACAGGTGATTCGGCTGTCGGTCGCAACGGCGAATAAACGTTGTCTCGTCCTTGCGGGAACAGGCTCAAACGCCACGCAACACGCTGTGGCCGACACTAGGATCGCTGAGCAATTTGGCGCCGATGGCGCGCTGCTTGTGGCGCCGTATTACAACAAACCGAGTCAGGAAGGGCTCTTCCGCCATTTCAAAACAATCGCCGACGCCACATCGCTGCCGATCGTGCTCTACAACATTCCCGGACGCTGCAGCGTAGACATCCTTCCGGAAACGGTTGTACGTCTGACAAAAGAGTGCCGCAATATTGTCTCGATTAAAGAAGCGAGCGGAAGCGTGGAGCGCGTGGGCGAGTTGCGCCGGCGTTTACCCGAATCGTTTACAATTTTGAGCGGGGACGACTCGCTCACGCTGCCGTTCATGGCTGTAGGCGCAGCGGGCGTCGTAAGCGTGGCCTCGAATCTGTTTCCCTCTGAAGTTTGCGGGCTGGTTCGCGCCTGCGAATCAGGCGATTTGAAATTAGCGGGAAAATTGCATTGGAAATTGTTGCCGCTGTTTAAGGATTTGTTCATCGAGCCTAACCCGGTTCCCGTGAAGACGGCACTCGGCTGGCGCGGCGCGATGTCGGGTGAAGTTCGTTTACCGTTGTGCGAAATGAGCGAAGCGAACCAGGCGCGCTTGCGCAAAACGCTCGAAGACTTCGAGAGAGGCGAATGAAGTCGCCTGTACGCGTGTTGCTCGTGGGCGCGGCCGGGCGCATGGGGAAAACCGTTGTCGATCTTGCCGAAGCCGATCCGAAGATCGACATCGTCGCGCAATGCGATGTAGGCGACCCAATCGAGCCAGCCATGAAAAATTGCGATGTGGCGATCGATTTCAGTCATCGTGATGCCGTTAGCGAAATCTGTCGCACTGCGCTAAATCTCCGTAAAAGTCTCGTCATCGGCACGACTGGCCATTCTCAGGAGCAGCGTCGAACAATCGAGAAGACCGCAGAATCCTTGCCTATTGTTTTCGCGTCCAATTTCAGCGTTGGAGTCAATGTGCTCTTCTGGCTGTCGCGCAAAGCGGCCGAATTGCTTGGACCGGATTTCAGTCCCGAGATCATTGAAACGCATCACAAAATGAAAAAGGATGCGCCGAGCGGCACAGCCAAAACTCTCGCTGAGGTTTTGAAAGCCGCACGAAAGACGAAGGACGAAATACTGATTCAATCCATTCGCGAAGGCGAGGTAGTCGGTGAGCACACCGTAATCTTCACGGGACCCTGCGAGCGCCTTGAGTTCACGCATCAGGCAGCGAGTCGCGAAATTTTTGCACGGGGAGCATTGCGCGCGGCGAAGTGGATTGTGGGAAGACCGCCGGGGCTGTACTCCATGCAAGATGTGCTGGGGCTGTAGGACTGCAGCGGCGCTCTATGAGCGCCGAACCAATTTGACACGGCAGTTATAGACCGCCGCTTCAACGATGAGAACCGCCGTTGCCCTTGGATCCAATCTTGGTGATCGCCTCGGCAATTTGTGCGCCGCACGAAAAGCAATTCTCGGTCTCTCAAATGTGAAGCCTCCGATTCTTTCCTCGGCAATTTACAAAACGGACCCTGTCGATTGCGAACCTGGGGCGGATAAATTTCTAAACGCGGTCGTTGAATTTGAGTACGAAGGCGATCCGACGAGTTTGCTCGACCAACTCATTGGAATTGAAAGAACATTAGGGCGCCAGCGCGGTCACCCCAAAAATTTTTCGCGAACCATCGATGTCGACATGCTCTACTGCGGCGACCGCAACATTGAGAATGAGCGATTGCAACTGCCCCATCCGCGGATGCACCTGAGAAAATTCGTCCTGCAACCGCTGGCCGATATCCGGCCGGATTTGGTGTTGCCGGGTCAAACGCAAACGGTGGATGAGCTGCTGGCGAAACTGAAGGAATCGGGCGAGATAGTTCGCTTTATGGACAATTGGTAAGCTTCGACGGCGTCTTGCCATCGCGCAGAGCGTTCTAGCACCGCTTTTAGGGCAAGCTTGCGTTCTCAAATCGGCGGTTGATCTTCCGAGCAGGTGCGATGAAAGATTTTCGCCAAATGAAGCAACGCGGTGAGAAAATCACCGCGCTGACGGCCTACGATTATCCCACGGCGCGTTTGCTCGACGAAAGCGGCATCGACATCATCCTCGTGGGCGACTCGTTAGGTATGGTGGTGCTTGGTTATCAGGACACGACACGCGTGACGCTGGAAGAGATGTTGCATCACACGCGCGCGGTGGCTCGCGGGGTGAAACAGGCACTGCTCGTGGCCGATATGCCGATTCACAGTTACGACACACCGGAGCAGGCCGTAGCTAGGGCGCGGCAACTTGTTGATGCCGGTGCCCAAGCGGTGAAGCTCGAAGGCGGCGTCAGTCATGTCGCGCAAATCGAAGCGATCACACAAGCAGGCATTCCGTTCATGGCGCACATCGGCATGCTGCCCCAGAGTGTACGCGAGGAAGGCGGCTACAAAGTCAAAGGCCGCACTCAGTTCGAAGCGGAAGCGCTGCTGGTCGACGCGCGCGCGGTGGAACAAGCCGGCGCGTTTTCTGTGGTGCTGGAGATTGTGCTCGCGGACGTCGCAAAGCAGATCACAAATGCGATCGGCATCCCAACTATTGGCATCGGTTCGGGCGAGCATTGCGATGGACAAATTCTGGTCACTCACGATTTGATCGGACTGTTTCCCTGGTTTACACCGAAGTTTGTCTCGCCTGAAGCGCGTGTGGCAGATGAGATTCGTGGCGCGGCGCGCGCGTTTATCGAGCGCACGCGAGGAAATGGAACTCGGCCTTCCCGTGGCTCAAGCGGCCAAATGTGATATTTTAGGAACCGAGCGCAATGAGAGTTTCCGATTTCGACAGCTTCGAGACCCAAGGTCTGCTCAGTGGCAGCAAAGAACGCAGCTGGATCTGGTTCGGATTGATCGTTTCGCTGGCAATACACTTCGCGCTTTGCGCTTATTTTTATCGGACACGTTTCGCGCCTACGGAAGCGGCGTTCGTCCAGAACGAGCAGACGCCCATGTTCAAGGTCAGGAGTATCACCGAATCGAACCTCGACAAGAGCAGCGCCGATCAAACAAATCAAGCGGCGAAACCGAACCCTGACAACACCGATGTGCAGTTGCCGGACGAAAAGAAATCATTCGACAAATTATTGCAGGACATTCAGGCGAGCGCGGCGCTGCCGGACGACATGCGGGACGTTCTGCCCGACCAACCCAAAGTGGAGCAGCCAGAAGTAAATTC
>WNGR01003445.1_pt1 | contig 17266 bp, 11 predicted proteins | sample 5407581 | NCBI WGS metagenome assembly WNGR01 (sample SAMN13153383, study PRJNA577476) | soil metagenome | isolation source: 80 cm soil or saprolite under Garry oak tree replicate 2 | place: USA:California | collected 2016-06-15 | reverse complement strand
TACCGCGGCCCATTTTGTCCGCGCAGTGCTCGAAGGAGTGGCTTATTCGTTGCAGGATACCTTTACCCTGTTCGCCGAACTTGGCATTCCCGTCAACGGCATTCGATTGGGCGGCGGCGGAGCTCGCGGCCCCCTGTGGCGCAGGATTCAAGCCGGTATCTATGGCCACCCGGTAGAAATCCTCACCGCCGAAGAAGGCGGAGCCTTCGGTTCGGCCTTGATGGCTGGCGTAGGTGCCGGCCATTGGGCCAGCCTGGATGAAGCCTGCGCCCAGGCCATTGAAGTGGCCCATCGCGTCGAGCCCGATCCCACAGATCTCACGGACTATGCCGCAGGTTACGCGAAGTGGCGCAAGCTCTATCCGGCGCTGAAATCCCTGCGTTGAACCGTCTTGAACAGCGCGCCAACCGGAAGGCAGCTCTCTTTGTATGCAGCGCAATACGTACAGATTGTATGTACAAAACATGTTACACTTTGTGCAGGAGCCCAAATGCCTCGCACAAGTTCTCATTCCAAGGATTCGGTGCTCAATTTACGCATCGATCCTGAATTGAAGACCCAGTTTGGTCTGGCCGCTCGAGCCGAGAACAAGCCCATCGCCGAAGCCCTGCGCGATCTGATGCGCTCCTACGTTGAGGCTGCCCGTCAGCGGGCGTTTGTCCAGGAGGCGCGCCGGCAATCGCAATCCATTGCCGGCTCCCCTGACGAAGCCGAGATCATGCGCTGGATGGAAGATGTGAGCGGTGGCGGAGTCTCCGAGTGAAACGAGGAGATCTGGTAACCATCGCCGTATCAGGTGATTACGGCAAACCCCGTCCGGCTCTCGTGATTCAGGCGAATGCCTTTGACCTGCACCCCTCCGTTACGGTGCTTCCGCTGACCAGCGAACTGCACGATACGCCGCTTTTTCGAGTAACGGTGGGCCCGGGCAAAAGCACCGGTCTCGACAAGCAATCGCAAGTGATGGTCGACAAGGCAACAACTGTTCCCAGAGCCAAGATCGGCTCACGATTCGGTCAGGTGGATCAACCGACCCTCCAGGCGGTTAACCAGGCTTTGCGTGGATTTTTCGGAATCTAGAACCCTCCGAACCATTCAAGTTGTGGCTCGATCCAATAGGGTGCTGTCCCATCCTCGCGACGATGCAAGCCGCAACGATGGGACATACAGTTGGTCTTGTCGCGTCTCAGTAAGTCGTTCTCACCTTCGGCTCTCTCTCCCACACGCGGCCCTTTGCCGCGGTCTCCACAAATGCATCGGCCTTTGCACCAACGAGGACACCCTCATCGGCCACAACCCCCGCGGCGTTCAGCAAGGCGAGTGCACCCTCAGTGGCGCCAATCACCTTGCAATGCGCGTACGCGTCGTGAACCCACGCGACGGCTGCTGCTTCTTTCTCGAGCTTCTTTGCGCCTTCATTTGTGAGAGCTACAAACACAGCGTCAAATAGAACTGACGGGCCGCCTGCAAGCTGCATGTTGGCTTCGATCACGCTGCCGTCCCCTCCGGCCGCCCCTCCGACTTTAGGCGCCACGACCGCGAAATCCGCATTCGACTTTTTCGCCGCTGCCTTGAGAGCCAGCACCACGCCGGCGTAGGTCCCGTCCGCCCCCAGGCAGCCCACCTTGCGGCCCTCCAGAGAGTTCTTGGCTTTGCCCAGGATACTGAGTGCCGGAGACGGCTTCAGATCTGTCCGCGCCTTGACTGTCGTCGCCACCGGCGTAATCTCTCCTTGCATGCCCAATCCGTTGGCAACGCGCGTCGCGATTTTCGGATCGACGTTGGCAAGTTGCCCCACCATCCGTTCGCGGATACACTTCGTCTCCACCTTGCTGAGCTCGAAAATAAACGCCGACACAATGTGGTTCTGTTCGGGTTCGGTTTGTGAATAGAAGAACTGCCGCGCCTGCGAGAAGTGGTCTGCGAACGACTCCGCGCGAATGCGCATTTTGCTGTCCTCCATCGGCTGCGCATAGCTCGTCAATCCGCGATGCGGGTCCTGGCTCGGCGAGTCGGCCTGCAGCGAGCTGGGCGAGTAGCTAGCGCGTCCCTTTTGCAGGCTCATCTGCATGTGCCCATCCCGCTGCATATGCATCACTGGGCACTTCGGCGCGTTCACCGGAATCTGCTGGAAGTTCGGCCCTCCCAATCGCTTCAACTGCGTATCGAGGTAAGAAAAGATTCGTCCCTGCAGCAGCGGATCGTTGGAGAAGTCGATGCCCGGCACAACATTGCGCACGCAAAAGGCAACCTGCTCCGTCTCGGCGAAAAAGTTGTCCACATTCCGGTTCAGCACCATCTTTCCAATAATGCGTATGGGCAAAGTCTCTTCGGGAATCAGCTTGGTCGCATCCAGCACATCGAAGTCAAACTTGTTCGCGAACTCCTCATCGAACAACTGCACACCAAACTCCCACTCGGGAAAATTGCCTTCATTGATCGCGTTCCAGAGATCGCGACGATGAAAGTCCGAGTCGGCCCCTGAGATCTTCAGCGCCTCATCCCACACCACCGATTGCATGCCGAGCTTCGGCCGCCAGTGAAACTTCACAAAGGTCGCTTTGCCTTGCTCATTGATCAGGCGAAATGTGTGGATGCCGAAGCCTTCCATCATCCGGAAGGAGCGCGGAATGGCGCGGTCCGACATGGCCCACATCAGCATGTGCATTGACTCGGGCATCAGCGAGGCGAAATCCCAAAAGGTGTCGTGTGCGCTTCCGGCCTGCGGAAAGCCGCGGTCCGGCTCCTGCTTCACCGAATGGATCAAATCAGGAAACTTGATTGCGTCTTGAATGAAGAACACGGGGATATTGTTCCCCACGAGATCCCAATTGCCCTCCTTCGTATAGAACTTGGTCGCGAAGCCGCGAACATCGCGCGCCATATCAGTCGAGCCCTCGTTGCCGGCCACAGTCGAGAAGCGAACGAAGGTTGGAGTCTCGGCTCTCAGTTCGTTAAAGATCGCCGCACGCGATATGCCCTTTAGAGAATCAGTGAGCGTAAACACGCCGTGTGCGCCAAACCCGCGCGCATGCACGATGCGTTCCGGAATGCGCTCGTGATCGAAGTGCTGAATCTTCTCAAGCAGAATGTGGTCTTCGAGCAGCGTCGGCCCGCGCTCTCCGGCGCGAAGCGAGTTTTCATCGTCGGCAACAATCGCGCCCGTCTGCGTGGTCAAGGGGGGATGGGTGCCACCCGCAAGTTGGTGCACCTCGCCTCCGTGGCCGGTCAATTCGTGCGTTGCTTCGCTGGTCGTGTCCTTTTGCGTGCGGGTTTTCAGTGGCATGGTCTCTCCTTTGCCTGCGCTGATCATGGCCGTCGCGAAACGGATGACCATCCGAATTCGCGGCCGGGGGAATCACCTGACACAGTGCAAGTTGGTTACGATGTGCCGGAAAACCGACGTGTTGCCTGGTGGATGGGCGGCGATTTTCGTTTCACGTTAGCTTCACAATCAGCCCTTTCGACTTCACTGAAATCGGTCCGGACCACGTGTGTTGCATGGAACCATGCGGTCTGAAACCCCGAACGAGTCATGAGCCACCGATCAATTCGGCTGTTCAACCACCGGACACGTGTTTGTCGCATCAAAACCAACTGAGACTTTGGTCCTGCTGTGTAAACGATGTAAAAAGTGACGCAATCGCCGGACCTTCGCCGAATATTTGCGTCCATAAGATAACGGGATTCTTTTTAGAGTCTGAATTGAGGTTGAATGCTGGTTCCCCTGATGGCCCCGCGCAAGAGGCATCCATCTCTCCCTATATGCAATTCCGCCCGTGAAGATCGGGCGAAGATTAAAATTAGCTTGTCGAAAAAGCTCTTCTTGTCCTGCCTGTTTCTGGCTCCGCTACTGGCCGGTGGTCCGGTTCGCATGAATGCGCAGCAAGCAAGCCTGGTCGCCCGTGCTCCCGAATTGCCTGACGCTCCGGGTTTCTCGCCTTCGACCTCCGCATCGGAGTCAGATCCCACCGCGCCACAGCCGACAGCCGTCATTTCAGGCACGGTCCTCGACACCAACGGAGAAGTCATCCAGGATGCTCACGTGGTGTTGACCAACCGCAGTGGCACGATTGAACGCATGGTGCAATCGGGGCCCAACGGCGAATTCAGTTTCGCCGGCTTGCCGGCAGGCACGTTCAAGCTGCGCGTTACGGGCAAAGCCATGGGAACCTACGTTTCGCCTGCCATCTCGCTGCACCCGGACGAAATGTACATCGCCACGCAAGTAGTACTGCCGGTTGAAACTACGGCGACCAACGTCACCGTATACGGCGACAAGGAAGAACTGGCCCAGGAGCAGGTCCACATCGCCATCGAGCAGCGCGTGCTCGGCGTATTCCCCAACTTCTACAGCTCATATGACTGGAACGCCCCGCCCATGGGCCCCAGGCAGAAATTCCACCTCGCCCTTCGTTCGCAAATCGATCCGGTCACTCTTGCCGGAGTGGCAGGCATCGCAGGCGCAGAACAACACCAGAACACATTTCCTGCCTATGGGGGAGGCCTCGAAGGCTACGGCAAGCGTTATGGCGCCGCATATGCCAACAGCTTCTCAGGAAAGATGCTCAGCGGCGCCATCTTCCCGTCTTTATTTCATCAGGATCCCCGCTACTTTTACAACGGGAAGGGAAGTATCGCCTCGCGCGCACTTTACGCCGTCAGCCGGGCCGTCATCACCAGAAGCGACAGCGGTCATCGGCAGCCAAACTACTCTCATCTTCTTGGCAACTTCGTTGCCGGTGGCGTCTCCAATCTTTACTATCCTGAAAGCAGTCGCGGCTGGTCGCTCATGGTCAATACCGGCCTCATTGAAACCGGTATGAATGCCGCAGATAACCTGATTCGAGAATTCATCTTGAAAGGCATGACCTCCCATGTGCAAGCTAACACCGAGGGAAAGCCATAGAATCGCACGCTTCAGACGTTAAGGGTCGCGGCTTGTCGCGGCCTTAGCGTCTTTTGGCGCAATCACACTCATAATTCCATCCGCTATGGAAACACCGCGAAAAGATCCTGTAGATCCGGCAGCGAACTGGCGTATCGAATCAGCGGATACACGCCAAAAATTTCCTGCATCGTGCGCAACATCGAAGAGTGCGTGTAATACACCTTGCCCGCGTATCCGTTACCTTTCGCAAATGGCGACAGCACGATCATCGGAATCGGTCCATTGCCCACGGCCCCTTCATCCCACACAATGAAGAGCGCTCCGCCGCTTCGATACGCCGTCGAGTTCAGAATCGCGGGCACATTTGCCTTGAGCCACGCATCGCCATGCGCAATCGGATCGCCGCCGCAGCTGTCGTGCATGTCATCGCAGAGATTTGGAGTGATAAAGTTGTACCGCGCCACTGTGTTGGCAGAGAGGTCATGCGCCAATTCGGTGTACGGTCGAATGTGCGCCTTGCACGGAGCCCAGTTCGGATCCCGGTGATTGGTCTCGTCGTCAAAGTAGACGAACGGGTCGTGTTTGACCGCGTAAAGCGGACTCCCATTCGGATCGAGTGGACCGCTGTTCACGAGAGGGCAATTTGTGCCGCTGATGTTTTCCTCGTACGCCTTCCACGAAATTCCGGCATTCTCCAGAAACTTCGCCAGGTGCACATCTGTCGTCTGATGATTTTGCGAAGGCGGACCATCGTTCGTGACGCCGAAACTCGTTCCGCCCTCAAGCCAGAGGTAGTTCGGAAGACTCGGATGTATATTCGGAGGATTCTGATAATTCTCCGCGTGCGATGCCATCGGTATCAGGGTGTAATTGATGTAGGGCGCAGCCGGATTGCCCTTGATATTAAGGCTTCCATTCCCCGTCCAGTTGTGATTCTCCATCACAATCACGAACACGGTCTTGATGTGGTGAAGCGTGGTGGCATTGATCGCAGCAGACGAATCGAGCGCGGAACCGTCCTGCGAAAAAACCGGCAGGGTACAGGTGGCTGCCAGCAGGGAAAGGATGGATGTTGCTGAGCGCAGAAACATGATCGCTCCCTTCGAAATGCCTCGGGCCGAGGCACAGAGTAATGCTCACAGTCTATGCCCCGGAATGACCCCACAGTTTGCGGAATATCTAATTCCCGCGGTAAGTACACGCCTTCTTCAGCAAACTCTCTCCCGTTGAATGCCGGCGAATCGCGCGCTTCGACAAGCAAAATGAAATCGGCCTGCGGCGATCCTGCAGCAGGCCGATCTTTTTACTTCGGAGGAATTAATTCAAAGTGACATCCGCGCTCAGCGGCGTGTTCTCGCTGGAATCCCCGACATGAATCACAAACTTGCCGGGATCGATAGTCCACTTGTGCGCCGCTTCGTCCCAGTAGCTGAAAGCGCGCGCATCGAGGTTCAGCGTCACGTGCTTGGTTTCGCCGGGCGCCAGCCGAACTTTTTCGAACCCCTTGAGTTCCCGCTCAGGTCGCTGTGCCTTCGCCGAAGGATCGGACACGTACAGTTGGGCGACTTCTGCTCCCGCAATCTTGCCGGTGTTGGTCACATCGAAACTCACCTTCACCTGCGAACCTGACGCCGCCGTAGCCGGAACCTGGAGCTTCGAGAAGCTGAAGGTCGTGTAGCTGAGCCCATATCCAAAGGGATACAACGCATGCTTGCCCGTTGTGGTCCAGTAGCGGTAACCCACCATGAGCTTGTCATCGTACTTCACATGGCCAACGGTGATATCTTCAGCCGGACGATCGCTCTCTGGTACGTGCAGCGTCGAGTCGGCGCCCTTCACCGCGTAGTAATACGCGAACGACGGATTGTCTTCCCACGCGCGATCGAAGGTCACCGGCAACTTGCCCTCTGGGTTGCGCTTGCCAAACAACACTTCGGCGATTGCCGTGCCGCCTTCCTGACCGGGGTAATACGTGTGCAGCAGCGCAGGCACCTTGTCGAGCCAGCGCCGCGTGTCCGCCGCACCGCCTGCGGTGAGTGTCACGATGGTGTGAGCATTCGCCGCGGCCACTGTTTCGATCAGCGCGTCCTGTCCCCACGGCAACGTAAACGTACGGTCAAACCCTTCGCTCTCTGTACTGGGATTGAACCCGACAGCGACCACCGCCACATCCGCGGCAGAGGCGAAGTTCTTCACATCCTCCGAGATCATCTCTGCTTCATTGGCAATGCCGAGCCCAAAGCGGTTCCCCACAAAGCCAGGCAGATAATCGGCCACAACTGCAATCGTCTGGCCGACGGTGAGATCGACCGACGCCGATTCAGGAGCCTGGCCTTCCACCTGCACCTGTTCCAGAATCTGCTTGCCGTCTACCGAAATCTTGTAGTGATCGTTGCCCGAAGCGGCAGCAAGAATCATGTATTTGCCTTGTTTCGGCGCCTTAAATGAACCCGTGTAGCGGATGCTGCGGGGTGTCTTGTCCGCAGGCCCCCACCACTCCGGCTTGTAGTTTCCGATGTTGTCCTGACTGGCAACTTCGGGAGTCCCGCTGAAATCCTTGCTGGGATATGTAGCAGCCTTGACGCCGCCGGCCCATTGCGTATGCCAGAACACGTCGTTCATCTCGGGCAGGCCGCGGGTGTAAAGCACATGAACGTTGGGCCCTACCAGGTTTGCGATGCCGGTCACGATGCTGACCGGCTCAAACGCCTGCGCTTCCGACGACCCTCCGCCGCCGGATACCGCCGGCCAGGCATCGGGCCCGATCACAGCGATGGTCTTGATCCTCGTGGAGTCAAGCGGCAGCAAGTGAGCTTCATTCCTCAACAGCGTCAGGCTTTCGCGAGCGCCGTCCAGCGCAATCTCGCGGTCGGCTATCGAATAAGTGGAGTTGGAAGGATCGAACTGCGGGCGGTCTGTGAAACCGTAGCGAAGCTCGGTCCTCAGCAGTCGCAGAACCTTGTCGTCGATCGTGCCCTCCTTGACTGTGCCCTCCTTTACAGCGGCCAGCAGGGTGTTCGCATTCATGAACCGGGGGCTGGGCATCTCGAAGTCAAGGCCATTGTTTGCCGCGGCCACGCCATCATAGGTGGCGTCCCAGTCCGACATCAGCACGCCCTTGAAGTCCCATTCGCCCTTGAGCACTTTCAGGTTCAAAAACTCATTCTGCGTCGCGTGCACGCCATTCAGCAGGTTATAGGAGTTCATCACCGCGTCCACGTGGCCTTTGGTCACGGCGGCCTCGAACGCGGGCAGGTAAATCTCGCGCAGGGTGCGCTCATCCACGTCGGAGCTGGTGTTATGGCGGCTGAATTCCTGGTTGTTGACTGCGTAATGCTTGACGGTCGCGATTACACCCTGCGATTGCACTCCGTCGATAAACGGAACCACCATCGCGGCGTTGAGGTACGGATCCTCTGACAGATATTCAAAGTTGCGGCCCGCCACCGGCGACCTGGAGATGTTGACGCCCGGGCCAAGCAGGAAATTCACATTGCGCGCGCGGGCATCTTTGCCGAGCCCCTGGCCCAGTTTCCGGGCAAAGTCCAGGTCCCAGGTTGCTGCCAATGCGGCTCCGCCGGCGTAAGCCGTAGTCGGTCCCCATGTACGAACGCCCACCGAGGCGTCTGACATCTTGAAGCGTGGCAAGCCGATCACCGGCTCAGCGTGGGTGAACATGCTGTCTATCCCGCCGATCAACTCGATCTTCTGTTCGAGTGTGAGTTTGGCAAGCATTGAGTGAGCCTTGGCCTCAATGGCCGCGGAATCAGCGACAGGTGCCTGCGCAACCGCAAAATTGGCGGCGATGCACGCCGCGCCTGTCAAAAAACCAACGCAGACGACGCTATGACGCAGAAACGATAGAGAAGAGGCTTTGCATGGGCTTGTCATGTTGCGCCAAAGGCTATCGCATTCCCCCGGCGCATGTATATGCGCCTCCTAACAGGAAGAGACCCTCAGGCCCGCCTCTGAAGCTTGCAAAAAAAACATTTGTGACACGAGTCACACCGGGAGGTGAATAATGTCACTGCCTTACTGTTCAGGCGAAGCGCAGACTCTGAAAACAATGGGCGAGTAAGGCAGGCGCTGACCCAGTAACTGATCCACGGCGTCGGGAGGCATCGATGAACTTTGCCACTGGTCTAAAAACTATCGTCGTGGCCACGGATCTGGAAGGTGTTTCAGAAGCCGCTTTGGAGTATGCCCGAAAGCTGGCCACTGCATACGGTGCGCGCATTGTGCTGGCGCACGGAACTGATCCGCTCGAGTACGCCGCTGTGGATGCGGTGCCCGGACGGATCTTGCGAGGGCTTTCCGAGGAAGCCCGTTTCACACTCGACCAGATGGGTGCCGACCTTATACGGGAGGGTATTCATAGCCATACCGAGGTGCGGCAAGGGGCAATCGTTCAGATGCTGCTGGATGTGGCGCGCCAGTATGATGCGGGCCTCATCGTCATCGGCACCAAGGGAAAACATGGCGCCGGGCCTGTCGCTGTGGGCGCCATAGCGGAGCAATTGGTCCGGACCGCGCCTTGCCCCGTACTGGCAGTGGCAGCCGACTGGAATGCGGGAGAATTTCGCCCCGTCCCGGGCGGCCCTGTGCTGTTGGCCATGGATAGAAACGATGCAACCGGGGCGGCAATCGAGGCAGCCAGTTCTTTGGCCAAGACGTTTCAACGCACCCTGGTGGTAGTGCATGCGCGTACCGCGGCAGAGGCTTCGGCTTTTTTGAACCCCTGCGCAACCACCCTGGCGCAGTTTGGAGTCAGGGAAGGGGGTGCCTTTCCGGTGCGCTGCATCGTTAAGGACGGCCACCCTGCCGATGCTATTCCGCGCGCCGTTGCTCAATATGCTCCGAGCATTCTGGTAGTCGGAGTCAAGCGGAAGAGCGATTCGCCTGGCCCGCATGGGACGGCATTCAGCCTCCTCGCCAGTTCGAGAGTTCCGGTGCTCTGCGTTCCCGCAGTGCCCGTTACCGACGAAGAATTGCGAGATGCTAGCGCTTCGCTGGAAATCGGCTAGTACGTAACTTCAGGGCCTGGGGAATCTCTGAACCGGTGGGCGCGACGAACAGTTCTTCGAGCCTCCGGTTCACGATTTTGTCGATGATTCGATTGCACTTGGGCGGCTTGCAACACATGGAACCTCGTTCATTGCACGCCCGCACTACCAAAGGTACGCACAAGGACGGTCGGTCTATGGATCGGATGGGGCGCAACTCAGCGGGACACATTCTTGGGTGGGCAAAGGGAGACGGAGCCATGCAACCAGAAGCAAGATCGAGGCGAATGGACGCTGTCGCGGCGCATCCGCTTGCCGAACTGTTGGCATGTCCTCCGGAGACCGGCAGCGTGCTCACGGCTTCGGCGCAATCCATCGAGTTCATCGCCGGTGAAACAATCTTTCAGCAGTCCGGCCCATGCATCGGGCTATATTTGGTGGTTTCGGGGCATCTCTTGCGCCGGGCAGAGAGGCTCAAGACGCGGCTTACGTTAGGGGCCGCGCGTGCCGGAGACCTGGTTGAACTGGCTGCAGCCCTTGGCGACCCGCACCACACCTACTCCCTCGTGGCACAGACCGCGGGTTCACTCCTGCTTCTGCCGATCGAAGCCCTCAATCTGGCCTTCCAGGCTTATCCTCCGCTTCGCATGCGGTTGCTCGAGGAACTGGCCCGCGAGGTGTCTCGCGCTTATCACGCGTGCAGCCTGTCCAACGGGGTCAGAACAAGACGTCGTAAGAGCCGCACCCCGGTCATCTGAGGGCCGCACAGGCCTGTTTTCTAAATACGCCTCCGCAAGCAAGTTCAATCTTTACGTGACCATAGAGAGTTCCGAAACATAGTTTTTGACAATTCCGGGAAAATATCTCTGCCATTGGACCTAAGAAAAGCGCTATACTTCATCTCAGTTAAGCGGATAACTATGGCCTCGTTTCACCCTCATCACCCCCCGGAAGACTGCCTCAATTGCGAGCATCGCCATCTGCGCATGTTCTGCAATTTAACCTCCGAGGCACTTGCAGACTACTACGGAATTGGGATCATGATGAGCCACGCGCGCGGCGCCAAGCTCTTCAATGAGGGCGACCCCGCTCGTAACGTCTTCGTGATCTGTTATGGCCAGGTAAAAATCTCTTCCACTTCCCGCGACGGCAAAACCATGATTCTCAAGATTGCCGGCCCCGGAGATGTCATGGGCCTGAGCGCGGTACTGGCCAATGTGCCCCACGAAGTGACCGCCGAAGCCATCGAGCCATGCCAGGTGAAAACGGTGCGCAAGCAGGAATTCGTCGACTTCCTCGGCCGCCATGGCATCGCCAGCATGCACGCGGCACAGTCGCTGTCCGGCGAGTATCTGACCGTGTTCCACGACGCCAAACGCCTCGCATTGTCCGGGTCCGCCGCCGGACGCCTGGCGCGCCTGCTCCTCGATTGGGGCCGTTCCTCCTCCAATGGCAAGTCCGAGATCCGCTTCACCATGGCGCTTACACACGAAGAGATCGCCAATATGGCGGGCACCTCTCGCGAAACCGTGACCCGGCTGCTCAACCAGTTCCGCCGCGATCAATGGATCTCGATAAAGGGCGCAAGTCTCACGATCGTGAAGCCCGACCAGCTCGAACGCCTTACTGCGTAAATTTCAGCCCACTATCCCGTCTCATCTGAACGCAGCCGGCTCTCGCTGCAAACTTCCTTTGAACGCCTAACGATGCATAGGGATGCGCAGCAGAGCTTCTTCGTCTTTTCTCACCGACAATTCCCTCAGCGTCAGCACCGGACAGCGCGCGTGCGCCAGGACTTTGTAGATGGTCCGGTCGCGCGTGAGCTCCTCGAGGGCAGACCGTTGTGTCGCACCCAGAACGATGAGGCAGGCCTTGCGATCTGACGCCTCCGACAAAATCTCAATGGATGGGTTCCCGTGTACCACCCGCGGCTCAATCTCTGCCGAGCAGCCGCATTGGTTCTCATTGGCGAGTACGTTCAACTGCTGCAAGGCAGCCGAATCCGGGCCCGTCGGCAGGCCCTTCCGCTCCATCTCATCGACAGGCGGCAGTACATGAAGCACGACCAGTCTGGCCTTAAGTTCGTGGGCAATCTGACAAGCAAGCGCTGCGCTCGGGCGGGAGGCCTCTCTGAGTGTTGTGGCGTGCAGCACTACCCTTTCCGTTTTGCTGCCTTCCACTACGAGATGAGCCTCGGGTCCCACGGTCATGACCGGGAGGTTGACCGAGCGCAGCACCTGCTCTGCCACGGAGCCCAGGAGCAGCTTGCTTACTTTGCCCCGGCTCCGGGTGCCAAGAAGAATGCGGTCTGCCTGGAACTGCCGCGCACACGCGATCACCTGTTGTGCGGCGTTTCCTTCGCGAACAACGGAGTCGCAGACGATGCTCCGGCTGCGCGCCTTCTCACACCATGCTTCCAGAACGTCGGAGACATAGTCAAGCGCGCCTCCGGGATCGTAGTACGGCATCCCGATCGCATCCGCGGCCATCGCCTTGCCGGCAGCCAGCACATGCAGCATCACAAGCCGTGCGCCGGTATTCGTCCCCTGCTCCAGGGCGAAGGGCATCAAGCGATCGAGATCGCTCAAATCTGTTGCTATGAGGATCACAGCCGGATGAGTCCAGCGATTGGTAGCCGACTCTGGCATGACATTCACCTCGTAACAGGATAGCCTTGCACCGTTCTGCCCGACTATATGTGCCCCGTAGCACCTATTGACGTGATTTAAATCACAAAGCGATGGTCATAGCATCAGCCCTCTAAACTCCGGGCCAATTCTACCGACGCCTTATATCGCTTTCTTCATGGCATCTTTATGCTTCATTTCACTATCATTAAGAATGGAATCACACTTACGCACTTTCCTGTTCCGTAGACACCCCAAGAAAAACTAATAGTGCCCGTGTTCTTTGGCCCCGGCGTATCTGTACCCATTTCGCTCATTTCGGGTCGCACAACCGCATCACTGTACCGAATTTCAGGAGGTCAATCGCAATGAAAATTCGATATACCCGACGTGTATTCGTCGCCCTGCTCTTGGCGTTTGCAGCTCTTGTGGCCTCGCCAATAGCAAGCTATGGTCAAACATTTCGCGGTGGAATCAACGGCGTTGTGACCGATCAGTCGGGCGCAGTGATCCCCGGCGCAACGGTCGAAGTTGTTGATACTGCCACCAGCGTCTCCCACAAAACAGTCTCTTCAAGCGGCGGCGAGTTCATCTTTCAGGACTTGACCCTCGGCTCCTATACGGTCAAAGTAACGGCCGACGGCTTCCAATCGACAGCAGTTTCCAAGGTCCCCGTAACCGCCGGCGTAATCTACACATTGCCGGTAAAGCTGGCCATCGCCTCCACCGGTGAAACCGTGGAAGTGTCCGCAGACGCACTGGCGCTGGACACCACCACGGCGACAGAGACGACCGTCCTTCCTTTCGAAACAGTACAGGACACCCCGATGAACGGGCGCGACTTTACACAGTTGATCGGTTTGGCTCCCGGATTTGGCGGTTACTCGGCAGGCGGTTTCGGATCGGTCAACGGTTCGCGCGCCAACCAGGTGAACTGGCAGATCGACGGAGTGGACAACAACGATCTGTGGCACAATGTCCCGGCTGTAAATCAGGGAGGCGTTTCGGGGATCGCCGGTATTACTCTTCCCCTGGATTCGATCGAAGAGTATTCACAGCAGACGCAATCGGGCGCTGAAGCGGGCCGCAACGCCGGCGGAACGGTCAATCTTGCGACCAAGAGTGGAACCAACCGTATCCACGGTTCGGCCTACTACTACAACCGCAACGAATTCTTCTCTGCCAACAATGCGTTCACTACCGCCAATTCCGACGGCGAGATCGTGAAGAACAAGCTGCGCAATCAACAGTACGGATTCTCCGCTGGCGGTCCCATCAAGCGCGACAAAGTATTCCTGTTCTTCAACTACGAAAAGCAGCAGTTCGTCATTAACGTTCCTGACACCGCGACCGAACCCTCGACGGCATGGCAGACAGCGGCGGAGAATTACATTACTTCGAAATATCCCACCATCCCCACCAGCAGCTTTGCCACTTCACTGAATGTGCTGAACACTCTGTGGCCCTCCGCCGCGCTGACCGGCGCGGCAACTACTTCGAATTACCCTGTGATAGAGCCCACGACTGGATACAGCTACAACGGCTTCGGACGGCTGGACTACAACATCAACTCAAAGAACAGCCTATCATTGCACTACTTCGGCGGTCAGGGCGACCAGACCTCTTATGTGGGATCGAAGCTGGTGTACTACTTTGAAACCGCGCCGATCCATGTCTATAACTACTCGGCCGTGTTGAACAGCACTTTCAGCTCCCGGTTCACCAACCAGATCCTGACCGGCGTCAACTACTTCAATCAGGTCTTCTTCGATCTGAACCATAGCTTTGACATGGCCTCGCTGGGCTGGGATACAGAAGTAAGCGCGGCCCTTTCGGGTGCCCCAGCAATCGGCATCAGTGGCTTCGACGGCAGCAACTCCGCTACGCCACCCTCGGGCCGGAACGATATCACCGGCCATGTGGACGATGCGGCCAATTACACAATCGGCAAGCACCAGCTCCGTTTCGGCGGCGAGTTTCGTCGTGCTTACCTGAACGAGTTCTACCACCGCAAGATGCGTGGCAAGTTCAGCTTTGATGGCTCCGAGGGCCCATGGGGCTCGGGCGCCTATGACGAGGACGGCAACTTTACTGGCGATGCCTGCACCACCGATTACGGCGTAACCGGGACGGGCGCTGATAGCTCAACTGATTCCCATATCCTTGCGTTGGCGGACTACCTGCTAGGCTGCTCGCATTCCAGCAGCATTTCCCGTGGCAATCCGGAGCGTGAGGTTTTTGTCAACAACTACAACCTCTTCTTTTCGGACTCCTTCCAGGTCACTCCCAAGCTGAACCTGAACCTCGGCGTCCGTTATGACTTCCTTGGACCGATGCACAACAACACCAAGGACCTGTCTGTCTTCCTCTTCGGCAAGGGCATCGTCTTCCAGGGAGACGGGCTTGACAGCCTGTACGCCTCGGCCCACAACGACTTCAGTCCGCGTGTCGGCATCAGCTACCAAGCGAAGAAGGACACAGTCGTCCGAGCCGGCTTTGGCCTCTACTTCGACCAGCCGAACCTGAATCCCTTCCTCGACAACCGTCCTTCCAACGGCGGAGCATCCGGGGCCGAGAGCAATCCAGGCGGTGCAAGTCCGGTAGGCCTGTTGAGCAAATCGCACCAGGTCATTGACTCGGCTTCCTTGTTCTCTACCTCGGCAGCGTTTGACGCCACCAACAGTTACGGCCTGTTCTCCATCAACCAGAACTTCCGCAGCGCCTACAGCGCAAACTTCAGTTTGAACGTGGAGCAGCAACTCAGCTCCAAGATGTTGCTCACCATTGGTTATGTTGGCTCGGAGGCTCGGAAACTGCTGTCGATCCATGACATCAACCAGGCTCCGCTGGGTAGTTCCAGCCTCTCCGCTCAGGACCAAAACCAAAAGCGTCCCTACGCGGTGAAGTATGGAGCGGTTACCGATTCAAATGGAAACACGGGCTATCCCTATGGCCCGGTCAACGAGATCGCTTCGATTGGCAACTCCAACTACAATTCGCTGCAAACGGTGCTGAAGATGTCCGACTGGCACGGATTGGTTTCGCAGTTCACCTACACCTGGGCCCATGGCCTGGATCAGATGACCCAGTACCGCAACTCGGTTCCGCAAGATAGCACAAACTTTGGTGGCGAGTACGCCAGCATGGACTACGACACGCGCAACGCCTTCAACGCATACCTGAATTACACGGTGCCGAAGTTTGCCGGTCCCCACTGGCTCTCCAATGGTTGGCAGTTGAACTCGTTGATCAACTTCCACAGCGGCCAGCCCTTTACGGTCTTCACCGGTGACGACACGAGCGGAACCGGCGAAGGCATGGATCGCCCCAACCAGACTGCCGGCATCTCCGTAATAGGAGATCGGAAGCTAACCAAGGGCACCGGCTTCGAGCAATATTTCACCAATGCGAATGGAGCTTATGCGAACCCATCCAACGCATTTGGTACGGTCCCCCGTAACTCGCTTGTGGCTCCCGGCTTCAGCGACGTGGACTTTTCGGTCTTCAAGAACGGTCACATCGGGGAACGGTTCACAGCGCAGTTCCGCGTGGAGTTCTTCAATCTGTTCAACCACGTGAACCTTGCTCCTCCCGACAACTACCTGGCGGACGGCGACAGCTTCGGACAGGTCACGACCACGATCGGCAACTATAACGGCGCTCCCGGCATCGGCCCTGGCGAGCCGTTCAACACTCAATTGGCGATGAAGATCATCTTCTAAACACCCGATTGCCGGATTCTCCGGCAACAAATCGACGGCGCTCGGACCTTCCGGGCGCCGTCGCTGTTTGCAGGCTATTGCGGATCCATTCTCAGGGAGATGAAGCATCGCAAAGAGAGAAGCCTCGCCGAACTGGCGAGGCTTCTCTGGTTGAAAGAACTTTGAATGAGCTTACGAGAGGTGCGTAAAGGGCCGTTCGCGCAATCTGCGTGGGAGTTGCGGAGGAACCATGCCTGCAGTGGAGGCGCCCATCACTTCTTTGAATGCCTTTTGAAATGCCGCCATCTCTTCGGGAGTACCCACGGTGATGCGCAGCGAATTAGGCCATGCGGGCCAGATGCGCCCCACATACATGTCCTTCGCTGCTAGTGCCGCCTGTACTTCTTTACCGGGGCGCCGCACGTCGAGCATGAAGCAATTGCTTTCTGACGGCGTCGTTGCGTAGCCTTCGCTCTTCAGCCATGCAAGCGTCTGTGTGCGGGTGTCGCCGATCAATTTCTTGCGCGTGGTAATCAGATCGGCGTCGAGGAGGCTGGCTTTGGCCGCGGCAACGGCCGTGATGGGCAATGAATTCTGTCCGCCAAACGTCGTGATCTTCGCCAGCAGGTCTGGCCGGCCAACGGCAAAGCCCATGCGAATGCCCGCCATTCCGTACAGCTTAGAGAAGGTGCGCAGCACGATAACGTTCTTCCCGTCCTTCACAAAGTCCAGCGAGTGCGGTTCATCGGAGAGATGGATGTAGGCCTCGTCGATCAGCACGATCGTGTCCTTCGGTGCGTGCGCCACAACGTATTCGATGTCTTTGCGCGGAGTGCAAGTACCGGTGGGATTATTGGGATTGCAGATGTAGATCACGCCGGGATTCGAAGCGGCGGCGAGCATCGCTTTCACGTCGTGTGACGCCGCTCCCTTGGGATCGGCCAACGGCACCTTGATCACTGAAGCGCCATTCGCCTGTGCGGCCCACATCGGTGCTTCATAGCCGGGGTCGGCTACGACCAGTGGCTTGTCCTTGCTGGTAAA
>WNGR01004458.1_pt1 | contig 17269 bp, 22 predicted proteins | sample 5407581 | NCBI WGS metagenome assembly WNGR01 (sample SAMN13153383, study PRJNA577476) | soil metagenome | isolation source: 80 cm soil or saprolite under Garry oak tree replicate 2 | place: USA:California | collected 2016-06-15 | reverse complement strand
TGTCAACGCCCGCGTACTTTTGCGCCCAGATAATTTTGACCCCCCTGTAATTTCTTTCCAACGTTAACGCTCTCCAAGGTTCTCACTCCGTCTGATCTGCTATTCAGAAGGACGAGATGGCCACCCCACCCTGCGGCAGGTCGTCTCCACCTGGACATGCTGTGGTGGACGGCTGGCGCCGAGACGAGCGCACGAGGGATACACCGCAGAGCCTACCGCGTGCGCTCGTCTCGTCTGCCAAGCCTACCACAGCTATCCAGGTCGTACGACCTGCCGCCCCCACGGCCTCGACTCGCTCACTCCGGATGCCCACAGAGCAGGGCCGCCCCGCCCTTGACTCCCACTATCCGGTGCTGGCCAAGGCCCTGGCGTGCTGCGCCAGGATAGGTTGACCCCAACGCCGACCATCGTGCGCCAACAGAAAATTGACCCTCTGTTCATGGTTGACCCCCTGCTTCTGAAGCTCCTCGACGATCCTTCATGCGGTAGCTCCGGCCATGAATGGGGATGACCTCGGCATGGTGCAAGAGCCTGTCGAGCAGGGCCGTGGCAAGCACCTCGTCTCCGAGCAGCTCCCCCCAGGCGGAAAAGCTGGTGTTGGAGGTGAGCAGGATGGACCCGTGCTCATAGCGAGCAGTGACCAACTCAAAGAAATGGTGCGCCTGTCCTGCTGACAGCTTGGTGTAGCCCACCTCATCAATCACCAACACACTCGGGGTCGTGTAGCGACGAAGCCGTTGACGCATCAGGCCAGGATAGGAGGCCGTCTCCAGTGCCTCCGCTAAGTGCGTCAGCGTCGTGAACAACGCCGAATAGCCTGCGGAGAGGGCCTTGACCGTGAGCGCCAGGCTCAAGTGCGTTTTCCCGGTGCCCGGCGGTCCCAGAAACACAATGTTCGTGGCGGTCTGCACAAAGGAGAGATCGGCCAGTTCCCACAGCAGCCGTTCGCAGAGGCTGGGTTGAAACGAAAAATCAAAGGCTTCCAAGGTTTTGACGGTCGGCAGACGAGCCGCGGTCATGCGCCGCTCTGCCGCACGACGATCACGCCCTTCAATCTCGGCGGCAATGGCCCGCGCGAGGAAGAGTTCATAGGTCCACTGTTCGAGCCTGGCGGTCTCAAAGAGCGTGGGCAAGGCTTTCTCCAACTGCGTTAAGCCCAGGTGTTTCAATTGAGGTTGCATGAATGCACCTCCATACTGGCACCAAGGCCGCAGACCTGGTCATACTCGGAAAGCTGTCGCGTCATCACCTGGGGCGCTGGCCGATGATGTCCCAAGGGGACGAGCTGTGCCCGTCGGGATGCGGCTGGGGCGACGGTGCGAAATTGGTCGGGGTGTTCGACATGCTCCCCAGAGCCGGCACGCTTGGCCAGCTCGACGAGCAACTGCCCATGGGACCACACCTTAAGCATCCCGTGTCGCTCACGCACCTGTACCACGCTTCCAGCCACTGGTGGCTCTGACGGCAGCCCATACAAGACCCCATCGTAGGACAGGTAGCCATCCCAACTGACTTTGCGCTCCTCGGTGGCGAAGCGTTCCCAGGCAAAGGCGGCAGGCAAGGGCGCAAGCGGCTCGCGCTCACGACGCTCTCTGGGACGCTCGTGGGTGGTGCGATGCACCCGCGCATTGATGCGCTCACACCAGGCGTGCGCCTGACGATTGAGATCATCGACATCGGTGAAGGTGACTCCTGCCCAGAAGCTCTGCTTGACGACGCCAACCGTCCGCTCGACCTTGCCCTTCGTTTGGGGCGTCCGAGCCTTGCAGACCCGTGGCGCCACGCCGATCGAGGCCATGAAATCGGCAAAGAGCGGGTTCCACCTTGCAACCTTGCCCTCCATTTCCAATTGGGCAGCCCGCCAAAGTACTCAAAGGCCTCCATCAAACAGCGGATCATCGTTGGGGCATCACAGCGCTTGACAAAGGTCACAAAGCGCATGCGCGAGTAACAGAGGATGGCGGTGAACCCGTAGAGCTTGCGGGGTATTCCCTCCCGCTCATACGTGAACTCGCCCCAATCGAACTGGACTTGCTTGCCCGGCTCCGTTTCGTAGCGCACCACCGGGTAGTGCCCACCAGCTGGCGGACGCAAGGGATGCACAAAGGCCTTGAGCACGCTCACGCTCCCGGTGTAGCCCTTGCGACGGTTGGGCCGCGGATGGGGCATGGCCGACAGTTCCGGATGACGCAGATATTTGCGCACCGTATTCCTGGCCAGCCCTAACATGATGGCGATGTCCTGAATGGACTTTCCTTGTGCTGCTAATTCGTGTATGGTATTCACTGTCCTGCTCCTGATCATGGCTGCCTCCTGGGTGGATGATCAACCTCATACTCCTCAGCTTACAGCCATCTCGCGGGGCGGTCAATTTTATCCTGGCGCAATTATACGTCGGCGTTAATAGTTTGCCTGCTTCGTCCAAAAGCCACACGTCCAAGGGGGTATGATCGGCCTGCCACATGGCGTTGGCATGGGTGGCTTCTCGGCGGTAGAGTAAATCAAATTCCTCGCGATAGGCAGCAGTCCCCTGGTGGGCAAGAGTCACGAGAGCAGGATCAAGCTTTTTGATAATGGAGCGCACGCGGTCGTAGCTGGGCGGTTTCCATCCTCGTTCTTGGGCAATGGTGCAGACCTGGCGGTGGATCGCAGCCATGGAGCGTGGAGAGGTTTGGAGAGCCAATCCCTCAATCAGGGTGATAGCCTCAGGAGGCAAGCGACGCGACTTTCCTTTGTCGGAACGCACTGATCGATCTGCCAGACCAGCAAGCCCCGACTCGCGATAGCGCTTCACCCAGCGTTGCACTGTACTGGAAGAAATGTTGGAGGTGTGGGCAATGTGGGCCTGGGTAACGCCATCTTCCAGAGCCGGACGGATGATGGTAAAGCGGCTCTGTGCTTGTGCTCGTTGCTCTTCGGAAAGGGCTGTCAATGGTGGAACTGCTGGTTTTGTCATACCAAACCATCTCCCAGAGGCAGAAAACCAGTCGCATGCTCTCCCTCCCAGTATATCCGATCACCCACCGAATTGTCAAAATTTCGCCCACGGAATTCCAAAATTTACAATTACAGCAAGGTTTAATCTTAGGGAGGGACCTGTAACGATTGAGGCTCCTGATGCTGAAAGTGCTATTAAGTTGTTAGAAAATCTTCAGAAAATGCCAAATCTAGAAGCTGAAATGCAACAATTAGAAGCCGAAATACAACATCTTAGGGCTCGACCGCCTAGAGTATCAGACGTACCAGAAACGCAAGAGAACGAAGAGCAGGGCAAAACTATATAGTTTTGCCCTGCTCTTCAAATACTTTACATTATGTGCAGACCCCTGACTTTGTGTGCAGGGGTCACTTTATGGACAAAGCCAGCAAGCGGGCAGAATGTTGATTAATTGCTCACTTGCTTATTTAGTTTTGAGTTTGTCAAGCGTATAATCGCTGTTTTGTTAGAGAAGGTCGCCTTTTTCTCGATATTTCTTGATGCGCTCCATCTCGCCCTTGACCAGTTTACGATGTTCTGCTGAGAGAAACCAGGTCGCCGGGTGCCATTCTCCTGTGTCCGCGTAGTAGTTGATGATGTTGATATCTCGCGGTTGAAATACCTTGGCAAAGGTGAGATAGGTTCTCAGTTGGTGAAAAGGAGATGTGACTAAGATGACACGTCGCAGGTGATGTTGCTCTAAGATGGTGAGTACATGCTCGGCATTTTCTCGTGTATGGAGTGCCTCTGACTCAACTAAAATGGCTTCTGGTGGAACACCCATCTGTATTGCCTGGTCGCGCATATAAAGTGCTCCTAGACAGGTATCCCATGTCTTTGCTGCGGCAGGGACGTCCTTCTCTTGGATGCGTCCTAGTTTTGCCGCATGCTGGAGTTCCTCAAAGGGAAAGAGCGTGGGGGTATCGGTCACCTTGGCGCTGAATTTTCCTGTGAAGATAAGGTTGGGAGCCCAACCTTTTTGATAGAGGCGAACAGCAGTGCTGATTTTGCCGTTGAGGAAGTTGATATTTCCGCGGGTGCCAGCGAGAACAATAATCGCGTCGGCTTTGTGGAGTCGGTCCCGTAAAGCGAACTGTTTTCCACGTAGGTAGAAGAGGATCCATGTAAGAAGTGGCACCAGGATGAGTATCCTGATGCCGATGGTAGCAAGAGCTTTTCCAAGTGTTCGCATGTCTAGAGTGAAAGCATCGCTCCTAAGCGAGCTATGCTGCGTTCCTTTCTCCAGGGTGATTGTAGAAGGGCTGTGTGCAGGTTGTGTACTCGCGCAAGGGTTTTGTTTGCTCCTATTGATCGTGCGAGTGTCAGGGCTTCTTCTGCAATTATAACGCTTTCGTCAATGAAGCCAAGACCGTGGTAAGCTTCGGCTTTTTGGGCAAGGAGTCTTGCGCGTCCGCGAATGAGCGCGGGGTCGTATGTGGTTAGACTCTTGTCCATTAGTGCGAGTGCGCGTCGGTGGTCGTGTAGGAGGACAGCGTTAATTCCTTTTTGTGCGGTTACCGAAGCTGTGCTAAGGCGGGTGTTGCTTCTTTCTGTTGTCTGTTCTCGTTGGTCCAGGATGCGTTCTAGTTGTCCAATACTTTGCCAGCATTCTTGTGCTTGCTTTGCTTTGGCGTAGGCTTCTGAAAGGCCTTGGAGGGTATATGCTTTGAGGGTGGGCAAGCCTAAGTAGTGGATTGTTTTCAGTGCGCCTCGAAGGTATTTGATGGCTTCTGCTGGTTTTTCTTTCTGTATGAGGGTGATACCCTCACGCGCGAGTGCTGAGGCCATCAACTCGGAGTCATCCAGCTCCTCGGCAATGCGGTATGCTCTGCGAGCTGCAATGTGTGCCCGTGTATAGTCCATGGTATCGCGTGCTATGCAACTCTGTAGCTGGTAGCTCATTGTCAGTAGCGCTAATGTGCGCTTGTGCCAGGCTGTCCCCTGTGATGATTTTGCCAACCTGGTCACTTCGGTGGTCCACATATCTAAGCTGCGAGCTGCTCTCAGTGTCCCTCCAGTGTAGTACAACTCCCAACGCGTTGACATTTCATCTTCAAGGAATGACATCCGATCGTTGTTGAGGGCGAGGAAGCTTTTCTGTGTATGTTGCAGCTCATTCTCTAATTCCATGAGAGCTGCGGGGATGCCGAGAAGTCCGATGAGTAGTCGCCGCCTGGTGATATTTCTGATCATGGGCTGTTTCTCCATTCTCTGCACAGTTCGCACATCAACGCGTAACGCTTCGGCGAGGTCTTCTTGAGACCACTTTTGCGCTTTGCGGTACTGTGTTACGACCTGGCCCTGATGTGTCACATCGGCTGTGCTGATGTTCACTCTGTGTCTCCTTTCACTTTGTCGTGTTTTTTGGGAAAATGCCGTGTTCTATTCCCTCTATTCGCACGATAATCAGGGTACAGGGTGCAGGCGTAGGGTTGCTCGAGGCATTGAGTTTCACCCGTAGCCTTCTGGCAGGTCGCTCTGAGAGTGGCAGCCACCTCCCTGATTATACCATTTGTGCTTGTTGGATGCAATGGTTGAAAAAGGGGATTTTAGAAGTGCAGAGATGTGATTGGTGCCAGGAGGAGTGTGCGATGGTGGTTGTGGTAGTGAACCGCAATTCGGCTATTCCTGTTGAGCATGAGTTTCTTTGTGGTGCATGTGCCGAGGTGGAACGGTTTGAACACGCTGATGAGCTGCTTTGGAGTCCAGTGACCTTTGAGTCGTTGACGAGTGGGCGCGTTCGGGTTGTTTCACCTCTGGCGGCGTAGTGTGTTTTGTTGCGTCTATCGAGAAGGAGATTCATCCATGACAGTTGGTCAAAATGTCGAGCTGCAAGTGAAGGATGGCAAGCTCGTGATCACCGTTGATCTCTCCAAGACGTTTGGGACTTCCAGTAGTGGTAAGTCGGTGATTATTGCCTCGACTGGCGGCAATGTCTCGGTGCCTGGTCAGGAGTCCGTCAAAGTTGGGCTGAACATCTATCGGCCCATCGGCAAGTAGGTAGTGGCTGAGGTTTGGTACACCTCAGCCAATGGTTGAATACGTGTTTGAGTCTGAGAAGTGTGGCGAGGTCCTCGTGCCTCTGGTGGCATGTGGGGCCTGGCCTGTTAATTGTGCATGGGTGTGAATAGACAGGAGGTGGTTTATGACTGATTTGGATGTGTGGATCCTCATTCTTCTCATGATTATCGGTTTCGCTTGGGCGGCATGGGCTCAACTGAAGAGAAGACGGTAGGTTCAGGGAGGAGCTGTTGGCTAAGGTGTTCCAGACCCTAGCCAACGGTTGAGTGACTAGTTTTGCCTTGGTAGCGTGGCTAGGTCCTCGTGTCTATTCTGGCATGTGGGGCCTGGCCTGTCAACGGTGCATGGATATACAGATGGATAGGAGGTTCTCCATGTTTTTTCGTCACAGGTATCTCATTCCTCTCTCTCCTCCTCCTCGCTCCAGGAGTCATCCAGGCTGTGTGTTCTGGGTCTTCCTGCTGGTGAGTTTTGTCGTTGTTTCCTGGCTGATGCTCTCTTCTGGTGCGCTGGCGACACTGGTGGAGAACAAGCCGCTGGTGACGTTGCCTTTACCCACTCTCAATGGCGTGACATTCGCGCAACAGCCACAAGAGCCATCCGTTGTGCTTGGGAAGCCGACGCTCGATGCTTCTTTCGTCAATCGGGTGCTCTCGGCCTATCATTCGCCTGCTGGGGGGACTGGCCAAGCTTTGTATGACCTGAGTGTGGGCTATGGCATCGACGATGCCTATGCTCTGGCCTTCTTCATGCATGAGAGTATGTTTGGCACTACCGGTGTGGCGCGGGCTACGCGCTCGCTTGGCAATATTCGCTGCACACCTGGCTATCGGTGCATCGAGGGCTACCGGGCATATGCGACGTGGCAAGCGGGCTATGCGGATTGGTACAGGCTCATCAAGGACGGCTATGTCAGTGGGCAGGTGTCGAGCAAGTGTCCGTGTGTGACCGTCGCGCAGATTATTCCGGTGTATGCGCCTGCGAGCGATGGCAATGACGAGCAGGCCTATATCGCTGCGGTGCTCTCTGCGGTGGCGGTTTGGCGCTCCGGTCGGGTGCTGGTCTAGGGAGGTGGTGAATTGATGGCGACTCGTCAACCGCTGCGTCAGATGACACCTGCCCAGGTGCGCCTGTGGCTTCACACGACGCGTGAGCAGCTTGGACGCAAGATGCAGCGTGAGCGGGCCTACTTAGATCGGCGGGCGGCGCGCCAGGTGCATACGCCAACCGATGAAGCCTACGAGGCTGACCAGCTGCTTGAGGCTGATCTGTTGGCTTTGCTTGATGAGATCGAGCAGGGCCTGATTGAGGGAGACCTGCTATGAGGGGAAAAGTGTTGGTGCCGAAGGGGTTTTCTCCCTTGGCTCAGCCTGCTGCTGGTGATCGGGTCGCGCTGGCTCTTGCTGATCACTGGCATGTGTGGGTGCGGCTGCCTGGGACGGTTGGCTTGTTTGTGTGTGCTGATGAGGTCTGCTTGTGGGTGGCGGTGTGTCCTGGCTGCCTCGGGAGTTTGGATGTGGCGCTACGTGCGCGTGCTGGTATTGCAGGTCTTGCACTTTTCTGGTGTCCTGTGCATGGTGGGGAGGATGGTGCATGACGGTCAATCGCAGGCTCTACCCTCCCAAATCGGTGTGGTCGGTGATGCGGCAAGAAGCGCTCGAGCGTGCGGGCTACTGCTGTGAGATCTGTGGGCTGCCCGATGCGGTCGAGTGTTATAACCCGGACAAGCCCCACCCTTTTTATGAGGAAGGGACACCGTATCGGATGTATCTCCAGCTGGCGCATAAAAAGCAGTACGAGACGTGGAACCGCGAGGCGGATACGGTGGTGCTCTGTCCACCGTGCCATGGGCGCTTTGATGGGCAATTCCGGCGCAAAAAAGAGGTGAAACGCTCGGCGCCGGTGGGCCTGGTGGTGGTGTGGGTCTGGTACAAGGGAGAGCGGTGCCTGGCGGCGGAAGCGCGTTTCTTTGATGATCTCTTTGAGGTGATTGCCTCCTTTGCCGCAGGTATGAAGTTTGAGGTGCAGTCAGAAATGTTAATGTCGCGTGTGGGGACGGGCATGTACCGGCGGGAACCTGATGGGGTGACGGTCCTACGGGAAGTCGGGGTCTGCAAGTCCTTTGGCACGCTCTTACAGGAAGTCTTACAAGGCGTTGTTGGCTAGTTTTCTTTGGATCCGAAAGGGAGGTATGCATGCAAACGGGAAAAGTAGGGAAGTTCCTGGCCGAAGGGGCCAACGTCAAGGCGGTGCGGGCGCTGATGATTGGGCTGGCGGCGCTGGTGGTGCTGGCGGTTTCGGGCTATGGCACGGTCATTTACATTCAGCTGATGGGCAAGGTCTTCCCCACGGGGCCGCTGCTCATCGCCTGCTACATCGGTGCGGCGGCCAATTTCTTGTTAATGCTGGTGCTCTTGGTGGGCAAGTTCGCCTGGTTCCGGCCTGGTGCTCACGAGGTGGCCAGCTGGATTGTCACCGGGGTCGAGCTCGGAGTCACGATTTTGAACATGATGCTGGCCTTTCAATTAGCCAGCGGGCAGGTGCTCACGTCGGTGATGGCTGCCTGGTACTACCTGGCGCCGGTGTCCCCGGTCTTCTCGATGATGGGGGCCATTGCCCTCATCATGACGAGTACGGAACTGCGTACCAAACACCGGGCTATGGAGCTGCAAGAGCAGAAGGACCAGGCTGAGCGTGAGTTTGACCTGGCCATGCATGAGGCGGAGATGGAAGTCAAGTACAAGTATGTGGGCTTCATCAAGGCCAAGTTGCAGACCGAACTGAATGCACCGGAGCGGCATGAGGAGATGGAAGATCACGCGGCCATGCTCGTCTCGGATGTGCTCTCGGGCATCAGTGGCTTGCAGTCGGTGCCCCGGCTCAAAGGGCCGGGGAAGATGGTGCCGTCGCTGCCGCCTGGTCGGCTCTCCGAGGATGGGGAGATGGAGGAGGATGATCTCTGGTTGGCGCGGGTCAATCAGCGTATTGAAGCGGAGCGTGAGCGGCGCTTAGCGCGTGAGGCGGCGGCGCGGCAAGGAGTTGAGCATGAGGAGGCTGAAACAGATGAGGTAAATTCAGCGCGGGCTGAGGTGCCGACAGAACGCTTGACGCGCTTAGCGGCAGCAGCAGCGGCCAAAGGCTATAGTTTGGAGAAGCTCGAGCAGCTGCTCGGGGTGTCGTCTGTTGGCCATGAGAATGGAGGTGATGGCGCAAAAAAAAAGTAGCTGAGGATGAGTTTTCTCGGGCAGAAGTGCGCGTGAAACAGCGGTTTTCGTAGTGCGTCTGGTTTCGGTTCAGGCTTCAGTTTTTGAACAAACGGTTTTGGTTAGTGAGAGCGGCTCCGCTTCGTGGGTGAAGTGGAGCCACAGCAGAAGAGTAAAGGAGAATACATCATGGCATTACTGAGCGGAAACGTGAAAAGTATGCGTGTCGTTGAAGGCACATACAAGACGGGCAAGCGTCAAGGGGTCGGTTTTGAGTTCCTGGCGTTAGAGATCGTGGACGAACATTCTGGGGCGATCTGGTCGTGTCAGATGGACTCACAGGATGAACAATACGCCCAGGTGGCTCGTGGCAATAGCCTGGTCAAGCACAAAGTGGAGGTGGTGGTGATGGGGCAAACGGCGGGGGAGCGCGATCTGCCCAACGGGCAGAAGGTTATGCAAATTCGCTCCCAGATCACGGAAGTGCAGGATAAGGGGCCGGTGAGTGTCAGGCGCAGCGCCTAACCTCTCGTCCTGGTGGCGGTGGCGTTGCTTCTCCATGCACGCCACACGCCGCACGCCACACGCCAGTCTTGCCTGAGTGATCGCTCCATCTCTAATAGCCATTTTCTACTATGAGTGAACCAATATTCTTTATTTGATCTATAACCCGTAGGTTATTACTATGTGGGGGGGTGGGGCAATATCGCCAATCAACTGGCACTACAAGCTGACTCAGAGGCATCAACGAGAAAGGGCCTGAAAAAAGTGAGACGTATGATTGGACATCTCGATGAGAAAACGTCTGTATGCTCGCTACGATGCGATTATGAGCCTCTGGTGAAGGAATTATCTGCTGATATGATGTGCTCTTCCATAAAAATTTGTGATATATCTTTTCTCGGTTCGGGAGGGTTGTACATGTCGATTACCTTTGGGCACCTGCGCGTGCTGGCTCGTTTGTGTGTCGGTCGTGGCAATGATTATGCCCTGCAACGGGCGGATGGTCTGTACACACGGATGTTTCAGCCGCTCTCGATGGAGGTGCTGCGGTTCCACCTGGCAGGTGTGCACACGGTCGGTAGCTATGTCATTGATGAGTGGGGGTCGTGCCGCTTCGCGGTCTTTGACGCTGATAGTGAAGCTGAACTGCTCCAGCTGCTCGATGTCCAGTCGCATCTCGCGCGTGATGGTGTTGCCTCCTACCTGGAAGGGTCGCGGCGCGGTGGGCACCTGCGTGTTTTCCTGGACTCGCCGGTGGAACCTGCGCGGCTGCGGCGGTGGTTGCTGCCCTACTGCCCGCGTGGCATCGAATTCTATCCCAAACAGGACGGGGCGGATTGGCAGCATCCCGGGTCGCTGGTGCGCCTGCCGCTGGGTGTGCATCAATTGTCCGGGCGACGCTACCCGTTTGTCTCGCTGGTGGACGACCAGCTTGAACCGGTGGCGCGCTCGCTCTCGGGAGTGCTTACCTGGCTCTCCACAGTCGAGCAGGTGCAGGTGCCTGATCTCGAAGCGCGGGAGGATGTGAGTACGGCCTGGGCGCTCTCCACGAAAAAAAATACCCTTCAAAAATCTGTGCCTGTGGTGAGACCTGACCGCAAGATGACCATTCGGGAGTGGTGTCTGCAACAAGACGCGCCATGGGTGATTGGTCGCTACGTGGCCTTGGATGAAAGGGGGATGGGCTGCTGTCCGTTTGGCTGGCATCACCGGGACGGGCAGGACTCCCGTTCCTCGCTGTGGGTGTATCGCCCGCGTGGAGCTGATCTCTGTTGCTGGTATTGTCACGCCTGGCAGCAAGGCGGCTCCCTGTTTGATTTTCTGCGCTACTACTACGGTCTTGATGCGCGTGCCTTGTGGCGGCGCATTCTCTCAGGAGAAGACTTCTAGAAAGGAGGTGGTGTCCATGAAACCGCTGTCCAAGGAGGTGTTAGAACGCTTCAATCATCGTTATCGGGCGCTGGTGGCAAGCCATGAGGAGACTGGCATGAAACGGGCCAGGGCTGATGGCCTGCTCTCCTTACTGGTAGAGGAGATAGGGAGGGCGCTTCCAGAGGGCCAGAGACAGCTGCTTGAAGAGGTCATCACCTTGCATGAGTCGCTCTGGTCCTCGTCTCCGGTTCCGCGTGGCCGCAGGGAGTTGGAAGATTGCCGTATCCACACGCGCAACAGCGTCATCTTTCGGACAGTGTATGGTGACCAGGATGATGAAGAGGTCGGGACGGTGCTGATCAATGGCGAGCGGGTGCGGGTCTTTGAGGTGGAAGGCACGGACGGTCGGGAGTGGGCCACGAGTCAGAGTGATGCGTTGTACCTGGCGGCTCGTTGGAGGGCGCGTGATGGCTTGCTATGATGTGGCGCTCTGGTGTCGCTGGCCTGCGCTGTTTCCAGAGGATGTTTGCCTGGTGGATGCGCCGCACGCCTTTGCTGCGGTAGAGGCTCTGATGCGTTCTCGTGGCCTTCGGCGGGTGGCCTATGCTTCGGCTCGTGCGGGAGATGGTGCCGTCGTCTATCGCTGTTACGGGGTGTGGCTATGGCCAGAGGTGGAATATATGTTGAACGCGGAGGACCTGGCTGCGTTTGGCTGAGTGTGTGAGAGGTGCCGCAAGTAAATCGCACCTCTCAAAATACATTGCTTCTTGATTGGGTTTTCTTGTGAGATAGGAGGTGTGCCGATGAGTCAAGTGGAGATTGTGGGCTGTGGTGCGGATACGGTAGTGCTCAACATCTACCCGACGGATACCAACTTTCAGGTGGTGCCTCGCCGGGTGGCGGCTGAGTTACAAGAGGAGCTTAGTGTGTTGAAACAGCGGGCGCAGGATGAAGAGGAAGACATTGCCTCGCGCTTTGTCTTCAGTGGTGCTAACCTGCTCATGAGGACAAAGGGCAGTGAGGGCTTCAACTGGATCCTGCATAGTGCGAGCCTAACTCTTGCCATTAATCGCGGCTCAAAGATGGCCATGCTTGGGCAAGTTCGTTTATCCTCAGAATACCTCTGGTCAAAAGAGTTTTTAAGCGAGGCGCTCTATGAAGTGCATGTTTTCCTCATGTCGATCTTCGGGGAATACATCCTCCTGCAACCCTCGAGCTTTGATCTCGCGGTGGACGTGGTCAACCTCGACCTTGGGACGGTGCAGGAGATTAAAGACCATTTTATTACGCGGGCGCAGCTGGATGACCAGATGCCCCTGGATACGTCTGAGGATGGCATGCTTGATGGACCCGACTGCATTAAGCGTCGCTGGCGGCGGGTAACGGGTCTGCCCTTTGGGGCGCGTACGGGGCAGGTGTCGGCCTTGCTCTATGACAAGACGCATGAGATCAAGTACAAGTCTCCTGGCAAGAAGTGGTTCCATGATAAGTGGCTTGCGGCCAGGCAGGAGGATGGCACACCGGTATGGGATGGTGAGTCTACGGTGTGGCGCATCGAGGTGCGCTTTAAGCGGCGGGCGCTGCACGAGTTCAAGCAGGAGGGGGTGTTTCATGGCATTGAAGATGCCTATGATCTCGAAGAACGCATACCAGGGTTGTGGGCCTATGCGGTGGGACATGCGGGCGGTGGTGAAGATGGCCTGCCTGATGGCTGGCTGCGCTACGTGGTGCCAACGGGTGATACCAACCGCTCGCGCTGGCCGGTGCATCCTGCCTGGGAAGTCATCCAGGGCGCGTTCATTCCTGAGCTGGTGCCAGAGAGCGAGTATGAGCGGGAAGAGCGAGAACGGGAAGAATTGCTCTGCCTGGTGGATGAGGAGCTAGCAGCTCGTCCGATGGGGACTTCCCACACGAAAGCGTATCGTCATCGTAGTGCATCGTCGGAGAAACCTGCACGCCTGGCGGCTGGCGGTGAGACGTCGGGTGCTCCTGTTGCACCTGCGCGATTTGATCTCAAGCCCTTTATTCGCCAGCGGCACTATGAGGTGAACATGTATCGCATGGTGGCGCAAATTGCGGGGTGTGTGGAGACGGCGGAAGCTTGGCGGCTCTTGTCTCCTGATGAGCGGCTGAGTGATGGTGTGAATCCTGATCTCTCGGATACCTTCCACTTTCTTTTTAGGAATGTGGAGGCATACCTGCAAGAGAAAGAACGTGATTACTCTCAGCGGGTGCATAAGAAGCGGGTGGTCTACAGCTTGGAGGCGATTACTGCTTAGAGGGAGTGTTCTATGAGGATAGATAAAGCCATACACAATTTTGTCGTTGCCCGTAAGGTTGAGAATTGTACTCCTAGAACGCTTGCCTGGTATCATAGGACGCTTGGTTACTTTCAGAAGTGGCTTAGTGAGGTTTATAACGTTGTGGAGGTGGAGGATTTAGAAATTGTTCATTTGCGCGAATGGATTAGCTTTTTACAGGAGATACCGTCCAGGTCTGGTAAGGTCCGTAGTGATGCGTATGTTGCCAGTTGTGCGCGTGCCTTGTCATCGTTTTGCCACTGGTTAGAGGAAGAAGAGATCTTGTCGAAACCTGTCACAGCTAAATTCAAGCTGCCTCGCGTGGAGGGAAAGTTCATTCCTACATTTACGCCTGATGAAGTGAAACGGTTGTTAGAGGCGTGCGAGGTGGATGATAAACGGTCGCCTAAGTTGAATAGGGCTTTGACGGCGCGCAATCGGGCTATAGTGGCCCTTTTGATTGATACGGGAGTAAGGCTTAAGGAACTGGTTGGCTTGCGTTTGTGTGATGTTGATCGCGACCGCAGGCTCTTACTGGTGCACCGTAAAGGTAACTGGTGGCAGCAGGTGCCTGTTACCTGGGATGGTTTTAGATATCTTCATGAGTATCTATCTCGTCATCGCTCTTACCTTGCGTCTATGACTGTGGGAGATGATGGGTCGAAGGTCAGGCCCTTGGCGCGTAAAGATGACCCGGTGTTCTTAACGCGTGATGGAAAACCTATGAAGTGGAAGGGTGTGGAGGACTTGTTTGATAAGCTGGAGAAAACGACGGGGATAGAGGGTAAGAGGGTTTCCCCACACAACTGTCGCCGCTATATGGCGACCACTCAACTGGCCTCCGGTCGTAGTCCTCTCGATGTTCAGCGCCAGATGGGGCATAAGACGCTAACTATGACGAATAAGTATGCGTCGCTGAGTGTGGAGCAGATACAGGAGTCGCACGATCTGCATTCGCCTCTTCGGTATACAGGTTCTAGAAATACTGGTAGCGGTCTTGAGGGTCTTGGTACTGGCTATTGGGATGTCGAGTAGTTTTTGATGGGGTACCGGAACAGATTTCACTTTTTGGTCTGTTCCGGTGCCTGTATGAACGGCCTTCCCAGGCCGATTTGAGTTTCTTGCTTCGTAACAGATTATACATCTCATTGCAGAGCGAGGCAAACTTCAGTTTCCCGTTCCATTTTCTGAAGTAGACGGGTGTAGTTCGCTCGAATGTGTGTCTCCGGCAATTGTTTGAGCTCATGCTAGAAGATTTGTTGCTCATGAGCCCTGCTCTGGAGAGGGATGGTGATGAATATCCTTATCAAATCCTTATCAAAGTGATAAGCTATTAAAGTGAACTGATGAGCTTACTATTCGAGCGAGGGCCAGCAAGATGGGGGTCAATACGCATCAAACTAAGTGACCTAACAGTGTCACCCTGAGCGTCGCGAAGGGTCTGTCTGCTGCCCCCGATTGCCACTCTGGGCGCAGCGAAGGGTCTGGCACGAGGGGCAGCGAGATCCTTCGCTACGCTCAGGATGACAGGGCGGTCCTTCCTGCTGCGCTCTGGCCAACCCGGGCTCATGTGCGGCTTAAGTTGATGCGTATTGGGGGCAGCAAGATGGGAGCCAGCCTGGCAAGAGGAAACAGTAGGAACATGAGCGGCAAGAACGTTGTATTGGGGCATGGGAAGCGGCATGACTGATCTCCTTTATGAACTTTAACGAATTAACCTGGATATCGAGAATCAAGGTCGGTTGGGCCGATAAATCGGCGGTGCGCACGATAAATCGGCGCCTACAGAGCGTTTGGTTATAACCAAATTATTTTGTGAAAGTTCATTAAGTAGAGGAATGAAGGTGCAGAGAGAGGACGCTGCATCGCCTCCAGAAGCTGGGCGAGGACAAGCCATCACTGTACATTGCTTGGCAACGCCTAAAGTTCACGCTTATAGGGGGTAAAGGGGAAATGGGGTGATGACTGCGCCGACAAGACTGTGTGGAAAGAGGACTTCCTACCTTTAGTATAGCATAGGGCACAAGGGTTCTGCATAAAAGATGTGGTAAAATGAGCGCATGACATCCAGAGGAGACTTCCTTCAGGATATTTTGTACGATGGTAATAGACATCTATATAACAGAGCAGGACCTGCCCGTTGAATAGTTTGTTTCCAAAGAAGGTAGACATGACCAGGACAACACTTCCACCACTCAGCCAGGCCGAACGCGAGCAACTCTGGCCCGCTTTGCCGTTGGAGGAGTGGCAAGATACATACCGCACAGTACATATGTGGATGCAGATCGTAGGCAAGGTCAAGCTCGAACTTCATCCCTACATCAACCACTGGTGGCAGACTGCGCTCTATGTCACAGCGCGCGGCATGACCACCGGACCTATCCCCTCCGGGAGAAATACCTTTGAGATCACGTTTGACTTCATCGACCACCAGCTCTTTCTCTTCACCAGCACAGGCGTCACGCGTGCCATGCCTCTCATCCCGCGTGCTGTGGCCGATTTCTATCACGAATTTATGGCGTTGTTACATTCTCAGAACATTGAAGTGATAATCAACACGCTACCCAGCGAGGTCACCGACCCTATCCCATGCGATGTCAATTATCATGACGCCTCCTACGACGCGGCCTCTGTCAATCGCTTCTGGCGCATTTTGGTACAGGTTGACCGTGTATTCAAAGAATTTCGCTCAGATTTTATCGGGAAGAATAGCCCGGTCCATTTTTTCTGGGGGGGCTTTGATCTGGCAGTCACGCGTTTCTCAGGGCGGCGCGCTCCTGAACGCAAGGGCGCGGATGCCATTACACGCGAAGGCTACTCGCACGAAGTGATCAGTTGTGGCTTCTGGCCTGGTGGCGGCAAGATCAACGGCCCCGCCTTTTATGCCTATGCCGCCCCTGAACCCGATGGCTTCAAGACGGCAACAATACGCCCACACGAAGCCTTTTACAGTACTGATCTGTCCATCTTCTTGCTGATGTATGATGATCTGCGCCAAGCCAATTCACCCGATCAGATGATCCTGGACTTTTGCCAGAGCACCTATGATGCTGCCGCGACCCTTGCGCATTGGGATCGCGAGGCGCTGGAGAGAGCACACTCGTAGCCCACGAGTTACGCAACGAAATGAGAAGAGCCGATGAAACGGCCTGGTGAGGCAGCGTGAAATGGACAAGCCTGGGCAAATTCGGAGGAGAACAGCATGCAATCGGCTATCAGTACCTCATATCGTCGTGATTTAGGCGATGGACTTGTGCTCCGCTGGTCAACAGCCGAAGATACTGAGCGGATCGCGACGCTGCACAGTATGGTTCATCGTGATAAAGCCGAGGAACCACCCAACACCAATGTCAAAAGGGTCATTCACCGTCTGATGAACGGCGATCATCCCTTAATGGGGCCAAATGATTTCGGCGTGATCGAGGACACAGGCAAGGAAGGGAACCCGGTGGTGGCCTGCACCTGCTTGTGGAAACACACCTGGGCCTACGAGGGTATCCCCTTTAGTGTTGGCCGTCCAGAGATGGTTGCCACCGATCCAGCGTATCGCAACCGTGGACTCATTCGTGCTCTCTTCGAGATGGTCCACGAACGCAGCGAGGCCCAAGGAGATCTTGTCCAGGCCATTACCGGCATCGCCAGGGCAATCGCATCTAATTTTTGGAACTGGCTCTACAAGCTGCGTCATAATGAGCCAACTTTCAAAGCACTGCTGTATAAATGTGCTCTACAAGCCACTCGAAAATTTAGATGCGATTGCCCTGTGGGTGGAATGAACACCCAATGCAGTGATGGAAAGCAGGGGAAAGAGGAAATGAAGACGTGATGTCCTGAGAAGGCGAGAAGGGGACAAGCTCCGTTTCTGCATGGAGAGATGGGGCTTGTCTCCATCT
>WNGR01005240.1_pt1 | contig 17271 bp, 23 predicted proteins | sample 5407581 | NCBI WGS metagenome assembly WNGR01 (sample SAMN13153383, study PRJNA577476) | soil metagenome | isolation source: 80 cm soil or saprolite under Garry oak tree replicate 2 | place: USA:California | collected 2016-06-15 | reverse complement strand
GAGTTTATTAAAGACCAACAACAATGGACTGGCACGCCGTCTGAACTATATTCGTTTCTCGCTCCTATAGCGTTCAGGCTAGGGGTTAGCCAAAGTCGCTATTGGCCAAAGGACGCTCCACGGCTTGGCAAGGCGCTAGAAATAATAACCCCAAACCTTGCTGCTAAGGGTATTGCGATTGAGCGGTCACGTGCTCAACAACGGCTGATAACCATAGCTAATACTGCCGTCGTTACTGTCGTTACTGACATGACCCCTGTAAAAAACACCTCTGGTGACGACGGTACGACGGCAACGACGGCACAACAGGAGCTATTATGAGAGGCTTGCTTTTGTACGGCAGCCCATTAAGATGCTATAATAAAAGCGTTTTCACAGTTAGTAAAGAGGCGCAAAGTCTTTTTATTTCCGTCTTTAAAGGGCGGCTTGGTACGGAAAGTTGCTTTGTGCAGCTAACTGTGAAAACAGCCAAGTCGTCCTTTTTGGTGGAGATAAACCATGATTAACCGCGAACTAAAATATCTGCGCTACAGACTCTACGCCCGCAAGTCTACCGATACGGAAGATAAACAGGTGCAGTCTCTTGAAGACCAGATAAAGTACATGTTGGAAATCGCAAAGCGCGAGGGTTTGCGCATTGTGGGCGAGCCGATTCAGGAGAAAATGTCCGCCAAACGCCCGAATGTGCGTCCTAAGTTTATGGCCATGCTAGACGAGATTGAAAGCGGCAAGATTGACGGCATTATATGCTGGAAATTAGACCGGCTGTCTCGTAACCCCACTGATAGTGGCCGCATCCAGCAGCTTTTGCAGGATGGCAAATTGCAACACATCCAGACAACAGAGAAAAGTTATTTTCCAGAGGATAACGCCATTGTGTTTAGTGTCGAAGCTGGTATGTCAAATCAGTACATCCGTGAGCTGGCGACAAACACTAAGCGCGGTATGCTCTCTAAGGCAGAGAAAGGCGATAAACCGGGCGTACCTCCAATTGGCTATCTTAATGATAGGCTTGCCAAGGTAATAGTGGCCGACCCTGATAACTTCAAGCTTGTTCGCATACTATGGGACAAGATGCTTACCGGCACCTACTCGATGGCTCAACTTGTAGACATCGCTGAATTCGATCTAAGCATTCGTACGCCAGTGCGCGGCAGAACGGGTGGCAAACCCCTGTCCTACTCGGCACTTTGCGTCATGTTCAGAAACCCCTTTTATAAGAAAACACTGATGTTTAACGGCATTGAATATAAGGGCAATCAGCCGCGCATGGTGTCCGATGAAGAGTTTGAGCGGGTACAGCAGATAATTGATCCGACGCATACCGCTCGACCAAAGAATGAAATATATGACTTTCAGCTGCGCAACTTGTTCAAGTGTGGCGAGTGCAGCTTTGCCATTACTGCTGAGCAGAAGTTTAAGACCATCAAGTCTACTGGTGAGCGTAAGGCGTATATCTATTATCACTGTACTGGCCGGAACAAAAAGGCCAACTGTAGCCAACGCCACCTGCACGTTGCCGAAGATGAGCTGATGCGTCAGATTAAAGAAAAACTGAGTAAGTTCACAATTAAGCCGGAGTTTTATAAGCTGGCGATTGAAGCGCTTGCAGAACAAGAAGATGAGGTTGTGGCTAAAGACCAAACAAAGACTTTGGCCAGAGACAAAGCTATTGAAAAGAAGAAGCAGGCCATTGCTAACCTGCGTCGCATGAGATACGGCGGTGAGGTTGATGACGATGCTTGGTATTTTGCCGAAATGCAGACGCTTGAGGATGAGCTTGCGGCGCTACAGAACGGGCGCAATAAAGCCGAGCACAAAGCTCGCGATTGGCGTGCTGTGGTTGACGAGACGTTTACGTTTGCTCGCTACGCTAAAGAAGATTTTGATGGTGATGATTTAGAGAAAAAGCGTGCGGTAGTCGTAAAGCTTGGTGAGAAGCTTGAGATTTTGGACAGAGCTATACAATTCAGGCCCAATAGATACTTTATTCCGCTTGAAAAAATGAATGAAAATGAGAAACAGTCTCCAGAAACGGTTAGAACCGGCTCCCAACAGAGGGAAACCGGCTCTTTAGACCGTAATAATCTTGCTTGGCTCCGGGGACTGGATTCGAACCAGCGACCTAGTGGTTAACAGCCACCCGCTCTACCGCTGAGCTACCCCGGAATATGACTCACGCATTATAGCGTACTGCCCCGAGGTTAAACAAGTTAAAAACTAACGGCTGCCTTGATGCGGCGATTCTCGTCGCGGGCTTTGAGTGCCGCGCGCTTGTCGTAGTGCTTTTTGCCTTTGCCGATGGCGATCCGGATTTTAATGAACCGGCCGCCAGTCAGCATCTGCAGCGGGACGATGCTGCGGCCTTGCTGTTTGGCTTCGATCAGTTTTTCGATCTCACGCTTTTTGGCCAAGAGCTTGCGGCTGCGCGTTTGCGTGGTTTCGTCGATGGGCACGCCGTTAGTGCTGCTGATGCGTGCGTTCAGCAGCCACAGCTCGCCGTTTTTGAGCGTGACGTATGCGCCGCGCAACTGGCCATGACCCATGCGCAGCGCTTTGGTCTCGGCGCCGGTGAGTTGCAAGCCCGCCACCAAACTGTCGCCGAGTTCGTAATCGTGGCGCGCGCGCCGGTTCGTAATTTGTTTGGTGTGGGCTTGCTTTTTCTTGGCCATAATTGGCTATTATACGGGAGTCTTGCCCGAAAGCGGAAACTCGTGCATGATGATCCTAGTGAACTTTTTGCTGCACGCCGAGAACTTTGCACGGATCCCAATTGTTGGTGGTTGGTTTGCCCGCAAGCTGCAGGCCAAGGCCCAAACGCTGGCCAGCCGGACGAAAGGTCTGCCAGATCCCGACATCAGTGTAGTGATTCGCGCCAAAAACGACGAAGCTTATGCCACGCAGTGGTTCGAGGATTTGGCGGCGCAAGATTTTACGGGCGACATTGAGGTCATCGTGGTCGATACGTCGTCAACGGATCGGACGGCCGAGATCGCCCGGACGCATGGGGCGAAGGTCGTCACCATCACGCAAGAGGAATTTACGTATCCACATGCCTTAAATGTTGGCTTTCGCGCGGCGACACACCCGTATGTAGTGACGCTCGTTGGTCATTCAAATCTCACGAGCAGCATGATGCTGAAAGCGCTCACCTACTGGTGCCAGCGTGAAGATTTTGCCGGGATCTACGGATTTTCGCTGCCTAACAAAAATGCTTCGTTTTGGGAGCGACTGGGCTCGGCGCTCGTCTTGCCGCCCTACCTTCGGGCTACAAAAATTATGCACAAATCGGCTGGCGGTTTGCTGGGGGCTAATGGCTCGATTGTAAAACGTGAGGTCTGGGAACGTCTCGGCGGCTATGATGAGCGCTACGCCGGCGGCGGCGAAGACACGGCGCTGGGTCGTTCCATGCTGGCCGCCGGTTTATTAGTGGTGCGCGAGCCGCTCTGCATGGTATTCCACTCGCACGGTCTCGGTTTCGCTGACGGACTTCGCCAATTGCGCCACTGGGGGCAAGTGGCTCGGCCGCGCCCGCAAGCTTTCAATACTGCGAGGCTTCTCAAACGCCGGCCGGATTTGGCGCGTAAACATCGCGTTTAGTGCGACGTGGTAGACGAAGCGCCGGCACTTCGTTGGAGAGATTGTTTCGCCGTGTTCCAAAGCGACGGATCGTGCAGGACGGTCAGACGGTAGTACCAATACTCGGCGCCCCACAAGTCGATGGTGCGCATGCCAGTTGCCTCGCCAAATGATACAGTTTGCTGGAGGCGCGCGGCGTCCATGGATTTATTTTGCTCGGCTAGCGGTGTTTGGGTGATGCTCTGCCCGTGTGGCGGCCAAGCTTCGGCCTGTAGTTCGTGCACGACGGACGGCTTGCCAGTCAGCAGTTTTTGCGCGCCAGCTAGAAAAGCATAGTACCAGGCCGGGAACGGATATTCAAAATAACGATGCGTGACGTTGGCGTCCCAAGTGCGGCGATAGACGGAAATGCCGAACTCGTCGGGCGTCGGTTGGCCGAGCGGCAGTCCGCCGTAATTATTGCTGCGCGAAATGATAACGGGATGCCGCGGATCATCCTTCTTGACCAAATTAAATTCGGCAACCAGCCGCTGGCGGTCGTAATTAGTACACTGCCCGAACGTATTAAAATATTCGTTTTCGAGTTGGTAGCTTTCGAGGCTCGGCGAATTTTTATAGCGATTGATGACGGCCGTGATAAATTGCTCAAGCTGCGGCTGCCACGCACTTTCCTGCTCGTTCGCGGCCCACGCCGGCATGTGACATTCGGGCCAGCGCGGTTGGCGCAGGCCCAAGCTCAAGCTGACTTTGGCGTGCGCGGCTTCGGCTTTCTGGAATTCCCAATCGAGCTGCGAAAAATCGTAGTGACCGGGCGTCGGCTCGATGTCGCTCCAATAGCTCGTGAGGCGCAAGTGGCGCACCTGCAAATTGTTCAGGATGGCGTCCATGGTTTTTTGCGCGTCAAGACCGAGGCTCTGCGCGTAATCCGGAATGAACGACACGCCAAGCGTCAGCGGCTTGCCCGACTCGCTCCAAATATACCAGCGCGCAATGCCGTACATGGTGGCCAGACACAGCAGTAACGTGCCAACAAAAATTACCACAACCTTATGCCAAATATTTCGCTGCCAATACCGTGCAAACCAGTACCATGTCCAAGTGGGTAAACGCCGGAGTTTGCCTGCGATTTTTTTGAATAAAAGTGGAAAGTGGTGCGCCATATGAGTAGACTAAGAACGATGCCTGAACGCCGTCCAACTGTCAGTTTAGTTATACCAGCTTACAATGAAGAAAGCCATCTTGCGGCTTGCTTGGAATCTATCGCTGCACAAAGCGAGAGGCCTGATGAAGTGCTCGTAGTCGACAATAATTCCACTGATAAGACTGCAGAGGTGGCTGCCAGCTTCCCTTTCGTGCGGCTTATTCGCGAGTCGCGCCAGGGTCCAGTTTTTGCGCGCGACGCTGGTTTTGACGCTGCGCGTTTTGCAATTATCGGGCGGATTGATGGCGATACGGTGCTGGCGCCGGACTGGGTGGCGACGGTTCGCGCCCAGTTTAGTATGCACCCTGGCCTCTCGGCCATCACCGGCCCGGTTGAATATTATGACGCACCTTGGCGCCCGCTCGTCGGTTGGTTTGATCTGTTTTTTCGGCGCTATCTCGCAAAGCGGTTAGGCAGCGAGATGTATTTGTACGGCTCAAATATGGCAATTCGGCGTGAAGTCTGGCTTGTGGCCCGTGAGCTCGTTTGCCATCGCCGCCAGTTGCATGAAGACCTCGATTTGGCTGTGCATTTGTCACGGCTTGAGGGGGGCACGATCAAGCTTGTATCATCTTTGCGTGCCGCGGTTTCGGGACGCCGGCTCGATACTGACTTAGCGTCTTTTTATCGCTACATTGTCGGTAGCCCACGAACGTATGCTGCACACGGTCTTACGAGTCAGCGCTATATGTACCGAGTTGTCTCGTTTTTGCTTGTGATGTACGGGCCATTGCGTGTGCTGTTTCGTGCTTGTGATCCAGCGACCGGCAAGTTCTCGCTGCGCGCTATGTATCGAATTGCCAAGCGCCGCGAGGAACGCCTGAGTCCAATTGCCGAAGCCTCCACCATTAACTGACCTCATTCACACTAGCAACTCGCTTGACTGGCTTAATTTCTATGCGCCGGCGGAGTTCGAGACGTAGCCGCCATTATCGGTCGGTGTTGGATGGCAGGCTTGCCAGAGGCCTTTGTGTCCCGCTTGCGCCTGCTGTTCGTCGGCCGAAAATTGCGCTGACTTGGTGAATGGAAAGTACGGATAGTAAAAGCCGTAGCCGTTTTGAATGAGTGCTTCGTCCAGGTTGGTGCCGTCAGATAAGTAAATGTAGCGCAGCAAACGGTTGTAGCGGTCGCGGTCGGTGCTCTCAGGGTCGGCTTCCAGCCGGACGTGATTCGTGCCAATTTCTTGCTTGGTGAAGGCTGACGCGTTTTCGCCGTAACACTGCACGGGTACGTTCGGCTTGTGCGTCTCGGGCGTGTCGACGCCGATAAAGCGCACTTTTTCAATCACGCCGTTCATGCGTACGGCAATGGTATCGCCATCGATGAAATGATCAATGGCGTAGGTGCCGGGTTGTGCTTTGGCGATGGTTTTGGCGGCTGTTGCGCGCCAGCCAAGCTGTTGGCCAAGGGCGACGAGGCCACTTGCCACCGCAAGCACGATCAAAATGCCGAGCTTGTTGCGCGCCCGGCGTGTGAACAGGGCCCGGCTCATAGCAGCTGAGGGCTGCTAAGCGCTTGGCGCACGATCTCGGCATCTATGTGGGTGCCATCTATGAGGACGGGGGCTTCGCCGGCTTGCGGCGGCTCAAAAACATCGGTAATGCGCTCGAACATTCCCTCGAGTGTTTCATCTTTTGGTGCAAAATGAGCGCGATCTTCGTGCACAGCGCGCTGTTTGGCCAGATCGCGCGGCGTTTTGATCCACACTAGCACTGCCTGCGCCCCGGCGCGTTCGCAAATAGCGTATTTGTCCTGGCGATGGCGAAAACGGTTGAGGTTTGCGTCGTAAATAACACTAATGCCTTGGCTGAGGAGCAGCTCGCTTATGTAGTCGAGCGTGCGGTACACGATGTCGTGTTCGGCTTGGGTAAAGGTAGGTGCCTCAATCAGCTTGAAACGCAGCTCGTCCGAAGACAGCCGCACGGCGCCAGTCAAGTCAGCGATCAGTTGGGCTGTAGTCGTCTTGCCGGCACCCGGAAGCCCCAGCATCATGAAAAGTTTCGCAGACATGCCCCTAGCCTACAATGTGCTTCCTAAAAAACGCAAGCATAATTTAATGCGCGCTGCGGAATTGCTGAGCCGGTTATTAAGATCGGTTGGCGATAACGGTAAAAGGCAAGGCCGGGCGGATCTCTACTCTGCCGACCGCTTCGGTTGTGTCACCGTCAAGCTGCACAGTCACGCTGGCTTCACCTTCTTGAGGTTGGATGTCCCAGGCCAACACATTTCCAGGCAGCATAGGAATGACATCGGCCGGCAAGAGGCCTATGGCCAACAACAAGCCATTGGCCCCCAGCCGTGGGAAGCGCCAATAGCCTTCTTGCTTCGTTCGAGTGATAGTGCAATGCACCTCGGGCTGATGGTGAGTTGTGCGGCCGCGGGCATGCTTGGCCATAACGCTGCCATTGAGGACGAGGATGTCAACGATATCTGTGATTGGTTGGCCCTCGCCAATTGAGGTGATCGGAACTGCCGTAAAAGTCGGGATTTCAAAGCCAGGCCCGATGGCGGTGGCAAATTCGGTTTTTTTATAACGGAGCCACTTTCTGGCTTTCAACAATGCGTGCAAGTCTGACTTTTTATCGTTGATGGCTCCGGCACCGGCGGCGTTCATGCCAAGTCCGGCGTCGGTCAGTGCGATATTGACTTCTTGTGTGCCATCCGGCCGGGTCGAAGTAACACTAATTGGATGGAGCGCCCGGAGCAATCGGCGGTTTGGGTCAAGCACGACAAGCTCCGGCGCGGCAATGGTCTCACGATCGAGTGTAGAGTGGGTACCGTCATTTGCGCCGCCGCTCTCGGTGAAAAGGACTTGAGCTTTCCGAGCTTCTGCTGGTGTTTCCGGCTGAGTGGCCCAGCTGCCGTAGTGCCGGGCGCCGCCGTCGCCGGTGAAGAGCGCCACTAGGGTATTTGGACCTATAGTGTGTCCAATCGCATCGAGCTTTTCGTATGTGTGAGCTGGGTTGAGTTCCGTTTCGATTACGGTGTACGGCACGTGATCGCCGAGCGCTTGCCGTATTCCCCTCAGTAATAGCTGCGCATCGTCGGCCCGCGCCCCGGCCGGATTGATGTACGCTACGAGGTGGTCGATAGGCGGTGCAAGCTCCGGCTCCGGTGTGACGAATTGCAAGTCGCTAACGTGCTCCATATGGTGCCTAAAAATCAATCCCTTTATTTGCCAGAAATTTGTCGTCGAAATGGTGTTTGGTCTTGGTCATGTCGGTGACGATGTCAGCCATATCAGTCAGGGTTTTTGGAAAGTTGCGGCCTGTCAGGCACAAACTGGTGCCCGGCGCACGTTTTTGGATGAGATGTTTGAGCTGGGCTTTGGTGAGCAAACCGTCATGCACGGCGTTGTTGATTTCGTCGCAAATAACCAGTTCGTACTTGCCGCTCGTGGCCGCGCTCAGGGCTTCGTTGTAGGTCTCGAGCGCTGCCTCTTTGTGTTGCTCGGGCGTTACAAATTCAGCACTCAAATCAGCGGCGTTGTAAAAGCCTTTGCCGCCTTTGTAAAAATACAGCTGGTCTTTAAAGAGTGGCATGATATCGCGGATGAATACGTGCTCGCCCACGCCCCAATATTTTATAAATTGAATAAAGGCCACGTGCCAGCGGTTGCCAAGCGCCCGCGTCAGTAGGCCGAGACCAGCACTGGTCTTGCCCTTGCCATCGCCAGTGTAAACCACGACGACTGAATCCTTGGTTTGGTAGTCCTCAAACGCCATGCCTGGCTATTATGCTACATTTTGTGATTGTCGGCAAGGGGGCGGCACCTATTTTATAAGCTGCTTGTCACGCAAGGCGGCGTCGATTTTCGGCCGGTCAAACCCAACTACGATCGTGCCGCCAATGTCCAGTACCGGAATGCCCATTTGGCTTGATTTTTCAACGGCTTCTTGGGCGAACGACTGGTTTTCCTCAACGTTTTTATCGGCGTATTTGACGCCGAGCTTGTCAAGATATTCTTTGGCGGCATGACAAAAGGCACACCAATCCGCACTGTAAATAGTCACATTCGTATTCATATTAAAAGTATACCACGTGCGCTTTTCGGATGGCGCTTTTTAAACTTGCACCACCATACTGCACTAACCGATTCCAAAGCTCAGGATATCTACAGCTTGGTAGTTATATCTTGCGCTTCTAATATTGCAGCCTCAATACTTGTGGCTACTGCTCCTGTTTCGTTCAGCTGGCCTTGAAACACAGACGTGCCCGCGGTAGTTTCCACGACTTCCCCGTATACTCCACTTGTCAATGCGGTTAGGGTACCACTTAGTGCAAGTTGTGCATTGTGCACGGATTGAGCGTCTGCCTTCAAAACTTCAGACGCACCTTGGAGGCCTTCCAAGTGGGTTTTTATCCTCTCCATCCGATAAAGAAGTAAATCAAAACTGACATTGTTCGAACCTTGAGCCGTCATAGCAAATTGCTGCTCCGCCTGGCCACGCAAAGTCTCTGCCTGAGCGAATGACTGTTCAAGCGAAGACCTATCGGTGGAGATCTTAAGTACAAGGTTGCCTATACTGTCTAGGTGGCCTCTAATCTTCTGCGCTGCCTGAGTTATTGCGGTAACCGCTTCTTCGCCTGTAACGACACTTGCTCGAGCTTGGCCTAGATACTCTACGCCCGAGTTCATCTGTGCTTTTAACTGATTAAACATACCTTACCCTTAAAATGTAGTGCTGATAAACGAATGTATTACTGTAGCATATCTGCTTACTGTCCTGCAGAAGAGCTGTTTGACATCGGCCTAGTTACGGGTGCGTCGCCCGCTATTTTCTTTTGGAAGCCGGATTGCATCTCTGGCCTCTGTTTGCTATAGTATAAGAAATGAAGAAAGCCGCCGCTCACCCGACGCAAAGTACTCCTCGTGCCCAAGCTCCGCTCACTGCCGGCTCTATTGGGTTGCAGTTTTTGGACACCACTTGGCGCGTTGCCGTGCCGGTCGTTTTGTTCGTGCTCATCGGTATTTTTGCCGATCGTCACTTGTCCACAAAACCATGGCTAACGTTATTGGGTGTACTCATCGGGTTTGTGCTTGCCGGTTTTTTGGTGAAGCGCGAAATTGATGCGTTAGGTGCGGAGGGCAAAAAATGATCGCCGGACTGTTTGCCAGCGCCTCGCCGGAGGTCAGCATTGGGCCGGAAAAATTATTCCAGCTTGGGCCGCTCAGCATCACGAATACCGAAGTGCTTGGCCTGATCGGGATGGTGCTGCTTTTGACGTGTGCGTTTACGTTGGTGCATAAATTACGGAGAGGCTCGCGCAGCCGCTTTGTGCACGGCGCCCTGTGGATGTTCGAGAGCTTGTACGACACCACGGTCGAAGTCGTTGGCAACAAAGAGGTTGCCCTCAAAATTATGCCGCTCGCTATTACTTTGTTTTTTTTCTTCTTGTTTAATAACTGGCTTGAGCTGGTGCCGTTTTTGAACGCCGTCACCTATCACGGCCACTCGTTGATCCGCGGTGCGGCAGCCGACATGAACACGACGTTCGCGCTGGCATTTATTTCGATGGGCACGGCGCAGGTCTGGGCTATCAAAAAGCGCGGCTTTATCGGCAATCTCAAACGCTACTTTGTGAGCCCGTTCAAAGATCCGCTGCACAGTTTTGAAGGTTTCCTGGAAATTATTGCCGAGTTTTCGCGTACGCTGGCGCTCAGTCTCCGAATTTTCGGCAACGTGTTCGGCGGCGAAGTGTTGCTGGCCGTGATCGCCTACCTGACGAGTTTTGCGGCCCCGGTCGCGCTGCCCATCTTCTACGTTTTGGAGTTATTTGTCGGCGCCGTGCAGGCCTACGTGTTTTATATGTTGACGATTGCCTTTATTAGCCTGGGCTTGCCCGCGGAGGACGACGAACACGCCGTCGCCGCGCCTAAGTCAAAGGTTGCCGAAGGGCATTCGTGAGGCCACCAGATGTGTGGTATAAAATAAGTAATATTTAAAAGGAGTTATATTTTTATGGACCAAATTGGATTCGCACTTGCCTACTCACTAGCAGCTGCTGGCTGTGGCATTGGCTTGGGCCTCGTTGGCGCGGGCGCTGTGCAAGCCGCCGGCCGCAACCCAGAGGCACTTGGCAAGATCCGCACCTTGATGATCTTGGCCATGTCTTTCGTGGACGCCTTGGCGATCATCGGTTTGGTGGTTGCCCTCATTGTTAAGTTCTTGAAGTAGGTTTCGAAAAACGCATGCAGACATATTTTGCACAAACTGGTTCTAGCTCAAATCCTGGCCTGCTAACAGCGCTGGGCATTGATTGGAAGTTGCTGATAACGCAGGCGTTGGCTTTTGTGATTTTGCTGTTGATCCTGAAGAAATTCGTGTATCCGCCGCTGATTAAGAGCATTGACGACCGTCGTTCTCAAATCGAAGCCGGCCTCAAAGAAGCCAAACAATCGCAAGAAGCGCTGGAAAAAGCCGAAGTGAAGGTTGATGAGCTGCTCGAAAAGGCGCGCAAAGAAGCCGACGATATCGTGGCACGCTCGCATCAAGAGGCGCAAGGGCTCGTGGCCGACGCCGAAGCGAAAGCCAAGCAGCGGGCCGAGCAAATTATGGCCGACGCTGGGAACCAACTGGCGGCGGACGTTAATCGCGCCCGTGCCGAACTCAAAAACGAAACAATCAAACTGGTGGCGCTCGCGACCGAACACATCATTAGCGAGAAACTCGACGAGCGCAAAGACGCGCACCTCATCAAGCAAGCTCTGGAAAAGGAGCGCGTCTGACTATGAATCAAAAAGTCTCCCGCCGCGTGCTGGCCCGAACCGTCGCCGAAAAAATGCTGGCCGAACCGAAGCGCGTCTCGCATTGGGTGCAAGCGCTGGCTGCCTACTTGCTTGAACACAACATGGCCGAAGACGCCAATTTGTTGGTCAACGACATTGCCCACGAGCTGTACGCGCAGGCCAAGCACCTGATGGTTGATGTGACGTCTGCTCGGCCGCTCAGCGACACATTGCGCGGCGAGCTGCAATCGCATCTGCAAAAACTGACCGCCGCAACGAGCATCGACATGCGCGAGTCGGTCGACCCCGCCCTCGTCGGCGGCTTGGTAGCTCGAACGCCGGATGGCGAACTCGATCTATCCATCCGTCGCCAATTACGCCAACTCGCCCATCTTGGGGCATACTCAGCATGACAAAAGGAGACAACATAATATTATGAGTGAACTACAAGTCCAAGAATTATCGCAAGAACTGCAAAATGCCATTGAGCGTTTGCGCAGCACTAAAGGCCTGGAGCAGACCGGTATCGTGACGCGCGTCGGCGACGGCGTGGCCTGGATTTACGGCTTGCGCAGCTGCGGCTACAACGAAGTTATTGAGATTGAGTCGATCGACGGTGGCACGGTCACGGCCTTTGCGCTGAACCTGCTCGAAGACGAAATTGGCGCAGTGGTGCTCGGCGACGACGCCCAGATTGTGGCTGGCGCCCGCGTCAGTCTGACCGGCCGCACGCTGGAAGTGCCCGTTGGCCCGGAGCTAGTTGGCCGCGTGGTCGACCCACTTGGCCGGCCGTTGGACGGCGACGGCCCGATCAAAACAAAAACCACGGGCATCATTGAACGCCAAGCGCCTGGCGTTATGGCGCGCAAATCGGTCCACGAACCGCTCATGACCGGCATTATGGCTATCGACGCCATGATTCCAATCGGCCGCGGCCAGCGCGAGCTCATCATCGGCGACCGCCAGACCGGCAAAACTGCCATTGCCATCGACACTATGATCAACCAGGCCAAGCAAAAAACTGGCGTGGTGAACGTCTATGTCGCCGTCGGTCAGAAATTGTCCAAGGTTGCCGCGCTAGTCGAGCGCCTGAAGCGCGAAGGTGTGATGGACCAGACCATTATTGTGGCTACCAGCCCGGCCGACCCGGCGCCATTGCTCTACCTGGCGCCCTACGCCGGCACAGCTATGGCCGAATACTTCCGCGACAACAAAGCGCACGCTCTGATTATTTACGACGACTTGTCGAAACACGCCGTGGCCTACCGCCAAATGAGCTTACTGTTGCGCCGCCCGCCGGGCCGCGAAGCATACCCGGGCGATGTTTTTTACCTGCACTCACGCTTGCTTGAGCGCTCGGCAAAACTTTCTGATGAGCTGGGTGCCGGCTCGCTGACCGCCCTGCCGATCATCGAAACGCAAGCTGGCGACATCTCGGCCTACATCCCGACCAACGTCATTTCGATTACCGACGGCCAGATTTTCCTCGAAACCAACTTGTTCTACCAGGGCATTCGTCCGGCCATCTCGGTTGGTTTGAGTGTGTCACGCGTGGGCGGTTCGGCCCAGACCAAGGCCGTCAAAAGCGTGGCCGGTTCGCTCAAGCTCGACCTGGCGCAGTTCCGCGAACTGGCGTCGTTTGCCCAGTTCAGCAGCGACCTCGACGAAGAGACCAAGCAGCGCATCGAGCGCGGCCAGCGTCTCACCGAGCTACTCAAACAAAAGCAGTACAGCCCGCTGAGCATCGCCGAGCAGGTCGTGACGCTCATGGCCGCCACCAAAGGCGCGTTCGACAAGGTGCCAACCGACAAAATGAAAGAAGCGCAAGCTGAGCTTATTTCCCTGATCGAGCACGACCACAAAGACGTCGTAAAAGAGCTGAACACCGGCGCCAAGCCGACTGACGAGCTCGAGAAAAAAGTTTTGGCTGCTGCCGAGAAAATCGCCCATTCCTTCGTTCGCAAACCCAAAACTGTGGAGGCCACGGAGTAGCTCATGTTCGAAAGCTCCTTCAGAGTCACTGGCATAGATTGCCAAGACTGCGTGCGCGACGTCACCGCAGAGATCCGTCTTTTGCCTGAAGTTGGGCAGGTTGCTTTTGACTGGAGGGTTAGCCCGCCCCGTATGCGCGTTCAAACCGTCGGCAGAATAGTAAGTCACGAAGCGATCGCTAGTGTTCTGTCAGGCATGGCCAACCATGGCGACTATGGCTTACTGGAGGATCGGTAATGGCAAGCAGGCAGCAAATTAAACGGCGGATTGGCTCGGTTAAGAACACCAAGCAGATTACCCGCGCCATGCAAATGGTCGCTGCCAGCAACCAGCTGGCCGCCGACGACAGCGAGTTCCACTTGTTCACGCCGCGTCCGGTCAAAAGCCGTCTGCTGATAGTTGTGGCGAGCGACATCGCCCTGGCCGGTGCCTACAACGGCAATGTCATCCGGCAAATGATCCGCGAATTGCAGGCCGACCGCGCACGCGGCGTTAAAACATCGGTCTTGTGTATTGGCCGTCAAGTGGCGCATGCCGCTAGCCGCCTGGCCGGCGTTGCAATCGAAGCAGTGTACCAGGAAATGCCCGACCACCCCACTGCCGACGACTTGCGCCCCATTTTAAATTCGGCCGTTGCGCTGTTCGTCGACAAAAAAGTCGACGCCATCGACATCATTTTTACGCACTTTTCTTCGACCATCAAACAAGAGGTGGTGGTGCAAAAGTTTTTGCCAGCCGGCTTTGATGAAACCGAACTTTCCGACGATCTGGCCAATGCTGAGGTCGAACCTTCGCCCGAAGAGCTGCTGCGCTCGGCCACGTTGCGCCTGCTTGAGGCGCAAATTTATCAGGCCATTTTGGATGCCTTTGCCTCCGAGCACTCCATGCGTATGCTGGCCATGAAAAACGCCACCGATAATGCGAGCGACATCATCGACGACCTGACACTTGAATACAACAATGCCCGCCAGGCGGCCATTACGCAAGAGCTAGCCGAAATTACCGGCGGCGCGGAGGCTTTAAGATGACCGAGAGATATAACGACTCGCAGCACCCCGACACATACAGTGAGGCCACCTTTTTCGTTGTGGTTGAAGAAAACGAGTATTGTGGCGGACTAAAGTGCCCCATCCGCACGCTGGGCTTTGGCAAGACAACAGAAGAGCTGTACGAAGGTGCTGACCGTATTTTTGGAGTTAGTAACGAGTCTCCGTTCTTGCCTGACCCGCGGCGCGCGAGAGCGGCAGTCGCACGAGCCCATCAGAACGGTACCCCAATGGAGGAAAACATCGGTGAACCCGCAATCCAACCTAGCATACCTAAAGGAGAACAATAATGACAACAACAACGAAAGAGAAAATCAAGACAAGTACCGGACACGTCGTTCAGGTTGTGGGCGTGGTAGTCGACGTCGAATTTGCCGGCAAACATTTGCCGCCGATTAACTTTGCGCTCAAGACCGAGCTGAATGGCAAGCCTTTGCTGCTTGAGGTCGCACAGCACTTGTCGGAAAGCACGGTGCGCACTGTCGCCCTGTCCGGCACCGACGGGTTGACACGCGGCGACAAGGTTGAAAGCACCGGCGCGCCGATTTCTGTGCCGGTTGGCGAGGCCACACTAGGCCGCATGTTCAACGTCATTGGCGAGCCGATCGACGGCATCGACAAGAACGATTTTAAAACCCGCGCGCCGATTCACAAAAATCCGCCAACCCTCGAGGAACAAGCCGGCTCGATCGAAGTCCTCGAAACCGGCATCAAGGTCATCGACCTGATTTGTCCGATCGTCAAAGGTGGTAAGGTCGGCTTGTTCGGCGGCGCCGGCGTGGGCAAAACCGTGCTAATCCAGGAGCTCATCAACAACATTGCCAAATTCCACAGCGGTTATTCGGTGTTTGCCGGCGTTGGCGAACGCACCCGCGAAGGCAACGACCTCTACGTTGAAATGAAAGAAGCTGGCGTGCTCAAAAACACCGCACTCGTCTTCGGGCAAATGAATGAACCGCCGGGAGCGCGTTTGCGCGTTGGCTTGAGCGGGCTGACGATTGCCGAAAGTTTCCGCGACCAAGGCAAAGACATGCTGCTGTTCATCGACAATATTTTCCGCTTTACGCAAGCCGGCTCCGAGGTTTCGGCCTTGCTTGGCCGCTTGCCCAGCGCCGTGGGCTACCAACCGAACTTGCAGCAAGAAATGGGTGCGCTGCAAGAGCGCATTACTTCGACCAAGAACGGCTCGATCACGTCGATCCAAGCCGTGTACGTGCCGGCCGACGACTTCACCGACCCGGCGCCGGCTACGACGTTCAGCCACCTTGACTCGACCATTGCCTTGAACCGCGCCCTGACCGACATCGGTATTTATCCGGCCGTTGATCCGCTTGATTCCAGCTCGACCATTCTCGACCCGGAGATTGTCGGCGAGGAACACTACAATGTCGCCCGCGAAGTCCAGCGCATTTTGCAGCGCTACAAAGACTTGCAAGACATCATCGCCATCCTCGGCATGGAAGAACTTTCCGACGAAGACAAAAATACGGTCAAGCGCGCCCGCCGTATTCAGCGCTTTTTGAGCCAGCCGTTCTTTGTGGCCGAGAAGTTCACCAACAATCCCGGCCAGTACGTGCCGCTCAAGGACACCATCAAAGGCTTCCGCGAAATTTTGGACGGCAAGCACGACGACAAGCCGGAATCGGCCTTTTATCTGAAGGGTGACATCAGCGAGGTGAAGGCGTAATGAGCAGACGGCACCACGAGCGCCGCACTGATATGCATGTCTATTTGGATCATGGCCAGCTTTCGCCGGATCAGGTGGCGGCAGAGGAAGCGGCCGTGAAGCATCGTCTTGATACGGTGCATGCGGCACTTGACCACGAGGACAGGCTGTACGTCATGGCAAATCCCATCGAGTGGGTGGAGCCGCCGGTAGTGCCGTTGGACGCGCTGGTGGAGTGGGCGGTTATATGAAGTTGGAACTTGTCACTCTCGACGGCGTGAAATTCAGCGCCGATGCTTACTCGATTATCTTGCCGACGGCCGCTGGCGAAATTACGGTGCTGCCCGGCCACGAACCGCTGATGAGCTTGTTAGTGCCGGGCGTGATTACTATCCGCCGCGCCGCCAAAGATCCGGACTATCACCTGGAGCACTATGCTACGTACGGTGGCGTGCTCGAAGTCACCAAAGACGGGGTGCGAATTCTGGTTGACGAAGCTGCGCACGGCGACGAAATCAACGAGGCCGAAGCCAAAAAGGCGCACGATGCAGCGATCGCGTTGCGCCAGGGCGCTAAAAACCAAATCGAGCTCGACAAAGCGCAAACCTTGGTTGACCGCAGCGCAGTCAGACTGCAAGTTTCGGGCCTGCGCCGCCGCCACAGCCGATCACACTAAACTTAGGTGATTTCACGCGCTCGTTCCATACTGTGCGTTACACGCGGGCAAGCCGAAGAGGCTTGTCCGGTTGTACTACTTGTACTACGCTCAAACCGGTATAGGTCGAGGATGAGTATCGCCTTTAAAGATTGCAAGGCCGGCCTTCGGTGAGCTACTATTGACCAATAACAAGCTACTACTGACTGCACGGCAAGGAGAAACATGGCGCAAATACAAGACCTCGGAACGTTGAAGCAAGTTGCAGGTGACGAGGGCTCGACGACCAATACTTGGAGCGGTGCGATTTCGCTGGCAGCCGTCCTTGAAGCTAACCCTGCTGCCAACGCCGCCATACAACAGGCCTTGACCGCGCTCGACAGCTATGTAGTGGCCGCAGAA
>WNGR01003776.1_pt1 | contig 17272 bp, 23 predicted proteins | sample 5407581 | NCBI WGS metagenome assembly WNGR01 (sample SAMN13153383, study PRJNA577476) | soil metagenome | isolation source: 80 cm soil or saprolite under Garry oak tree replicate 2 | place: USA:California | collected 2016-06-15 | reverse complement strand
ATCCACCAGCACACCATCCAGGTCAAACAGCAAACCGCGGCATCGTATGGGAATCATCTCTCCATGATAGCCGGAACCGGCCGCCGCTTTTGCGCAGGGCAAGCTATTCTCAAAGAAAACTAGGGAAGGACAGAATGTTTGGGGTGGGAGATGGGATTTGAACCCACGACATTCGGAGCCACAGCGAGAACTTCAAAAATCGGGCCGCGTGTTTTCAAGAGGATGGAATGCTGACCGGTGTCTGAGATTATGGTTGTCGGGCTGGTGTGGGTGACAATCGTGCAAAGAGTTTGTGCAAATTTTGTTGAATGATGGTCTGCATGATGGTGTGAATGATGGTTTTTTATGCGAGAGAGCATGGCAGTCTCCTCAGTTCAGAACCACATTTTCACTCTTCTGGAAGAGCGCGTCGATTTTCGAAGCGGCGCGAACTGCGTCCTCTGGAACCGATTTGATGTAGAACTGGTTGGTGGTCGCCACATTCGCATGCCGTAGCAAGCTCTTGGCGGCGATCGGCGTGTCGAGCGAACTCGTCAATGTCGCGAGCCCGCGGCGAAGTGCATAATACCCGCGCCACTTTGGGAGCGGCTCAAATGGATGATCCGTTGTGGTGTGCTCCGTTTTTTTCTTGCGGCAGTTTGCGCAGCGAGCAAGAGCGGGCTTGATCGTTCGAGTAACGAGGTTGTAGAGGTCGACCGGCTTCCCGAGCGGCGACGTCAGGATGTATCCAGATTCTCGCCGCGATTCCGCTAGAATTTCGCGGAGAGTTTCCGGGACGACCTGAGTTGCGATACTCTCGGGCGTTTTAGGATCGGTCAGATGCCGCCGCCATAGGCTTCCGCGGATTTGCAGGGTTTTTCCGTCGTAATCTTCCCAACGCGCTGCGCGCGATTCGCCCGGACGCAACCCGCAAAAAAACATCAAGGCGACCGCAGTTTTCGCAACACCATTCAGAGCGCCGAGCATCAAGAGGAACTGGTCCGGGGAATACGCGTGTGTCGGCCGACTGGCAGCGGCAGATCGCGGTATGCCCGCATCTGTACAGGGGTTTTGGCCGTCCACCACGCCGGCTCTTTTCGCATGTCGGAACACGGAGGACAAGAGCGACTTGCAGCTTTTGAGTGTCGTTCTTCCGAGTTTGTGCTCTTCGTGAATCGCGGCGAGGAGCTGCGTTCCGGTTACGCACCGGAAGTCCCCGATGATTGTGTTTGCGAGTCGCGGCCCGAGGTACATTCGCCAGAGACCTTCGTAACCGTAGACGGTCGATGGTTTGAGTTCGCGTTTTGCAAACGGCAGAAAATAGTCCTTCCAGTAATCGGTCACGGTCAACGTGCTTGCCGCGGCACTTTTCCGAGCTTGGGGACATTTGCGCTCGGCGTTGAGTTGCGCGAGTTTCGAATCGAGTAAGGGTTGAACGTCTTTCTTCGTCCGGTATCGGTCGGAAACCTCGCAAAGTTTCTCGCAGTGTTGGCGACGGACGATTACTTTCGATCCTTCCGCGCCTTCCTCAAGTTCGTCTCGGCGCCATCTCCCGAACCAGGTCCGGCCCACTCGAAAGATGTGGCCCCGCTGAAACCGCCTGTCTCTTTCTTTCATCGCTTTCATCGCTGTCTCCTTTGTTTGCGACGCTTCGCGAGAGCCTTTCGCAGTCGCGCCACATCGCGGTCGCCCCAAAGCCGGATTTTCAGCGCACCCACTGTCACCAAAGGCGGAAACGGAACAATTCGCTTCCCGATCAGCCTCTGTAGATACGCCTGGTCGATGCCGAGCTTTCGGGCAACTTGGACTGTGGAGTAGGGTCGCATGGGTCATAGGTCTAGGACTTTTCCACGTCAGTGTCAAGCACTTTGGCGCGTCAGCCATGCTTCCACGGCCGCCCAGGAGAACCTCACGTATTTGCCGAGGCGGACAACGGGCAGCGGATCTTTGTCGCGGATGCGCGCGCGTTCCCTCGTTTTTTCCCGGATCCAACTAGGCCGGACAGCGAGGCGTTGGGCAAGTTGTTCCGCGGTGAGCAAGACTGAGGACGTGGACGCCAGCGCTTGGTCGGATGTGACACCGCGAATCACGCTCAGACGCTGCTCGATTTTCTGTTTCGTCCTCATCGCCACTTTAACCCTTCCGTGCAAAAGCTGTGCAATGCCCGGCTCAAAGCCCCGTCGATACAATGACTTGCGCGCGAGTAACGGTCAGGCCAACCGGCGCTCGTTCTGCTTCATCGCCGACACCCCCGAGTTTTTCCCCGACGTTGGGGGCGAACTCGATCCGCTCGGGGCAGTGGCTCCGCTTCAAGCGTTTCAGCCTGTCCGTGCGGGGGTGACACGGCCTCCCCGGCTGAAACGCTGCCTACCCGCGAAGTGGGGTAGAATGAGTTTGCCGATTGACGCGGCAAACCCATTGGGCGGCTCGCGTCGGGACCAGGTCGCGCTCCCGCGGAGCCTGGATTTGATCTCGAGCCGCTCCCAACCACATCGCCAACCCGTTATTCGCGACCGCCTGCCTGCGGTTGAGGAGATTACGGGTCCGAAGACCTTATCCCACCTAGGCATGGCACTTGCGGCGACTCTTCATGCCAGGCCTTCTCGAATCGCGACGTGACCGGACGAGCGCGAATTGTTCTTTCGGCGCGAAGGTCGCATGTGAGTCTCGCGGTGGCAAGATGTAGAAAATGTTGAGGGGATTTTCTACGCAAAATACTGCGTAGAAAATTAGATGGGATTTATCTACGCATTCCGCTCTGTGGTTTTGACGTGCTTGAGAGAGCGGACGCCCTGCCGCATTGCTTCGCCAGCCTTGCGGGGGTCTTCAGCATACGCTTTAGGGTCAAGTCGCTTAGCGATTTTCGGCCATGACAGTTTCTCATTCTGATGGAGTTGTCTTGCCTCACGGAAAACAGCCGTCTTTATCGGCACCCTCCCGAGCTGCTTTTTCTCAGGTAGCGCCGTCACTATCATGTGGCGAATAGCTCCCGGCTTTGTCTCCACTGGCCCGATTCGTGAGAGCGCCTCGCGAATGGTGCGCTCATTTGTTCGAAACTCTTCTGGTAAGAAGATACGTGCGAGTTCGCTGGGGGGCAGACGGCGCTTTGTTTCATCGACGGTTAAAAACCAGATGTGTATTCGCGGCAGCCAGGCGAGCGCCGTGCGCGCCTCGACGTTCCCGTCCTGGGCGGCGCCGCAGAACTCTTTCAATCCAACGGCAAGATCGGTGTCGCCGGTCGCAACGTCGCGAACGAGTTTGATCGCTGAAACAGCGCCATCGTGCTTCAGCTTCAGGTCGGGCACGCCAGCGCGCAGATAGTCCGCGGAGTCACCTTCCGCATTGGCAATGACTTCCAGAAATTTCCCTTCGATGGATGCGAGCGGCTCGCTCTGGTCAGGAGTCAGAGCCCGATCTTTTTCGGCCGCGCTGAGGTCCTGCAGATACGGTCCAGAGGCTCCACTGAGTCGACCGAGTTGGAGTTTGCTAAGTCTCCCAAATCGGTCACACAATCTGTTCACCCAGGTTTTGGTCGTAAGCTCGCCACGCGAAAATAAAACTCTGTCATTCAAGGGGGCACCGAACACACGACGGAGGATTACGTGTATGCGGCCGCGGCTCAAGCGAACCTGCTCCGAAATCTCTTCAATCGACCGCGACTCAAGCAGCGACAGGCGCAAAATTCTGGCATCTCTATCAAGGTCTCGACTGCCCTTAAGGTCTCGCCGACCGGCTTGATTGAGACCAGCCTCGCGCGACAGCTTCCGTCCCTTTGCCGGCGGTCGTAAATAGCCCCGGCCGGCTTCAGGCTTGAGGTATCCGCCTGCAGCAGCCTGCTCCCTTCGTTTCGCGGCCAATGCATTGCAGACGAGCGCAGTTCCTTTGTTGTATTCCCACTCGCCGAGATATTCCCCATTCGTTTTGTAGTCGTGCTCTTTGAGGTGCGCGCCAGCGCCCTCGGCCTTGAGCTGGTGGAGCATACGACCGCAGGGCTTCGTCTTGCGGCCAAGGCAGATGATCCAATCGTCACCCCGAATCGTGAATGCTTTGCGGATGTCCTCGATGCACTCGACCATCTCTTCATCCAAAATGAATTGGCGTCGTGCTTGTTTGTCTTTGCCAGCGCGCGAGAGTCCGCGCTTCTGTTCGTGTTCCAGCCTGGCCGCACCGCGACCCGCTGGACTGAAGCAGTCGAGCTGCGTAAACGAAAAGAGCGCGTCACAGTGAAGGTCGCCCGGAAACGCCCGGCCCGTCAACCACAGCCGCAAGCCATCAATGCTGACGCCAATCGCAACCGCGAAATCCTCCTGCTTTGCGAATAGTTTTTGTGTGTACCACCAGGCACGGAGGTGCTGCGCAAAGGAAGCGCCCGAGGCATCCTTCGCCGTACCCGCGTTGAAGTGAGCTCTCCGCGGGTTGACTGCCGGTGTATCATGGTCTTCAATCCGTTCCACGTTATTTCATCCCGCCCCGGCTCCCCCGATCCGGGGCTTTTCCTTTCTTGTCGCCTCATCCTAACCCAAATACTTGACAGGTGTCTAGCGAAAATAGGACACTTGGCACATGAAAAGCGTAACTACGCGAATCGCAGCCAAAGCAGCGGGTATTTCCCGCGCGACGTTGCAGGTGTGGATTGCCAATGGAACGGTTCGGGCTCCGAAGTTACGGATAGTTGACGGGGTTGCGGTGCGGGTCTGGTCGAATGTAGACCTGGCGCGGCTGCGCGCTGTCAAAGCGAAGGTGTATCGCCGGGGACGTGGGCGCAAGCCGAAGTCGAAGAGGAGGCAATCATGAACGTGACCAGTCCCGCGGTGCGACTTCGGATGTTGGATGCAGAAATGGACAAACTCTCTCAGGCGCTGAGGGCTGACAAACTTGCTTTCGCGGATATGATGAGAGACGCCATACAGTCTGAAAGAGGTAGGGAGAGATTTTTCGAGCACTGCAGATCGGTAGAGTCGAGAATGCAACGCCTTTCTGAAATCGGCGATGAGCTTCAAGAACTCCTGAAACAAATTCCCCACAAGAATCGCGGGCGCGCGCGGAGGAAAAAACGTGACACGCGCCAGCCGCGTTCCTAAGCGCCGCACGACGGACTAGACGCTGTCAGCGAATTGTGATACAGTGTGTATAGCAATGAAAACACATTCGACAGAACAAGCTGCTAAACAGGCGGGGATTACCAGGGTCACGCTGGCGAGGTGGTTGGGTCGGGGGCTCATACGACCGAGTGTTGCAGTTCCCATGAAGGGTCAAACGCTCTGGCGCTGGACAGCGGCCGATGTTCGCCGCGTGAGACAACTCCGCGGAACGTTCAAACCCGGACCGAAGCCGAAGATCAACGTCCCTGCGATTCCACGCGCTACGCTAGAAAAACTTCGTACCCTGATTAAGAAATCCCCCTGGAAAGCCGCATCATCGCCACAGTACAAAAACGCAAAACACAGCTACCTTATTTTCTTCTGGGCGAAGAGACCGTGGAAGTTTTTCGCCCACAAGGTCCGGAAATTCGGTGTGTACCGCGCCTGGCGCGGCCACAAATTCAAATATCTTTTGCTCGATGGCGAATGCTTTTGGGTTGACTGGCCGGCATTGAATCGAGCGAAACAGAGCACACTCGATTAGCCTGGTGAACGCAGGTCGCTGCGACCGTTGCTCACTTCTATCGCACAGGAACTACACAACTTAAGATTACACTTGCATGCAATTTGCACACATTCGGGCCAACGGCGGCTCGTTTTTTTGATTGAAACGAAACGCCACTTTTCCTCACAAATTGGTTGCTGGCATGCTCGGATACGGTGGGGGGCAACTGGCCGATAATTAGAATTTCTTTACAGAAAATTATCTAACAGTCCTATTGGCGTTGAGCGGAAGTGGGTGATAATCTAAATTTGGTGAAAGAGCGATTTTCGCTTCCTGTTCGCCGGATACCTTCAGGCCAAGCTGAGAGGTTTAACAACATGAATGACACATTTCAGACGGCCCAACTTATATCCGGGACTAAAGTACTTCGAACCTGCATGCGAACGATTAATCCCGTCGGACACTACAGGTCATTGCCCGCTGAAATTGACACGCCATGTCCCGCTGTTCCCGTCGTGTCACCTGGTTCACGTCAACACCCTGTGCCTATGATTTCGACTGTGGGGGTTGGGGTGGCGGCAAAGGAAGCGGCGAATGATTCCAACCTTGTGACAGAATGTCCTCCCGAATCATCGGTTGACCGGGTTGCGGACTAAGGGGCAGCGGGAGAACCGTATATCGCCTCTTCGTTTCAAATTTGCTCGATAACCTGTCGCTTTCGATAATCGCGTGTGGAATGGTGTAGTCCTTTATCAGGGGCGGCGGGAATGCGATCTGCACCTGGACCGGCTGGGCTGGTACCCCTACAGGCTGCGTCGGCGCTGGCACTGGCTGGATCGGCGTCTGTGGTTGTGTTGCTTGCAGGGCAGCAATGTCCATAGCCGGGTTGAAAACCGATAAGTTATCAAATTCGACTTCGTATTCCTTGTATAAGTCCCACATGCCTGCCTCAAGATCAGGAGGCAAATCGAGTTTGACTTTCAGCCCAATATCCTTTTTCGCCTCTTTACGGTTAATCGGATGCCCATGGAAATACAATTTGGATGCAAGATTTTCCACAATTTCTGAAATCTTGTGGGTGTCCGTCTCGTCCTTCATGTGCGTGCGAAGGATTTTCGTGGCGATCATTCTGGACTGCGACAGGAAGCGTTCGACGTTTCCCAGTGCAAGTGGATGCACCTTGCGCGCAAGTATTTCGACTGCTTTGACCAATTCGTCTTCGTGTCTAATACCCACTGTCGTTTTGACAAAGTGAATGTACGCTGTAACATCCTCGACGCTGATTCCCTGACGTCTTCCAGACTGGTCAGTGGGGTTGAACTCGTTCGATACAGTGGGATCAATTGGGCCTAACTCAGCGAAGGGATGCATAACGATTTCGTCGGCCCCGAGCGCGAGAAGTGAGGCGGCGCTATACGCTCTGTAAGGAATGAGGACGCAAAACGAATCGGCAAACTCTCTGAATAAAGAAACGAGACGCCAAGGAACAGTTCCGCTGCCACCGTTGCTACAGAGGAACAAATCGAGTTTCTTGATCGGACGGGAAGGTAACAGCGCCAGGTGGTCAAAGAAAACGCGCACCATGTCATCGGAGATTTGAGCCGGAACTCCTGGCCGTACGCTCGTCAGAAACGCAATGACTGTTGATCCTCTAATTGTTGCAAGTTTGCGAATTAAGGCTGCGCGCTGTTCCACCGCCAAGGGCCACCTCCCCTGAGCAATCAACCAGTAATATACGCCTTTGTCAACCCTGATCCCAGATCGAGGGCAGGATTGGGCACTCAGAATCAATTTCCAAGTTGCTCGCAAATCAAGGCTGGAGTAGTTTGTAGCAATGGAAACCAAACCAACAGCTGAATTACAACGCGTGCGTCAGTGGGCACACGACAAGATTGACGCGGGCAGCGAACCGCCCTGGGCGTGGTATCAGTACATGAAGCTCATCGAAACCATTGACGCCATTCTCGCTGGAATCGCTGTTACGACCACGGAGAATTTACCGCAATCGGCCGAGCATCCGGGAAGGCGTCTCCAACTAGTGGGCTCCAAGTGTCAGCAAGATACCGTTCCACGCCATCCCGCTGATTCGAAGCTACGGATGCCCATGTAACGCGGAGCGTCCCGTAGTTTCCATAGCTGGTGATTGCAAAATCGTTGCGATGTGCTGCCAACCTATCTGCGATTCTGCCCTGCCCAACTCTTACGATCCTACCGGGATTGCCTTCATGCCAGATGATGTAGACACCGCCTGCATCGCCGATACTTTCGAGGTCAAGATTTTCCAGCGAGCACCAGTGGCCATCATCACGGCACTTCTTCCAAGTTACCTGCATAACAATCCTCCCAACTGAATTACGATTTAGTAACTTCTTGACTCTGAGGAACCAGGTGACTTAGGATCGGAGTATTGTTGCTCCACCTAGTTCAGTCTTCGAAAGCGAGCCCCAGGGTGACGCCGGGTTCTTCGCTTTCTATGAACCTCATCATCTTGGCTGCGTGAAAGTGGACGAAGGCGGGAATCCAAGAAAATAGGTGGTCCGCCAGTAACGAAGATCGTTTGGGTGCGCTTTCAGCGCGTCGTCAACGTCACTAAGCCTGCAAAAAACCTACTCCGTTTTTCATTTCAATGCAAGGTGATCGCCTGTTGAAATAGGTGTAGAATCCCCTCTCCTGCCTCTGCCGCATTTCAATCTTAAACTGCGGGAACTCCATGACCGAAGAGCGGAAGCACGCGATCTTACTTGCAACTGTCATTTTGACGGCGCGAAGGCTACAGCCACTTCTCGAAGATGACGACCATGGGGGCAAGCCAAACATGGGTACGGAATTTTGGGCCGAAATTTACACCAAGAAATCAATCGAACGAGCAGCGCATATTCTGGATTTGATTGACGAGCGATGGCCTACGGAGCAAAAGATCAGCCGTTACCCTGGCGACTGGTGAACATCGGTTGCCCAACCCGTTGCTCTCCTGTAAACCACAGCAACTGTGAGAGTTCAAATCACATTTGCACGCAATTTGCACAGATTCGCATTTGCGTTTGACCGAGCCGACGCGCAGCTTGATCCTCAACTCCTGCTTGTTGATGGTTTTGGCGAGGCTCAGCAACAAAGTCCTTCATTTTGTTTGCGATTTGTAATAATCAGTGACGTACTGACTCCTGGTATCAAGCAATCAGGAAACTCTTGTGAGGCGTCGCTATGCCAAACAATTCTTCCGAACATTCCTTTCACAAAATCTCGGTCATTGTTCCAGCAAACCCTTTCATCCGAGAGGCCTTCGCTGGCATCCGTCACTGTTTGGCCGCCCTTGATGTCGCGAAGCTCATGGACTGGTGGCCGGGGAAACCACATTTTCCACACCGCAATGCAAGCAAGGTGAACTCAATTCAAAGATCTCTCGACTGGAAGCGTGTGACGCAAATCGCGGCCTATCTACTCCAGGAAGAAATAGTCGGGGCCCCAGAAAAGGTCGAGAGGTATTTCAGCGAGATTTATGGAAATACGGCAAATGAGCCTGGAAGGGAGTGGCCTCCGCGGCTAGCAAACGTTGCCAGATTTCAGAGGAGTGGATATCCAACTTTCTCGAATGTCCTCTTACACGTTAACGGTGCCAAACTCGAAGAGCCCAACGAACTTGAATCGGGTATAGCCACCTTAGTTTTCGACGAAAACAGACGGGAACTGAATTTCTCTGTAATTGATGGTCAGCACAGAATCAATGGGGCCTTTTTGGCCCTCTGCCTACTGCGCGAGAGAAGGCCCGGCGTCATCTGGGACATACCTGCCGAGATTTTCATAGACCTAGACAAGAGCGACGAACCACCTCGAAACCAAGCACAAATTTTTATTGACGTGAATTTTTATCAGAAAAAGGTAGATAGATCGTTGGTGGCAGATTTATTTCCAACTGCACGCGGCTTACGAGACTCCCTAGATGAGAAAGAGCGCGCCCAGGACCTCGGTCGAAAACTCATGCTTGAGACCGGCCCCCTGGTGGGAATGATACAGATTCCGGGAATCAAATTCGGTGTGCGGGACGTGGTGACCCTGGCTACGCTCAATTCTTCAATCGAAGACGTTTTGCCTGACCTGTACGATGTCGGCATTCGCAGCTTAGAGGCTCAAGCGGATTTTCTCGCGCTATGTCTGGACGCTTGGCTAGAAGCTACTGGAAGAAAGCAAGACGTTGCAGAATCAGAATCTCTCGATCCCGACAATGTGGCATACCAGGGCAGAGCGATCGTGTCCTTTCTGACGTTAGTGCCGGCATGCATCTGGCAGCTGCAAAAAAGCAACGTAGGACCTCGTTCAGCGCAGGCCAAAACCATTCTACAAAAATGGTTGGAAGGCACTATGAAGCGAGCACGTCTTACCAAGAAAGGGCGATTCTTAGCCAAAGCTGACTTTAAGGCGAAGGGTTTTGTAGCAAGCGGCGGATTGGCGCGATTCAGAGACACCCTATGGGCGGCCGCGACTTCAGAGGAGAAAAGACTTCCGCGCTTTGGAATGGATCGCCTTGCAGAACTCGCCGCCTCTAACAGAGCGCACGTACGTTCGCAATTGAGGAAGGCGTGATCACGATGAGGTTAGATGCCACTCTGCAGGCTCACATCTTAGCGGCATTTGCTCCACTAAATGACGAGGCGGCCGTCCATGCCTTTCCTCCGACGAGCGCTCTTTCGAAGGCGCTTCTCCGGCTACTTGAAGCGCATTCGAAAGGCCAGGCGTATCAGCATAAGCTGCCAGCGATCGCAAAGATGTTTACAACTGCCTCGGTTAATATGTGGATGCGGGCTGTTCACGCATTCCTAGTTTCTGCGTCTTTGACTGAGGTCAGCCCTGCCTGGTCGTCAGTGGCAGGCTACTACTCCAGCCATTACTCGGTTCGCGCACTCGCTCACCTTTTGGGGCACTTTCAGATGCATGCTGGGAGGCGGATCGTGCGACTTCGGCTGAGCGCCGGGGTCTACAATTGCAAATTTGATCCAAAGAGTGGAGCGGATCGCGAACACAAGGTGTACTGGAAAATCGTCAAGCAAGATCCCCACTTCGCTGCCGACTCCTTTTTTCGAGAAAACACCTCTGGCGACAATAGGTCTGACGTGGGCCATCGTGATCGAGCAAACTACGCTGACCATCTGCCGGAATTTCCTCTATTTCGGCCACTTGACGCCGATGCAGTCAGGGATCGCATTAATAGGATTTCGAATATCGAAACATCGTCTGCACCAATTCCGCGAACCGACAAGTACCCAGACATTGAAAACGTCCAGATCGTGGCGTACCACCGGCTTGTGCGATTTCGTTCTTTGGTGGATACAGTTGTAGTGGATGGAAATAGGTTCTGGAGAGTTCATCGTGACCCTCCGTGGGCCCGCGACTTCATGGACTATCAGCTGACCGAAGAAGCGAGTGCGCAATCTCTCTTCACGCGATAGCCATTTGAACACAGGTTCTCCGAACGGTTGCTCACCTCCATCGCATAGAAACTGCGCAAGATAAAAACTCTGTTGCACAGCCTTTGCACAAAGCCAAGAGCTTTTACCGCGGATAGAGTTTGGTTGACCCGCTGCCGCTTACGATGCGCCAGGATTTGCATACCGGTCTTACGCAGGCGGCACAGGTGGAAGCGATTGCAGCCGGATCGAGGAATCCGGCTTAGGCGTTCTCTCCCTGGCTAGAATCGCCTCTGTGCGCGTTTTCGACCAGGGCATCGAAAGCAGCGAGCACTGCTTCGCGGAAGTAAATCATCCCTTCGATTCGGTCCCTGAGTTCCGGCTCCGATTCGCACCACTGCCGCAGCTCGACTTCCTCCGCGGGCGACACAGCAATCAACCGGCGCAAATCGTCTATCGAGTCGCCGTTGCTACCCACCAATCGAAACAGTGCGGCCGCCTCAATTGCTGGCGAACCGGGTCGCCACGGATCGGAGTCTTTCTTTTTGGGAAAGACGGACAATTCTTGCCAAATCAGTTGTGGCGCCGCGCTCGCCTTTGCGGTCGAAACAATGCGACGTTCTGCCCGGCCGCGGATCTCGCACCTAGGTTGAGTTGCAGTGTTAGTCTGTGCTGGCATAGAATTCTCCACGCCAGCAAACATCACGTTCACTTTGCAGCGGCCCGCACACACGAGCGGGCCGTTTCCTTTTATCGGCCGCCGAATCCGCGCATCCGCGCGAGCGCTCGGTAGAACGAGGCTCCATTCATTTGCATGTGCGCGGGCGGGCCGGTGTAATTCTCGAGATCCTCGCGGCTGAGTCCGTTACCGATCGCGGCGGCGCTTTGCGCGCCACATGCCGCGCATCTCCATTGTCCGGCGCCGTCGCCAACCTGCTGCAGGGGCGAACTGCCACATGCCGGACACTCGCTCGGGGCAGGGGCGCGCGGCTTCACGATGGTGGGCGGCACACCGGCACGCTTCGGTGGAACCGTGCCTTGGTGGCCACATTGCGCGCATCGCTTGACTGTGGCGGTGATCTCGACGAATAAACTGCCGCCACATTGGAGGCATGTATTTGGCGACGTCGCCGGCGCGTTATCCTTTTTCCCCTCACGCACGATGATGGGCGCCTTCACCGGCGAAGGTTTTTCTTCGGCCGTGCCGGCGAGCAAGGCGAGTAATCTATCGCGCAGGGACATTGATGGTCTGTCCTTTCGCTTGCGCTCGATGCTTGATGATCTCCGCGAGCTCCGCCGCCTTCGTCAGGAAATTTTCATCTTCATCGTCCGTCGATTGTTCGATGAGCGTCAGGATGTATCGGAATATAAGTTCTTCGACGCGGTCATGGTAGGGGACTGGCTTTTCCTCTTTCACGATGATCGTGATTTCTTGCCTTTCGTGTCCAATCAAATCCAGTCGATTCGGCGGTTTGCCTTCGATCCGGTCGGAGATGAAGCTGGCTGCGCCGACGTCGCCCTTGAGAATGACATTCAAGTGCAACCTCAACACCTCCACGTCCGCGTAGCTCACGCCCGGCGGCAGCATGTCGCTTTTGCCAAATTGCTTTTGGAACGTATCATTGAACTTTGCGCGCAACTCTTCGGGCAGACGCGCCTCGGCCTGGTCGAACAGTCGGTCCGTGTACGGCCTTTTGCGGGTTCCCGAGGGATTGCCCGACTCACCCGGGCGCCAAGGCTGTCGCAGGTTTTTCAAACTGTTTGGGTTTCGTTTCGTGTTCATCCTGAGATGCTCCCAATCGGTGTAGGGCTCGGTGGAGGCACCGATTGAATTTCCGGGCTCAAGATCCCCCGGCTCTGCGGGGACGGTCATCTCCCAAGCGGGGCAAGGCGCGGGAGTTGAAGAGACCCGCGCCCGTCTCCGGTCGCGACCGAGGAAATTGGCCGCTGCCCCGCATCCGCACGCTGCACAACGCGCGGAAACCCTTATTCCCGAGTGAGCCAAAGTTTGAGCAACGAATCACCGTCCGCCACATCCCGCAGTTCGTCAGCGGCGTCCGAGTGCGATGGAAGCAATTCCGAATCGGCTATTTCGCCCATCTGCGAGTGCATTTCCGAAAAGTGTTTTTCGCGGTCGCTGTGATGTTGTGAAAGCGTCGAATGAAACTGCGCCAAGTCTCTGTGACCCTGCGCCTTTCCCGCGTGTTCGTCGTGATGGCGAGCAAGCACGTCGTGCGTCTTGCTGATTTTCTTGTGCAGCTCCGCGACTGCCGCGTGATGCGATGCACTCTTGTGCAAATGGTCTTGCACGTGTTCCCGAAGAGTCATGTGTGCGTGTCCTTTCTGCTAAAACTCTTTTGGGAGGATGGCTCGGCCCGTCCCGGTCTGGTCGGGTACGGCCATCCTCCAACTCCAAGCGCTTGTGACCGGTCGCGCGCCGTGAAGCTTTATGCCGCGTCCGCCATCGCCAATTCGCGCGCAACGCGTCGCATTCCTTTTTCGTCGTTGCTCACAAAGGCGCGAAGGAATTTCGCTGCGTCTGAATCGTCGCCCTGAGTCGCAGCCGCCAACCGCGGCATGATTGCGAGCCCTTCGCGGTCGCTCTCGCGGACAGGAACGGTGAGATTCCCAACGGTCTTTTGGACGATGCCGCGGACCAGGCTTTCGAGTTGCGATTCTGCGCGGTCCGCGGGACCGAGGAGTTTCTGCAACCCGGCCTCTTCCTGGGCCCTTTCGAGCTCCGCGATCGCCGGGATAGCGCTGTATTCCTTATCAGCGTACTTGCCGCCGAAAATTTCTAGCCGGCCCTGTTGGTCGTCCAGCGCCGCCTTTTCCATTGGGGTCAGCGCCCGCGGCTCGATTCGCTCTGCCTCCACGATGATGTTGTCAGCGGTCTTTTGGAGATAATTTTCCTGATCATCGCCGAGAAGGTGTGCAAATTCGCCGGCTTCGTCCCATTCCTGTTTCGCCAAGCGCAGCAACTCATTTTTCTCTTCTTGTGACTTTACTCGTTTGGTGAACCGGTCCATTTTTGGTTTTCCTTTCGTCAATCTTTGCCGCGCGCGGAAATCTCAGAGTAAGTTCGCGTGCTCTGCCAGAGCCGCGCTGTGCAACCTGGACAGCTCATTCAAGCCCAACTGCAATGCGGCCATCTTTGGGGACCGGAACGACAGCATTCCGGCTTCGACGGACAAACCGCGGCACCGCCGCTCTTCCCCGATATCTGCCTGGACAGATGTTATGGCCGACCACAGATCGTCGATTTCTTTCCGCAGCTCGTGCCTACGCCGCTGCTCGAACGACGGTTCAGCGATTTCCAGCGTTGTGAAATGGTCGAACACCGTCTTGCCCTCCCTTCGGGCGAAAAAAATGGCAATGGGAGCGCCCAGGAGCAAAGATCCGGGCCAGCCATGACCTACAAGACCTGCCAACTTTTTTAGAGATTCCCGGTCCAGCCACGGCGTTCTCCCCAGGAAAATGGGCGCCACACGCTGACCGGGCGACGTGGAAAAAAATGTTTCGATCTCAAATGTACTCGGCTGCGTGGTTGTTTTCCAGAAGATTCGCAACGAGAATTTCCTCGACAGCGCGCACAGAAAAATTGAGTCGGCGGGCGGTCCCCGCAGGCTATTGTGCAAAGGTTGTGCAATGATTCGGGGCGCGAGCGAGCACGGCAGAATTGAGAAGTGGATTGTTTTCAATCGAGAAGGGTTGGGGTGGGAGATGGGATTTGAACCCACGACATTCGGAGCCACAGTCCGACGCTCTACCAGCTGAGCTACTCCCACCATTTGCGGAACTACTTCAGTTTACGCTAGTTTCCGCGCATCGAAAAGTGGCTGGAGACGGTTCATCTTGGATCGCATTGCGAATGCGAATCCAAGCGAGCGCCACTCGCGAGATACTCTCGCCACGGCGCAGACGGTCACCGTTGCACGCTGGAACACGCACCGCCACGAACCGCGCGCGTCTTGCTAGACTGAATGGACAGGACAAGCGTTTCCGGGCATGAGCCCTAATCAAACGGATCGGCAGCACTTCGAGCGCCAGATCGTTTTTGCGCGCCCCGTCATCATTTTGCTCGCGCTGTTAGCGGTTCTCGAGCAACCGCCTTCCCGTGCCACGCGCCGCTCCGCTTCGTTTCTGGCCGCCTACCTTATCGTTGCGCTTCTCCTTACTCAGATTGAACGCCTCCTCAGCAATCGCTCCTGGCACCTCCCGCTGGCCAGCGATCTTCTGGCGCTGGGTTTCTTCATGTACATCAGCCCTTCGACAGTTCCCGTTTGGTTTCCGTATATGTTCATCTGTTACGCGGCCGGAATTCGCTGGGGCCTGGACCTGACACTGCCGCTTGCTGGGGCGCTCTCTTTGACACTGGTCTTGCTGACGGCGAGGACAGGCGAAATTCACTGGATTCGCGTGGTTGCCTGGCTCGGCCTCACAGCGGGCACATTTGCCGGTGGCGCGGGCCTCGCTTTTCTCGGCGATCGCAACCGGCGCTTTGCAGCGCAGATTGAGGTCTTTTCGCGCATCAGCGCGACCATGCAGGTCGATCAGGGATTGGCCGAATCTCTCCGCCTCTTCCTTGAGGAGCTTGCGAGCACTTTTCGCGCCGAAGAAGCGCTTCTCCTTTACCGGGATACGGATCTGGAGCGCATTTTTCTCTGGCGGTTGAAGGCGGGCGAAAGCGAGCGCTTAGTTCCGGAGAGCATGCCGCTGTCGCGGACCGACGGTTTTCTCCTGGATGACATGGACGCCACGATTTGCTGGAACTCGCTTTCGGGGCCCGGTTCCGGCTTTGGCTGGGACCGCCGCGATGGCCGGAAGATCAAGAATCTCCCTCGGCTCCCCGGCCCTGCCCAGCAGGAGCTAAAAGTCGGATCCTTCATGACCGTGGCCTTTGAACAAGAAGGCCAGCCTTCGGGCCGGATCTTCGTGACCAACGGCCGCAAGCCATTCCAAAAACAGGACTTAGCCTGGCTTGAAAGCATCGCCGCACACGTCGGCCCCGCCCTTGAAAACATCTTTCTCTTGAGGCACTTGCGCGCTCGCGCCATCGAGGCGGAACGCAGCCGGATTGCTCGCGACCTCCACGACGGAATCCTCCAGACACTCCTCAGCATCGAGATTCAGCTCGACGTATTGCGCCGCCGCCTTCCTGCCACCCCGGAACAGGCCGCCAGCAGCATCGCCAACCTCCAGCAAACGGTCAAGAACGAGGGCGCCGAACTACGCAAGACCGTTACGGACCTCCGGCCCCTCCGCGTTCAAAGCGCGGATCTCGTGGACTTGATGCGTGGATTCGCGGAACGGTACAGAAATGAATCCACCATTGCCATGGATTTACTGACCGCGTCTGTCGCGAGATTTTCCAGATTTACCGGGAAGCACTCAACAACATAAAAAAGCATGCCAAGGCTTCCCATGTCGTGGTAAAACTGTCGCAGGATGACAGCCGGCTAGTACTGGTAGTCGACGACAACGGCGAAGGCTTTAGCTTTGCCGGCAGGTTTAGCGGCGACGAGCTGGATCGGCTGCGATTGGGGCCCATTTCAATTAAGGAACGTGCGCGTACCGTCGGAGGAGTTTTGACCGTCGAGTCGACCCCCGGGCATGGTGCGCGCCTGACAATCGAAGTCCCCCTCGGTTGATATGGCAAAAACGAAACAGCAAATACGGGTACTACTAGCCGACGATCACGCCATCTTTCGCGATGGTCTGCGGAAGCTCCTCGATTCCGACGAAGACATCACCATCGTCGGCGAAGCACAGAACGGCGTCGAGTGCATCAAGCTTCTCGCCAAACTCAAGCCCGACATTCTTCTCCTTGATCTGCGCATGCCGGACAAAGACGGCCTCGCCGTGCTCGAGGAAGTGAATTTCGATACGCTGCCCACGCGCGTCGTCGTTCTGACCGCCGCGGAAGACGATCGTGACGTGGTTCGCGCCATGCGCCTTGGCGCGCGCGGCGTGGTGCTGAAACAATCCGCCACCGATCTTCTGGTGAAGAGCATTCATCGCGTGCACGCCGGCGAAATCTGGCTCGATAACCGCATGACCGCCGAGGTCATGAAGGCTTTTTCCAAATCCTCGGAAGCCGGCCCGCGCCGCGAGAAGCCTTTGCTCAGCGACCGCGAAAAGGAAATTGTGCAGCTCGTCGCCCAGGGCTTCCGCAACAAGGAAATCGGCGAAAAACTTTTCATCTCCGAGCAAACCGTCAAAAACCATCTGCACAACATCTTCGATAAGCTCGGCGTCTCCGACCGCCTCGAACTCGCGCTCTATGCCATTCACCACCGATTGATTGA
>WNGR01004003.1_pt1 | contig 17276 bp, 17 predicted proteins | sample 5407581 | NCBI WGS metagenome assembly WNGR01 (sample SAMN13153383, study PRJNA577476) | soil metagenome | isolation source: 80 cm soil or saprolite under Garry oak tree replicate 2 | place: USA:California | collected 2016-06-15 | reverse complement strand
GATACGGCCGCCGCGCGGGTCCTGCGCCTTCATGATCCTGATCGCTTCCTGCGTGCACAGAAACATGCCGGTGAGATTGGTGTCGACCACCTGCTTCCAGGTCTCGTAAGGCAGGTCCTCGAGCGGCACCGCCGGGGCGCCGATGCCGGCATTGTTGAAGAGGACGTCGAGCCGGCCGAAGGTCTCCTTGGTTTTGGCGAACAGCGCCTTGATCGCCGCCGGATCGCTCACGTCGGTGGGAACGACGAGGCTTTTTGCGCCGCTCGCCTTGCCCTCGATCGCGGCCTCCTCCAGCTTGTCCTTGCGCCGCCCCGCGAATACGGCGGCGTAGCCCTCCTTCATCAGCGCCAGCGCAACGGCCTTGCCGATGCCGGTCCCGGCGCCGGTGACAACAGCGACTTTTTGCAACGCAGCCATCAGGGTTCCTCCTCGCGGCTCAAATTATTGGTCGAACTGCAGACGCTTGCGATGCCCCCAAGCCGGGTTCGCGCTGCGCCTTCAGCGGATGTTCTTGTAGGGCGGACGGGGAATTCCGGCGTGAGCGGCCCGCAGCGCCGCCGACCAGCGTTCGCGCAGGTCGTGGAAATACGGCTCCCCCGGTTCGATCCGAAAGTTGAGTTCGGCGTCGCAGACGTCGCGCCGCGCGATCAGAAGGTCGATCGGCAGGCCGACGCTGAGATTCGAGCGCATGGTGGAATCGACCGAGACCAGTCCGACCTTGAGCGCATCGTAAAGATCTATGTCGTAGGTGATGGCGCGATCCAGCACCGGCTTGCCATATTTGTGCTCGCCGATCTGCAGATAGGGCGTGTCCTGGGTGCATTCGATGAAATTGCCGGCGGCGTAAAGCATGAACAGCCGCGGCCGCTCGCCCTTGATCTGCCCTCCGAGCAGGAATGAGACGTCGAATTTCACCTCCGAGGCTTCGAGCGCCTTGCCCTCGATGTCGTAAAGCTGGCGGACAATATGACCGACGCGCTGCGCCGCCTGAAACATGGTGGGCGCGTTCATCAGCGTTTCGGTCTCGCCGGTCTCGGGATTTTCCCAGCCCTCCCGCAGGATGCTGACCACCGATTGGCTGATGGACAGGTTGCCCGCCGAGGCGATCGCCATGATGCGCTGGCCGGGGCGGATTAAGACGTGGAGCTTGCGGAAGGTCGCAATGTTGTCGACGCCGGCGTTGGTGCGGGTGTCGGCGAACATGACGAGACCATCGCGCACCAGGATGCCACAGCAATACGTCATGACGTTCGACGCGCTCCTACCAAGCGGCCTTATATACCGATCCCGGTGGCAAACCCGCAATGCGCTTCGTCAATTCTGCCTACATCAGATATTGCTCGGTGATGGCGGCGCCGAGGCGGTTGTTGTTGTCGATGAATTCGCTGATGAATTCGTGCATTCCCTGCTGGAAAATCTCGTCCATGCGGCTGTTCTCGAGCCGGGCGCGCACCGCGCGCGCATGGCGCTGCGCCGGGCCCTGGCGGCCGTAGGCGCGGGCGATGTGGTCGAGGTAGACGACGAGGTTCTCGTAGCAGCTCGCGAGCGATCGCGGCATTTCATCGCGCAGGATCAGCAGGTCGGCGATCAGCCAAGGCTTCACGCTCTCGCGATAGACCCAGTGATAGGCGGTCAGCGCCGACACCGAGCGCAGGATCGCCGACCACTGGAAATAGTCGAGCGGTCCGCCGACGCGCTCGTGCGCCGGCAGCAGCATGTGATACTTCACGTCGAGGATGGGCGCGGTGTTGTCGGCGCGTTCGATGTAGACGCCGAGACGGGAGAACCAATATGCGTCGTTGCGCAACATGGTGCGGTAGGCCGAGCCATCGAAGCGCAACGAGGATTCCTGCACCCAGCGCAGAAAGCGCATGAACTCCTCGCGCGAGGTCGGGCCGTTGCCGAAACGCTTGAGCTCGAGCCAGGTGCCGTTGATGCAGTCCCACATCTCGACCGTGAGCGCGGTGCGCACGGCGCGCGCATTGGTGCGCGCGATCTCGAAGCAGTTGCGGATCGAGGAGGGATTGGCGGTGGCGAAGCAGAGAAAATCGGTGACCGTCTCCTCGGTCGCCTTGCCATAGACCGCCGAGAAGGCATGGGCGCAGCCCGCGGTCGCGACCGCCGATTCCCATTCATTGGTCGAGCCCACATAGGCAAGCGGCAGCGTGGTGAGGCGCTGTGTCACCTCCAGGATGCGCGCGAGGTATTCCGCGCGCTCGACATAGCGCGCGAGCCAATAGAGGTTATCGGCGGTGCGCGAAAGCATGTCTCATCCGTCCAGCACCCAGGTGTCCTTGGTCCCGCCGCCCTGGCTCGAATTCACCACCAGCGAGCCCTTCTTCAAGGCGACGCGGGTGAGGCCGCCTGGCACGATGCGGATGCGGTCGCGGCCGGTGAGCACGAAGGGACGCAGGTCGACATGGCGGGGCGCCACCCCTTCCTCGACGCAGGTCGGGGAGGTCGAGAGCGCGAGCGTCGGCTGGGCGATGAAGTTCTTCGGGTTCGATTTGAGCTTGGCGCGGAAGCCGGCGATCGTCGCCTTGTCGGCCTTCGGCCCTATCAGCATGCCATAGCCGCCGGAGCCATGCACCTCCTTGACCACGAGGTCCTCGAGATGATCGAGCACATAGGACAGGTGCTCGGTCTCGCGGCAGCGCCAGGTGGGCACGTTGTTGAGGAGCAGCTCCTCGCCGAGATAGAATTTCACGATCTGGGGCATGTAGCTGTAGACCGCCTTGTCGTCGGCGATCCCGGTGCCGACCGCATTGGCGAGGGTGACATTGCCCGCCTGGTAGGCCGACATCAGCCCGGGCACGCCGAGCGCGGAATCGGGGCGGAAGGCGAGCGGATCGAGGAAGTCGTCATCGATGCGGCGGTAGATGACATCGACCCGCTTCGGCCCCTCGGTCGTGCGCATGAAAACGATGTCGTCCTTGACGAACAGGTCGCGGCCCTCGACCAGCTCGACCCCGAGCTTGTCGGCGAGGAAGGAGTGCTCGTAGTAGGCCGAATTGTAGACGCCGGGCGTGAGCAGCACCACGGTCGGATCGGAGCTTGAGGTCGAGGGAGCGACCGACTTGAGCGTCGCCAGGAGCTCATCGGGATAATTCTCGACCGGCGCGACCCGGTGGCGGGCGAACAGCTCGGGAAACAGCCGCAGCATGATCTCCCGGTTCTCCAGCATGTAGGAGACGCCCGAAGGCGTGCGGGCATTGTCCTCGAGCACGTAGAAGGTCTCGGCGTCGACGCGCACGACGTCGATGCCTCCGATATGCACATAGATGTCGTGCGGCACCTTCTGGCCGTTCATCTCCGGGCGGAAGACCGGATTCTGGAACACGAGGTCTTCGGGCACGATGCCGGCGCGCAGGATCTCGCGGCGGCTATAGATGTCGCGGATGTAGTGGTTGATCGCCCTGATGCGCTGCTCGAGGCCGGTGCGCAGGACCTCCCATTCGGCGGCGGACAGAATGCGCGGCAGCACGTCGAAGGGGATCAGGCGCTCCTGCGCCTCGGCCTCGCCATAGACCGCGAAGGTGATGCCGATCCGGCGAAACAGGAGCTCGGCCTCGCGCCGCCGGTAGTCGAGGACATCGGGCGGTACCTCGGCGAGCCAGCGCGACAGCTCGCCATAGGCCGGGCGCGTCGCGCCGTCGCCACCGGTCATCTCGTCGAAGGCAACCCCCATGGACCAATCCCTGGGCCGCGCCGGCGCACCAAGGCCAAAAGCGCCGTCCTGGCGAAATCTTAGCTGCAAGGTCCGGGCCAACCAAACGGCTTTGGCGCAACCCTGCGGCCAGCCTGCGGCAAAGCGGTTGCCTACGTCTTGGGCGCGCGTTGATCAAGACACGGGCTGATCGCCAGCGTCAGGGATTCTCTCGGTCGCCCTGCCGAGGCCAAAAGTCCCGATGGCCCATCGCCGAGCCCCGCCCGCCGAGTTGTAGCGCTGGCGCCCCGGCTCCTGCTATGAGCAGCGGGCGGAGCCGGGTGCGAGATCTGTTCGCGGGCGGCGTGTGGCGCGGCGTGCGCCGGAGTCTTCGAGGGGTCACATGCCAGACGGCCGCCGCAAAGCGATCTTTATATTGGTTCTGCTCGCCGGCCTGGCGCTCGTCGGCGAGGGGCTTGGATACGCGACCTATCTCGTGATTCGCGGGAAATATTTCGCCTTCAAAGCGCCGCGCGCGGAGTACGCTTCCAAGGTCGGGAGCCAATATAGTGCTCCGAATTTCGATCCCCTCATCGGGTGGGTCATGCCGTCGGAATTCAGCGACGCCGACGGAGCCCGCCTTGCCCCGGACAATCCGCCCGGGGCGCCCTGCCTCTCGCTCTACGGCGGCTCCTTCGTGTTCGGCGCCGAGGTGGAGGCTGAATTTACCTGGGGCAACCAGCTCGCCAAGAGGCTCCAATGCCGCGTGTCGAACTACGGCGTAGCGGGCTACGGGACCGACCAGGCCTATCTGCGATTCCTGCACAACGAGACCGATACGGCAAAGGTGGTCATCCTGAATGTCCTTCCCGAGAACATCATGAACAACGTCAATCAGGACCGCGCCTTGATCGTCCAGCGGCAGCTCGTCGGACCGACCAAGCCCATCTTCTATTTCGACCAGGATGGCCGTTTGCGGCTCGAGCCTTTGCCCAGGCTCACGGCGGAGTCCTACGACGACTACTTCGACAATCCACGCCGCCTCCTGAAGCACGAGTTCTTCATTCCGGACTCGGGTCCACACGCCAAGCCGCGGGTGCATTTTCCCTTTGCGGTCGGCGTCATCGCCGCGCTCTCCAACAAGCGCCTGCTCGACAGCCTCGGGTCGACCTTTGTGACCCTGCCGCCGCCATATGAGGATTTGTTTGATCCGCAGCACCCCTCCCATGCGCTTGCGGTGACGGATGCCATCCTCGACGAATTCGTGACCAATGCGGGCCGGCGCGGGCGAACCCCGATCGTGGCGTTCCAGCCGGCCGCCCGTGATTTTGCCACTTTTCTCGGGACCGGACAGTGGATCTATGCCGGACTCTACGGTCGCTGCCTCGCCAAAGGCTATCACTGCTTCGACGCCGGAACGGCGCTGGCGGAGAGCGTGGGGGCGCAGCAATTGCAGCGGGTTGACGGAATCTGCCGATATTTCTGCAGCTCGCCGCGTTACCTCGGCGGTCACTACAACAGCCAAGGCAACTCGCTGCTCGCCGCCGTGACGGTGCGCTTTCTGGTCGACTACTTGTCAGAGGCGAAACGCGCGGCAAGGCTCGTCCAGCCACTGTGACTCGAATGATGAAGCGCCGAATAGCCCTAGATCTCCTCACTGTGCTCGCATCTCTCCTCATCGCCGCAATTGGGCTTGAGGTCTTGACGCGTGTCGTTGCCGACGACGGAATGCAGTACGATCTCGAAATGTGGAAATATGCCCGCGACGTGAAGCAAGTTGCGGCCGATCCGCTGCTTGGCCATGAACACGCGCCGAATCGCCAGGCCCGACTCATGGGAGTCGATTTCCGGACCAATTCGAAGGGACTCCGCGACCGCGAGTTCTCCTATGATCGGGTCGCCGGAAAGCTTCGTATCCTGATGCTTGGCGACTCATTCACCGTTGGTTGGGGCGTTGCGGTCGAAGACACCTTCGCCAAGCGAATCGAGCGGCTTTACGCCGCAATCGACATCGACGCCGAGGTGATCAATGCGGGGGTCGGCAACTACAACACGACCCAGGAAGTGGAATATTTCCTCACCAAAGGCCACAAATATCAACCCGATGTGGTCGTCTTGAACTTCTTCGTCAACGACGCCGAGACGCTGACCCCAAGCCATCCTCCCTCCATGCTGATGCGGGTTTGTTATGCCTGTGTCTTTATCGCCGGCCTGTCCGATACGGCAATGCGCCGATTCTTCGGCAAGATGGATTGGTCCACATATTATCTCGGGCTCTATGGCGACGGAGCGAGCAAAGGCTGGCTCGACGCCAAGGAAGCGATCCGCAAGCTTGCCGCGTTTGCCAAGACGAACAGGATCGCTCTGCTGATCGCGAGTCTGCCCGAATTGCATGAGGTCGGCGACTATCGCTTGCAGCACATCACCGACCTGCTCCATGAAGCCGCCGACCAGTACGGCGTCGCTTTCGTGGATGTGCTTCCCTACCTGAAAGACCGGCAATCGGCGGAGCTCTGGGTGACTCCGCCCGACCCGCATCCCAATGCGCTCGCTCACCAATTGATTGCGCAGGGGCTCTTCGACGCCCTGCAAAGGCTGCGCCCGAAGCCATGAGCCGCCGACCGGCTTGCGCCGTGATCCTGCGCAATGGCAGGGTAGGACCTCGGCAGGCTCGTCTTCGGGCCGCGGAGTCCGGACGACTGTCATGAACGTTGCCAATTCCTCCGGTTCGGCCGGCCTCGTCACCGCCGCTCTGCTCGTGATCGGCGACGAGATCCTGTCCGGGCGCACCAAGGACAAGAACATCGGCTACGTCGCCGAATACCTGACCGCGCTCGGCATCGATCTCAAGGAGGTGCGGGTGGTCGGGGACGACGAGGACGCGATCGTCGCGGCGGTCAATGCGCTGCGCGCGCGCCACACCTATGTGTTCACCACCGGCGGCATCGGCCCGACCCATGACGACATCACCGCCGAATGCGTCGCCAAGGCATTTGGGGTGACGATCGACCACGACCCGCGCGCGGTCGCGATCCTCAAGGAGCGCCTCGCCAAGACCGGCGGGGAGCTTAACGAAGCGCGCATGCGCATGACCCGCATTCCCGCCGGCGCCGACCTCGTCCTCAACAAGGTGTCGGCGGCGCCCGGCTTCTGGCTCGGCAATGTGATCGTGATGGCGGGCGTGCCCTCGATCATGCAGGTGATGCTCGACGAGGTGGCGCCGAAGCTCAGGACCGGGGTGCGCGTGCTGTCCGAGACGCTGCGCGCCGACGCCCGCGAGGGCGACATCGGCACTCCGCTCGGCGAGATCGCCAAGGCCCATCCCGAGGTCGCGATCGGCAGCTATCCCTTCTTCGACGACCAGCGCGGCCCCAATACCAATGTGGTCCTGCGCGCGCGCGATCAGGACAAACTCGCGGCCGCCAAGCGGGCCGTCGAAGCGATGCTGGAGCGGGTGAGGGGGGCGCAGTGAGAAGCCCAACCATTTGCGGAACGCATTGAGGAGACCACCATGTCCACAGATCAGCAGCCCTCTCGCCGCCAGCTCCTGCGGAGCGCTCTCGCCGCCGGCGGCCTCGGCCTCGCGACCCGTCCTGACCTGACGCTTGCCCAGGAGCTTGCCCCGACGCCCGAATGCCACGACGGGGATCAGGCGACGCTCAAGCAGATCGAGGGGCCGTTCTACAAGCCGCAATCGCCCGCGCGCGCCGAGCTCGCCGAGCCCGGCGCCAAGGCGCGGCTGGTCGAGCTCACGGGCCACGTGCTCACGCGCTCCTGCCGTCCGGTGCGGGGTGTCCTCCTCGATCTCTGGCATGCCGACGACAAAGGCGATTACGACAACAACGGCTTCCGCTATCGCGGCCACATCTTGACCGATGCGGCGGGGCGCTACCGCTTCCGCACCATCGTGCCCGCGCTTTATCCCGGCCGCACGCGCCACTACCACTTCAAAGTGCTCGCCACCGGGCGGCAGCTCCTCACCACCCAGCTTTATTTCCCCGACGAGCCGATGAACCGCCGCGACGACTTTTTTCGCCGCGAGCTCTTGATGCGGGTCGCGGACGCGGGCGAGGCGATGTCGGCGCGCTTCGATTTCATTCTCGACCTGCGCTGATCGGCGTGCCGAGCAGGAGAGTCATGGCCGAGCCTGAACAGCCGGCGCCGCAGCCGCCGCAGCCGCGGAAGCCGTTCCCGGTCTCCTGGGACGAGTTCCATCGCGACGCGCGCGCGCTCGCCTGGCGGCTCGCCGATGCGGGCCCATTCGAGGCCATCGTCTGCGTGACCCGGGGCGGGATGGTGCCGGCGGCCATCGTCGCGCGCGAGCTCGGCATCAGGGTGATCGAAACCGTCTGCGTCGAGAGTTACGACCATGTCACCCAGGGCGAGCTCAAGCTCATCAAGACCGTGGCCGCGGAGATCGTCGCGCTCGGCGGCGGGCGCGGCAAGGGCGTGCTCGTCATCGACGACCTGGTCGACACCGGCCAGACCGCGCGCCTGGTGCGCGACCTCCTGCCGGAGGCGCATTTCGCCGCCGTCTATGCCAAGCCCTTGGGCCGCCCGCTGGTCCACACGTTCATCACCGAAGTGTCGCAGGACACCTGGATCTTCTTTCCCTGGGACACCGGCCTTGCCTTCCAGCCCCCGATCCGTGCGGGCGGGGCGTGAAGAATTGGCTGCCAACCGTGAGGGTATGCTCATGTCAGGTTCCGACAAGACGACCGGCGACGATCCCGAATTCGAACAATTTGCCGACGAATACGAGCGCCATCGGGACGTATTCTTCCAGCTCATTTCCGATTTCATGGAGGAAGAGGAACTCGGCGAGACCTACGTCGCCGAGCTGCTGATGGACATAACGATCCGGATGCGGATGGCCGCGTACGGAGGGGGCGTGGAGCAGCCGTCGGTGGCCGGTCTCAAGCTCGACCTCGATCGGTTCCGCCGCGAGCTCGACGAAGGCGTGCGCGCCGCAAAGAAGGACGCGGAAGCCTTCATCGAGGAAGCGAAGCGGGTGCGGAAAACCTTCGAGGCCGAGCAGGAGCCCGAGTAAGGCGGAGGCGCGAGCCGTCGCGATCGGCTATCATCGGCGCCGCGCACAACGCTGCGACGGAGCAATACCATGGATGCCGTCACCCCAAAGGCCAAGACCGACCTGCACTCCCATGTCGTGCGTGCCGCCGAGATGGAATGGCAGCCGACCCGCTTCCCCGGCTGCGAGGCGAAGACGCTGTTGTTCGATCCCGCAAGCGGCCTCGTGACCGCGCTGATGCGATTCGCGCCCGGCGCCGTGCTGCCCGACCACGAGCACGTGAAGATCGAGCAGACCTACGTGCTCGAGGGCAAGCTCGTCGACAAGGAGGGCCCCGACGCCGGCCTCACGGTCGGGCCTGGCGAGTTCGTCTGGCGGCCCGCGGGCAGCCGCCACGTCGCCTGGGCGCCCGAGGGCGGCCTGATGCTCGCGATGTTCCAGATCCCGAACAAATTCTACGAGCGCGACGGCCGCGTGACCGACTCCACCGGCAAGGATTGGGAGAGCCTCTGGAGCCGCCTCCTCAAGGACTGAGCCCGCGCCCGCGCTTGCGGGACGGGGGCGGCGTCGAGATCGTCGCCACCTCGCCTCACCGCAAGGCCGGCAAGCCCAAGTGCGGATGGATCATATCGCTGAGCATATGGAAAGCTTCACACGAGGAGGTCCGCAATGAGTCTCGAGACCGACAAGCGCGCCGCCATGGGGCTGTTGATCCTCCGGATCACGCTCGGCGGTTTCCTCCTGCTGTGGAGCGTCGAAAAGTTGATGATCCCGAACGCGACGATTCGGATTGCGCAAGGTTTCTACGGCGTGCAACTGCCGGTCTGGGGCTCGCAGGCGCTGGGCGGCGCCGAACTCATCCTCTCGCTGGCCCTGCTGCTCGGCGCCTATCGGACGATCAGCTATGGCCTCTCGCTCGCGGTGCACACCGTCACCGTGATGGTCAGCTGGCGCCAGCTGTTCGATCCCTGGGGCCTGTTCGGGGTCGGCAACCATCTGTGGATTTCGACCTGGCCGACCTGGGGCGGCTTCATCGCGCTTTTTCTCATGCGGAGTTTGGACGCCTACTCGGTCGACGGTTGGCGCGAATCGCGGAGATCAAAAGCCTCCGCCATCACGTCGAGGACCGCTTGATGTAATACCAACGGCAATAGACATGCGCCCATGATTGTCATCGTCCGCGAAGGCGGACGATCCAGTAAGCCACCGGCATCTGTGGTTACTGGATGCTCCGCCTTCGCGGAGCATGACGAGTCAGAGATAATTGCCGTCGGTATAATTCGACAAATCAGGCGCCGCGATCAGCCCGAGCAGGGTGTGGCTGAGCCGCGAGAGGCCGTGGGGGAGGGGACTGTGCGGGGCCGAAGGCCCCGCACGTGACCTGGCTTGCTAGGCTGCCGATTTGGCCCCGGCCGGCTGCGCTCCTGATTTGGCCTCGGCCGGCTTCCAGATGCTGATATGACGGGTCTCTGGCATCAGGAAGAGGGCGAGCACGAAGCACACCGCGGGAACCGCGATCGGGTAGATCAGCGCATAGCCGAGGCTGCCCGTGGCCGCGAACGCCGCCGAGGTGATGAACGGCACCAATCCGCCACCCCAGCCGTTGCCGATGTGATACGGGACCGACACCGACGTGTAGCGGATCCTGGCAGGGAAGTATTCCGCCAGGAAGGCCCCTATCGGCCCATAGACCATCCCGACATAGGACACGAGGATGGCGATGATGAAGATCGCAACCGGATAGTTGATGTCGCTCGGCTGCGTGACCGTGCCCAGCCACGAATACAACGGATAGTAAGTGACGGCCGCAAGCAGGAAGCCTGCCAGGATCACCGGCTTGCGGCCGATCAGGTCGGACAGCCAGCCGAAGAGGATCAAGGTCGGTGTCGCAATGAGCAGTGCAATTCCCACGATTAAGCTCGAGGTCACCACGTCCACCTTGGAGACCTGCTGCAGGAAGTACAACGCCCAAAACTGCCCGCTGTACCAGACCACTCCTTCCCCGATCACCACGATGCTGGCGATCGCCACGTACTTGATGTTGGCGCTGAGGAAGGCCTCCTTCCACGGGTTCTTGGTCATCTGGCCCTTGGCCTTGATCTCCTGGAAGATCGGCGTCTCCTGCAGCTGCAGGCGGATGTAGATCGCGATCGCCACCAGGAGGAAGGAGACCAGGAACGGAATGCGCCAGCCCCAGTCGTTGAACACCTCGGTGCCGAGGTAGGCCCGCGTCCCGACGATCACGATCATCGACACCACGATCCCCAGCGTCGGAGAGGTTTGCAGCCAACCGGTGTAATAGCCGCGGCGTTCGTCGGACACGTGCTCGGCCACGTAGGTGATGGCGCCGCCATATTCGCCACCGAGGCACAGGCCCTGGATCATCCGCAGGCCGAAGAGGAGAAACGCGGCGGTCACGCCGATCGACTGGAAAGAGGGGATCAACCCGATCACCCCCGTGCCCAGCCCCATGCCGCTCAGAGTGATGAGGAACGTGTATTTGCGACCCACCCGGTCGCCGAGCCATCCGAACAGGAATGCTCCCAAGGGACGGATCAAGAATCCGGCGGTGAACAGCGCAATCGTGCTCAGCAGCGCCGCAACCGGGTGGCTCTGTTCGAAGAACTGGGCCGCCAGGATCGCGGCCAAGCTGCCGAAAATATAGAAGTCATACCACTCGATGACGTTTCCCACCGATGCGGCGACGATCACGGTCCGAAAGTTCTTCGGGATTTCAACCGCCATAGCTGGTCTCCTTCGATCTCAAGGTTTCACGGCGCGCGGTTGCACCAGACCGGCGGGGCCAATGCGCTCCACTTCAAGGGGCGCCGATCGTCGGCTGGAGCGGTACCCCTTTCCACTACTCCGGCCCGGTCTTGGGGCCGGGTTGGGAAACGATGCGATTAAAACGTTACCACTGCGGCGCGGCCGGACCTTATTAGACTTTTGGCCTAGACTGTGCCCTTAGCCGACTGTGCCCTTAGCCGTTCGACGCCGGCTCGGCTTGCCGGCGTCAAAGGCGTTGGGCATCGGCGCGGCCACGGCTTGACGCGCTCGTCGAGCTGCAAGCAACCTTGCTCAAACTTGCTGCTGGCGCAGCACTGCAAAATTGGCGATGGTCGGCCACGGTCGAGTGTTGCGGCGAGTGAAAAAGAGCTAAAAATCAACCGCTTGGCCGCGTGGTGGAACGGTAGACACAGCAGACTTAAAATCTGCTTCTGGGAAACCGGAGTGCCGGTTCGAGTCCGGCCGCGGCCACCAAGGCTGATTGGGACCTGTCAGCTAAATCGACCAGGCCCCTAAGCCGGAGGCGCGACATAGAGCTTTGGAAACCAGCGCTCCACCACCTCGATCGGAAAGCCCAGCCGGACCGGGGCGCGTGAAGTGCCCGAAACGAGATAGCCCGCCTCGATGAGCGTGTTGAGCACGGTTCGGGCCTGGCGCGTTTCGTAGCCGGTCAGTCCAGCCGCCCGGCCGCGCGCAAACTCGCCTGCGATGACAGCCTCACGCAGGAGCGGCCAGGAACCTCTCGGTAGCCTTCTGGCGCGGGTTTCCTCCTCTGCCCAAATTTCAATGCGCCGTAGCAGCTCCGCCGGCTCCAGGAGTCCCTCCATGAAGGCTACCTGATCGACGCAGGTGGTGAGGAAGAAGCGGCAAAATTCCTCCAGCCCGGCTTGGGTGAGGTTGCCGCGCCCGTCGAGGTCGCCGCGCCGGGGCTCATCGGCGGCGGCGAGACGGGACTTGTATTCGGCGACGTTGCGGGCGAGCCCGCGCGACACCGACCACAGCTCGGAGCCGGCGCCAAGGTCGCGGAGCCACGCGTGCGAGAACAGGCGCGCAACGCGGCCGTTGCCGTCAAGAAAAGGGTGTATCCACAGCAGCCGGTGATGCGCGGCGGCGACTCCAATGACCTTGCGCAGCCTGGACAGGTGCGACGCGTTGTAGGCTTCGGTGAATCGTTTGAGAAATGCGGGAAGCTCGGACGGGTCGGGTGGAATGTGAGGTCCCACTCGGACATCCCTGCTGCGCAGTTCGCCGGGGACCACCGGCAGTTTTTCGCCTGTATCTCGATTCTCGACGACCAGAAGATCGTCGGGGAGCCGGCGGCAGAATTCTTTGTGGACCCATAGGATGAAATCGAGCGACACGACCGGCGATGGCGGTTCGCCGCGATCGATCAAGCGCTGAACCTCGATGTGGGCACGAGCTTCGACTTGCAGGTCGCGCCTCTTCTTGTCTTTTGAGAAATTGCCAGCGAGCGCGCGGTCGATGTCGACGGGCAGCGTGTTGTGGCCCTCGATGAGGTTCGAGTAGTAGCAGTTCATCGCCCGAACGAGATCACCGATACCGGCGCGCATTGCTGGGTTCAGGCGCCCGGTCAATGCGTTCGACTTGGCGATGAGGTCCGTCGCCAAGTCTTCGAGCTCATGCCGGTCATCCTCCGGCAGCATCGGTTCCAGGCTTGATACGGAGGCCATTTTGCCGCTTTCGTTTCGTGAAAATTATGGTTTGTATCAATGGGTTACTTGACAATTACAGGTTAAATTTGCCGCTAATTTTGCCGCTTTGGATGCCGCTTGGCAAGCGTCTTGGATTTGGCGACGCGACTGAACCGGGAATTGCCGACGTGAACTTGCCAGTCTCGCTTGACTTGCAACGTTTGATCGCCGCAAGACCGCCAGCCGGTAGAGCGGCCCGATGCGCTAAGCGTATTCTGGATCGTCGATAATGGTTCTTCTCGTGCCAGTCGGGCCCGGTTGTGGTATGATTCCTCCATGAAGAAACGAGGCTCGCCACCGAAGCAGCGGAGCACTAAGACCGGCCTTGTCATCGGCCGCGAGCGCTTCGCGAAGATCAGTGCGGTTGAAGGCATTGAGCTGTCGCCCGACATGAAGCGGCGCGCGGCGGACTTCGACCGCCGCGGGGTCTCCGGCGCGGAACGCCGGCGCGCTATTGTCCGCGCCTATCGCAAGGGCTGACCGCGCAGGCATGTACAAGGCGGAGCGCGATCCGTACTGCTATCCGGGCACGACCGTCCTCATCAACCGTCTCGGTACCCGCGATCAGGCGCAGCTTGACGCCTTCGAGGCGGAGATGACCTCCGACCGGGCGACTGAGCCGCTTCCCTCGGGCGGGCTCAGCTACAGCCGCTACCGCGCTATTCACCGGCACCTCTTTCAAGAGGTGTATGCCTGGGCGGGGAAGATTCGGACGGTACGGATTTCCAAGGACGGCAGCACCTTCTGCTATCCAGAGAACATCGATCGCGAGATGCGCCGGCTATTTGACTCATTGGCCAAGCAGAAGCACCTGCGAGGCTTGGATCCGTCCACGTTCGCCAAGAAGGCCGCGCACTTCCTCGCTGAGCTGAACGCCATTCATCCCTTTCGCGAGGGCAACGGCCGCACCCAGTTGTCTTTCCTGATTGTCTTGGCCGAGCGTGCCGGGCATCCGCTGGCCATAGAGCGCCTGAACGCCGAGGCCATGCTGAGGGCGACGATCGCCAGCTTCGCTGGAAACGAACAGTCGCTCGCCGGATTGATTGGGGCCCTGATCCAGCAGCCAAATGTCTGACGGCTCTTTGTTTGAGGCGTAGCGCCACGGCATTGGTTGGAACACGACGAATGTTTCCCGAGGCGCAGGACGCGGCCAAACATGCTAGAGTTGGGCCAATCCGACCGAACCACGGTCCTGTCAACCACGGGGGAATCGCCATGCAGATCACGCGACGCAATATGCTCAGCGCCGGCGCGACCGCGCTTGCGGCGGCGTCGACGCAAAATGCCTTCGCCGCCTGGGAGCAGAGCACGAGATATCCGGACCCTGCGGTCCAGATCCTCGATCCGAGCTTCGGGCGCTATCGCATCGTGCAGGCGAGCGTCGAGCGGCTCTACACCGGCGCCCGCTGGAGCGAGGGGCCGGTCTGGTTCGGCGATGCGCGCTGCGTGTTGTGGAGCGACATCCCGAACAACCGCATCCTGCGCTGGGACGAGGTGACCGGGCGCACCAGCGTCTACCGCCAGCCCTCGAACAATTCCAACGGCCTCACCCGCGACCGCCAGGGCCGGCTCGTGACCTGCGAGCACGACACCCGCCGCGTCACGCGCACCGAGTTCGACGGGACGGTCACCGTGCTCATCGACAAGTTCGACGGCAAGCCGCTCAACTCGCCGAACGACATCGTGGTCAAATCCGACGACTCGATCTGGTTCTCCGATCCGCCCTTCGGCATCCTCGGCAACTACGAGGGCCACGTCGCCAACCCCGAACTGCCGACCAATGTCTACCGGATCGACAAGAGCGGCCGCGCGACGGTGGCGGCGGGCGATATCGACCGCCCCAATGGCCTCTGCTTCTCGCCCGACGAAACCAAGATGTATGTCGTCGAGGCCGGCCTGACGCCTCGGGTCATCAAGGTGTTCGACGTGGTCGCCGACGGCACCAAGCTTGCCAATGGCCGCGCCTTCGTGACCTGCGCGCCCGGCGAGACGCCAGACGGCTTCCGCTGCGATGTCGACGGCAATCTCTGGTGCGGCTGGGGCATGGGCGAGGAGCATGACGGAGTGATGATCTTCAACCCGGCCGGCAAGCGGATCGGCAAGATCGTGCTGCCCGAGCGCAGCGCCAACCTCTGCTTCGGCGGCCTCAAGCGCAACCGCCTGTTCATGGCGGCAAGCCATTCGCTCTATTCGCTCTATGTCGGCACCCAAGGCGCGCCGGGAGGCTAGAGCGCGTTTCGATCAGGTGAAATGCGTGTTTGTGTCCGCTCGTCCCCGCGAAAGCGGGGGACCCAGGGCAGCAGCCGGAGGACTCGGAGCGAGCGGCTCTGGATTCCCGCTTGCGCGGGAATGAGCGGATGACATACGCACGACATTCCAGATGGAGGGCCACATGCGTTCGGGACGTAAAGCCAGCATGACCGATCGGCGCAACTTCGTCTTCAACGGCGTGACGCTTGCGGGAGCGGCCGCCTTGACGCCTGCCGCGCAAGCGAGGTCCACGGAGGCGGCACCGAGGGTCCACCTTGCGCAAGCAGACCCGCGCGCAAGCACCGTGGCGGCGGCACCTGCGCTGACGGTGAAGTCGGCCGAGCGTCTGGTCGGAAGCGCCGTCAACTACGCTTATGCCATCAAAGCCGGGCCGTGGGTGTTCCTGAACGGTCACGAAGCCTACGATTTCGAGCAAGGGCTGGCGCCGGAAGTGGAAGGGCCGCGCGGATTCGGATCTGCCGCATGCCGTGCGCGTCGATCAGTACTATACGATGGGTCCCGCGGTGTCGGCCTATCATCTGGCGCGGTTTGCCGAGTTCGGCAGCTATATCCCGCCCAGCACCTCGATCATCATGGAGCGCTGCTTCACCGCGCGCACGAATACTCACACCTCGATGATCGCCATCGTCCCGGCTCAGGACTGGACGGTCGAAAAGATCACCCTTCCCGGCCAGTCGATCTCGGCATCCGGCTATAACCCGGCGGTGGCGGTCAATGATTTCGTCTTCGTCGCCGGCAACATGGCGTTCCGGGCGGACGGGACTCTCGATCCGAACGTCCATGTCCCCTCGACGCGGAACTGGGGCGGCCAGACCGCCTTCCGCCGGCAGGTGCACTACGTCATCAAGGAACGACTCGAGCCGTCGCTGAAGGCGTCAGGATCATCGCTCGACCACAGCCTCAAGGCGCAGGCCTATATCCGCGGGGTCGACAACTTCCCGGATTTCATGGACGTGTGGTCGCAATATTTCCGCGATATTCCATGCGCGGTGACGCCGGTGCCGGCGAAGGACTATGCCAATGCCGAAGGCATGATCGAGATCAACCTGATCGCGCTGAAAAACGGCGCCACGCGGCGGAAGGAGGTCGTGGAGGTCGGCATCCCGGCGATGGCGACTTTCGGGCCTTGCGTTCGCGCCGGCGAGCTCGTCTTTCCCTCCGGTCTCATCGCCGTCGGACGCGACGGGCTCGTCCCCGGCGCGGACCAGGCGGCGGCGTTCGAGGCTTTGAGCCTCGCCGGCCAGGCGCAGGGCTCGCTGCTGCTGTCATACGCGGAGGCGGTCTGCAAGGCGGTCGGCGTCTCGATGGCGAACCTGGTGCGGGCGCAATATTTCCTCACCGACATCCGGGATTTCGCGGGCATCTCGGCGGCGTGGTCGGACCGCTACGGCAGGCAGCCGCATCCTTTCGCCTCGGTGCAGGTCCCCGCCCCCTTGCCTCCCGCCGGCGCCTCGGTCATCGGTGACTTCTGGATCTACGCCGGATGATGGGCTCTCCAGCGCTCTTTGCTCTCTTCTGAGAGCGGACGGGACGATCGGTAGCTCGCACCGACGTGTTCAGTGCCACGGCGGCGCGAATGAGCGCCTTCAACGCCTTTTCATCAATCTTGTCGCCCTCATGGAAATCGATGGCGCGCCTGGTGTTGCCTTCGAGGCTGGAGTTGAAGAGGCCTGAAGGGTCCTCCAACGAGGCGCCCTTGGCGAAGGTCATCTTCACGATATTCTTGTACGTCTCACCGGTGCAGATCATTCCGGCGTGCGACCACACCGGAACCCCTCTCCACTTCCACTCCTCGACCACTTCGGGGTCGGCCTGCTTGATGAGAATTCGG
>WNGR01003440.1_pt1 | contig 17281 bp, 24 predicted proteins | sample 5407581 | NCBI WGS metagenome assembly WNGR01 (sample SAMN13153383, study PRJNA577476) | soil metagenome | isolation source: 80 cm soil or saprolite under Garry oak tree replicate 2 | place: USA:California | collected 2016-06-15 | reverse complement strand
GCGAGAGTGTTTGTGTCGATAGTGATGTGAGTTTGGGTAATGACATTATCGCCAGAGTAAGGACAAGAACCAGAGCATGGTCTGCCGCCCATTGCACTGGTACCGACCGGAATGAACCCGTGCCTGTCACACATGTCGTGTGTCACAGTCACTGGTGTCACATATGCGATGCAAGAGAGCGCGTCGGTGTTAGCCTTTAGTTAGGATTGCGTCTGTTGCGCTGTGATAATGCATCGTTAGCGGCCATGTACTTCGACTTGAACTTCCTAGTTCCGCCTCCCTCTAGAACTACTGGCCCAGCCCATGCTCAATCGAATAAGGGAAAGGGGAAACAGGTCCAACATTCTCAGCCGACCTTATTTTCCCCAGCTCAGCTCGAGGCAATCGAGGCGCGCATTAACCTCCTCGTCCATTGTGCGCGTTCTCTGGTTGTTGCAGTTAGGGATGTACTGATCGGCGGGTCAGTGGGTTACTCCGTATTTGCCTTTAATCAATGCATAAAAACGAAGGTCGAGCCAAAAACTTTCGTGAATGTGCTCGATCCGTTACTACGCCTTGTGAAGAAGCGGCCAGGGATCATATATCTAAAACGACTCACGATTGTTCTCGATGAGGGTAGTGAAAAAGGTTTCGGGCTCGTGTGTTTTCTCTTGCCCAGTAACGACCACTCGCCACTACTGACCGACCACTTCGCAGACAAACGCGCATTCAAATATCTTTAGCCCCTACGACATCATCGCACTTGCGCCAACGACCGAAACCACCTTTTCGCTTGCATGCCTGACACACACACAGCCCTCACCACTCTCGGCACATATTATCTCGGTTCCTCTTGATGTCCCCCGTCTCCCATTTCGCATGAAGCACACCATGGTTCGCACCGCTTTGCGTAATGGTGCTGTCTTTGAAATCCCGTACGCGAGCGCACTCGACAACATTGCGAAGCGCAACTGGTGGGCAGCGGCACGTGAGGTCGTTCGTGTAACTAAAGGGAAGGGACTCATAGTGACTGGTGGTGGTACGGACGTCGCCGACTTGCGTGCTCCTAGAGACGTTGGAAACCTGTGTGTGGACAGCGCCTATCCTTTCATTGCCAAGCTGATCTAGAGTACAAGACTAACATTCCTTGGCCTAGCCCAAGACATGGCCCATAATGCCGCGACCACTACCCCAAAATCTCTCGTTCTTCGTGCACGTGCGTTTCGTCTTCTCGTTCGCTGTTTTCTGTTTATGTGTCAATTCCACAGAAACTCGCAAGACTTATCGTGCCGTATTTTCGGAGCCGAGAGTGGTCATACCAGTCACTTCAGCTGCGGTGCCCAGGGATGTCGTGGAGTGCGAGCAATCGAGTGAGCGGCCGTTAGAAGCAGTACTTACACCGTCCCATACGGAGGAAGCGCTGAGGTCATCAGACGGGCGACCAAAAAAGCGCACCGGCGATAGCATAGAGCCAGCCAATACTGGACATGCGCGGAAGAAGAAGAAAAGCAAAAAGTAGGAAGAGAGAGATCGTACTGTGCGAATACACTTGGGTTTATTAAGAAAACGCGAACCCTACATCAAGGTTAGGGCCTCTGTGCGACTGTGCATGGTCTCAACACCTGTCCGTCATGTGGCATTAATTCGTATGACGTACTCGATGCCGAGTCTGTCAAGGTCGTAAGCGCCCCCATTAGAGCGAGCGGTTACCGTAAACGGGACACCCTAACTCCTACCTATCGACAACCTGAACCCAAATGTCGAGGATTCATCCCCAAATATTTTACGATGCTCAGTCTCTAGTCAATGTGAGCACCGTTAGCCTGCCGCGCTCCAGCGCATCTTCCTTAGTTAAGTCCCGCAGGCTCTTGCCCCTTCTCAGGAGAGACTAGGAGCGCGCCGCGAACTCCACGAAAGACTTCGTGAACTGATTCGATCTTATGCTGGACAAGACTTTGACGTCGAGGACGTTAGTATGCTGAATTACGCCGAGGACTTAGATATCGCTCCTCTTGACCTGATGATCATCGTGCGTTAAGGCTCCCCTCTTTCTTCACCCTGAGCAGTTAATAACGATACGCCCTCCCAAATTTCGACACCGAACATGTTGCGATGACTCCCAGGACAATCGTCATCCTGCTGGCCTTCCTCCCGGTGCCGACTCCAGCAACCTACCTGACGTCTATCATCCCAGGTGCCATGATCGAATCATCTGTATGACGTGCTATTGCTAACAAGTGATAGCCGTGTAGCCTCGTTCTTACAAGATTGTGGGTTCGACGGTGTTATTCAATCAGCCGAAGTCCAGCGACGTGATGGCATTCCAGGAAACTGGAAGCGGGGTGACCCTCCACCCCATCCAGACACCGGCGCGTTTCGATGGCCACGCTACAAGCGAACTCCTAAGACAGAAATTGTTTGTCCAGCCGTCCTCGAGGGGACTAGACCGGAACCGTTCCGATTGTCTCTCCCTAGTCCCACAATCCGACACGAGATGAATCTCTTCCACTTGTACGGTCGAAGGAACCCACACCTTCGTCTGATGATCAGCCTGATCTACGTCTGGATGAGATCCTGGGGCGTAAAAGAGATAAACCCAGGGACCCTGTGCCTTCTCTTAATCAGGTTTTTCCAGGTTGAGCTCACCTCCACATTTTCGAATTACTACCTCTGACCTAGGCTTAGGAAGAAGAGGTATCCAGACTCACGAACGCAGAATGCTCGACTACTGTCTTAGCCGAGCAGATAAAGGCTACTGCGCACTACGTGACGAATGTTTGGATGCCCTTTGACACTGGGGAAGGGCCACACCAACCTGTTCTACTTGGCGTTTCTTATGCATTATTCCCGCTGTCGTACCCACCTAGCGACTTTTCTCCATTCCTACTGCAGTTTCTAAGGTGTGCAGGCCTTGCGCCGAGTATTCTTTCCCTCGGTGGACTGACAAAGAGCGCCGAAGGTGGGTTGTATCCCAGAGGTTTCACCACATACGCACGGAGGCCGATAAGTGGCCCATATTTCGCATCGACAACCCGAAGATTATCGATGCGAGGTTTGGTAGCGAGTTGAGAAATTTCGATGAGAGACGTTCACCGTGGTCTCGCCACCAACTCATCATTCCCGATCCGTTCGCCTTGACCCACGTATGTTGCCCCTTTGTGGAAAGTTGGTCCTCAAGGTTGACAAGTTGCTCAGAACCATGCGTTCAATGTGCACCGAAGTACACTACATTACCTTTCCATGCTGGCAGAAACCTGTGTGTCGCTCTTGCGGAGTGGTCGCCCGCTTCATACCGTGTTTGGCCCCTACTACAAGCCAGAGATACTTGGCGAGCTACAACGCCGTAGTCGTTCACCGTCTCCCTTGCAGCCTAGAGTCGCCGGTTTAGACATCGGGTTTCACATGGAACGTCGACAATATCTTTCGGACCCTCGCATGAGGGACGAGTTGATGAGGTTGTATCATGTGTGTTCCACGCTTCACTCAGCGCAAGACGAGAAGGGTTATTCCTGTCTTAACTCTTCTCCCAGACGACTGTCCCAGGACAGATGATACGCGAGAAGCGCCAGCGAACATTAGCAAAGATAGCGAGCACTATTCAAAGTAATTTCGGTTCCGAGTATCGTATCGAGGTATTCGGGAGTACACAATATGGTGTCGATGGGCAGACTAGCGACCTCGACCTGGTTGTCGTTGTAAGCCTCCTTTTGAGTTCTCCTTTCATAAGTAGAAGTGAAGATGTTTCAGGACCCGGATAGGATGACAGGATTTGCACCGGACGTTGATCTAAGTTCGTTACCGCGTACGCTCTTCACGTTCGTACAGTGTGCAATACTTTCTGAATAGGCACGTATAGGGATTTACAAAATCAGGTACGCCGACAATGATGACGCCGAATAACCCTAGCTTACAGCTTCTCCAGCGTGGTGAGCACTGTCCTCTGGAGGTCTGGCTTCCAGATTCTTCAAAAAGTTCCCAATGCGACTGTTCCAATAGGTATGTGCCTTTGCATGAGCTGTCGAAGTGCAAACTCTAACCAACAACTTTCTCCTAAAGTGAAGTTTAAAGATCCCAACACCGACATCCATTGCGATCTGAACATCAATGATCAACTGGGCTTTATCAACACTTCTCTCATCCGACATTATTGCGACATCTTACCTGTACTTCGGCCACTGCTCCTTGCTATCAAACGATGGGCGCGTCCGCTTGGCTACAACAGTCCAGCAGGCGCTCCCGGGGAGCCAATTACGTTTAGTAGTTACACGCTCGCGATAATGACGATTGGGCTTTTACAGGTGCGGTGCAGAAGCTTCGCTTACCTTACGACTCGGCGGCTCACGGTGCTAACTTCTCCTAGGCAAGGGGCCTGTTACCAAATCTACAAGAGGGCACACAATTTACCGAAGGTAGGATATTCTGGCTACGGACAAAAACACAAGAAAGAGTCCAATGTGATGCCCAGTGGAAGAACGTAAAAGATTGGGCGCCACCCAGGACGGTTGAGGTAGAACAGGCTTTGGAGGACTGGTTTCAGTGCGGCAGATTGTTTTCCCATTTATCACGGGATCTTTTGACCGAGATTTTCAGATATTGGGGCCATGAACACGATTACCGCAACAACCTGACGTGCGTCCGCCGGGGCGGAGTTGTTCCTCGCCAATTTCCATGCAACAGGAAGGAGGTAGAGAGTCTCAGAGATGGTCCATTTAGCGGCTTTCGGGCGTCTTCTGAAGCGTTTCTCGAGAAAGGGGCATCTGGAAAATCCTCGCGGAAGGACAAGCGCGTCAATAAGTCTTTGTCTGAGGACGAGATTGAGGTCCTGGAGTGGCAGGAAGCTCAGGCAAAGCAGGCCTCCGTAGCCGCGGGTCCTCGTGAGGAAGGGCCTCCTGTCGCGGATCAGGACGCAGAAGGCGCAGAGGATGAGTTAAACGAGACACATTCCGTGGCCGAGGGAGACGAGCTTGCAGAGGCCGAAGACGACGACTCTGTATATGTGCTGGGTGAAGAAGACGACGGAAGCGAGCCGTCTCAATGGGAATCCGACATCCTCTGCGTAGTAGACCCTTTTATCCGAGCAAAGGTCAAGGCTTCTTATGTTTTGATGGGATGGTGGGGTGCTCACCTGCTGACGTGCTGCTTTGAATCACAGAACCTCGCTGGACCTATCAGACCTCCAGTTCTTGCACGTTTTCGAGAAGATTGCCAGCGGGTGGTATTGCGACTCCGTTTGGGAGGAAATCTTGATGCGCTGTTGCGCTTTGACCCGCGCACCCGCCCTCCGTCTCCTCCACCGCAGCCAAATCAGCGGAGGCGGCAGCGGCCGCAGGGAGGTGAACGAGGTGGCAACAGAGGTAGGGGTCGAGGCGGACCTTCGCGTGGTCACACTCGTGGGGGCGCGCCGAAGACGCCCGGAGAGGCCCAGGCGACGTAAATGAACGTCCGTAAGTGGCCACACTTTGCCAGACATTACCACAGTACATTTCTGTGGAATATACAGTTCATTACATGTCAATTCAAACTATTGGGAATTAGAACATTTAGTGATGACTCCTGGTAGCCTTCGTAGTGACTGTAGTGATATCAGCGATGCGGTACGAATCGAACGTCACTTGAATAACGAATCGCACCTCTGTGGTGACCTCTTGGCCGTGTTTTCCAAATCCTGGCAACGACTCCACGATCCTGCGGCATCCCCGTTGTTCTGCCAATTGCTTTGGAGTCTGCCTATTGGCGTCCTGTATGTTCACATTTGCGCCATGTTCCAGTAAGAGCCGGACCATCTCGAAGTTCCCATTGTACGATGTGTGATGCAACGCGGTGCTGTAGTTCCTCGTTCGTGTGTTCACATCGACACCGTGGTCGAGTAATAACCGCGCGACCTCAAGTTGTCCACATTCCGACGCCGTAATCAGCGGGGTCCGGCCATCCCTGTCTCGGGAGTCCACATCCGCGCCGCGCTCAATCAACAACTTTGCTACCTTTGGTCGTCCGTTCATTGATGCTGCATTCAGTGCGGTCGCGCGAAAGGTGTTCCTTTCGTTGACGTCAGAACCCCCGTCAGTAATGACCGCACAATGTCAAGCCGTCCGTCATTTGAGGCGGTGAACAACGAGTGCTGCTCATTGTCGAAGGATGCTACGTCCTCTCCATGTTTCCCTGGCAGGTGCACAACATTGGTGGGCTGATAGCGGACGGAGTTGTATTTACCGCGCTGTCCAGCGACATCGAACCTGCCATGTGTCCGGATAGGAAGTCTGCAACCTCAGGTTTCCCATTGACGAATGCCAGGTCCAAGGGTGTCCAATCGCTGTCATTATGAATGCTGAAATCCGCGCCACGCTCGAATAGGAGCTTCACAACATCAAGATGGCCATTGCCTGCTGCTGAATGCAAAGGAGTCCAGCCTTCGTTGTCATGAGAGTTCATATCTACATCGCTGTCGATCAAGAACTGTGCGACACCTAGATGTCCGTAGTGCGATGCCGTCTTCAATGGGGTCCAGTCGCACTCGTCCTGGGCCTGCATATCTGCTCCCCGCTGGACAAGTAGCCGTGAAATCTCGAGTTTCCCGCTCACTGAAGCCAGGTGCAGCGGGGTCACTTGCTTGTGACCTTGCTTGTGATCTTACTTGTTGACGTCTGCGCCGTGTTGAATGAGCAATTCCGCGATATTGACGTGCCCTTCACGCGACGCTGAATGCAAAGGGGTCCAGCTTTCATTGTCACGAAAGTTCACATGTGCGCCACTATCAATTAAGAACCGAACGACATCTAGATGTCCGTAGTGCGACGCCACCTTCAGCGGGGTCCGGTCGCCCTTGTCCCGGGAGTCCACATCTGCACCGCGCTGGACAAGCAGCTGTGAAATCTCGAGATTCCCGCTCATTGACGCCAGGGACAATGGGGTCACTTGGTTGTGACTTTGCTCGTTGACGTCTGCGCCATGTTGAACGAGCAATTCTACGATATTGACGTGCCCTTCACATGACGCCGAATGCAAAGGGGTCCAGCCTTCATCGTCACGAGAGTTCACATGTGCGCCACTATCCATTAAGAACCGAACGACATCTAGATGTCCGTAGTGCGACGCCACCTTCAGCGGGGTCCGGTCGTCCTTGTCCCCGGAGTCCACATCTGCGCCGCGCTGGACAAGTAGCCGTAAAATCTCAGGTTTCCCGCTCACTGACGTGAAGTGCAATGGGACCACTTGGTCGTCATTTCGTTTGTAAACATCTGCGCCATGTTGAATGAGCAATTCTACGGTATTGACATCCCCCCTGCCGCGACGCTGAATGCAAAGGGGTCCAGCCTTCATTGTCATGAGAGTTCACATCTGCACTGCTGTCGATTAAGAGCCGAACAACATCCAGATCGTTGACATCTTCCTTCCTGCCAGTGACGGCCGCGAGCAATGGGGTCTCATAATACCCTCCCCTGGCGTCGACATTCTCTGGTAGGTGACGATCAGGTGTTCTATAAGCCAGCGGAAACCGCAAAGTATTGCGTAATATAACGGAGCCGCCTCTGGCCACTCTGGCTGCTTCATAGGCACGGATTTTCGCCAGGGGTCGTCAATGTCGTATATCCAGACCCATGCAGAGCAGTGTGGCTTCTCTCGATCAACAGGCATTTCGTGGCATCCTGGATGGTCGATGACACGTTCCCCAACTGGCAGTGGTCGAACCAGTGTCGCGCAGCATAATTTGCAAGTGGAAAGTTCCTAATGCTCTCTTTGTCGATGCGGCCGTCGAGCTGGAGTAAGACGCCAAAGGAGGCTTGTGCGAGAGTGGTATGTGCCAAGTGGGGGACGATGTGATAGCGAGACAGATTCTCACTCGCGGTTGCAAGGCGGTCCGATGTCAGGAATTCCTTGACGGAAAATGGGCAAATTGAATGATTCGAGACCGGTTCACATCGACAACGGAGATGAGACTGGAGCATGCAGAAAGTACAGCTTCTTCCGCGTTGCCCAGTTGCCAGCCTGTGTTAAACTGGGGGAGCGCTCCTCTATCGAGCCGAACCGCCAGAATCTCCGCGAGCTCTTTAATGCGAAGTGGTCTATCAGATACGGAGAGACATTGGATGAGCCGATGTGCGAACTGCCACTTCTCTTCATCGATTCCAAGTAATGTGCGTTCATATGTTGCGTCCAACATCTTCGGTAAGCCATCCAAAGTGCCTCGGATACTCGAGGGAAAGCACCGGCGCAGATTCTCCAACTGGCAGTAAACCCATCTGAACCTAAAGCATTTATTCAGCGACTGTTCCGAGAAACCATGAAAGGAATTGCTTACAACCCATCTGCCTTGTCTGAGAGTGTACTAATAACCAGTTGCTTATCCTCTGCTGACCAATTTCGCATCTTCCGATCAGAATGCACGGCCGATTTGATGTATCTCAGGATGTCTTCCTTTTGTCCAGTTTCATCATCAAGCGACACATGAAACGGCGCCAAGGGTTCAAGAGAAGTTCGGATGTCGAACTCCGGGCGACTGGAGACACATATATGTACACTCGAGAGTTGTGAACCGACAAGATTCTCCAGAGACTCGAGCATCTTTTCACGTGCGGTCGGCATCCCAGAGATGTTGGGGCATTCGTCAAGAGCATCAATAATAATGTACATTGCAGACTGTCCTTGAACTTCGAGCATTTCAATAAGACATTTCAACAGCGCATCATCGGAAGGTTGTCGTGTGCCTCCAGCGTGAGCAGAATATAGCTGGGACAAAATATGATAGCAGGGATCAGACTTGGCACTGAGCTGGGAAAGGAGAGATGAGAGAAGACCACGTCGATGTTGCTTCTGATTGTCCCTGAAGTCAAAATAAAAGTACGCCATCGACGCTAATCCCGCCTTGCACATCCGGTCAATTTCTCGAATAATTGACGACGTAGTAGAGTTCGTGAATAACTATTATTAAATGCAGTGAGATACGACATACATCAATACTTTTCCCCGAACCCGCTACAGAGAGGGAAAGGAATCAGAATCGTCACAAGGCTAATATCGGAAAAGCACGATTTCCATGGATCCACAACAGGGAACCCTTTGCGTTCCATTCAGTAAAGACACTTCCTTGAAAGAACCACATGGCAGTCCCATCTTGATGGATTTCGCGTGCAATGTTGTAGTTTGGAGATGGATCTGGAGGGGAGAGCCAACTTCGGGACTCCTTTTACAACTGGTCACCTGCAACTAGCTTTAGCGCCATCAATCCATAAGGGCAGAACCACTTAATAACGAACGCCTGATCTTGTTTATATCATTCGCCATTTGTTGCATCGTATCTAGCATTCTGGTCAGATTCCCGAACGCGGTAAAAGCATACCCAGAGCTCTCCAGATACCGTCCATTGACACCTTTCCATCTACCAAGACAACTCCTCAGTTGAATGATCGTAACCAGCTGAGCAAACTTTGCGTACCGTTCATGACTACCTTCACGTTATTCATAAGGCCGTGAACCACTTTCAGGGTTTGGGCCATAGTCATCCGATCTTCCTCCTGGGTGAGACGATCCAATCTCTGCAGGACACTCGATCTTGCTCTCTCCCAACAGCTTCTTTGCAAATTTCTCTGCGCCGTGTTGAGTTATCGCACATCAAAGACAAGGACCCACTTACTGAATCTGCCTTGTTTAGTCTGTTTAGTAGCGAGAGAAGCACGGAGAGTAACTCGACCATAATCGATACGATTATATCCGTCATTGAAGGAGTCAATGGGAGATCGGTGTAGATTCGAAGACGCTTGAGGAAATTTCCGATGCATTCGAACAAGTCAATGAGCGCATCGTAGCTCGAGCTAATACCGCTAGCTCCCTGTAGCGTCCAGATATTGTGAGGCCGTGTAGTCGTAGAATGTCAGGGGACACGTACTGCAAGGAGAATATCCGCGCCAGCGAAGATCGCCCCTGCTGGTTGGAACGGTACACGGTAGCAGCGGACTGGTGAAAATGTGAACAAGAAGAATGAGGCTATTCGTCACCAAGCTAACGGCCTCGCCAAGAACACCAGAAAAGGCATGGATGACGTTCACCACCGGTTTAAGGTAGTTGATCAACTTGCGATTTCCCTCTCGATAGTCTTTGAATTCGTTCACCTTTTCTTCGAGCAGCTTAAGAACGTCATCGGGAGAATGGCAGGTTTGAAGTCGGTCAGCAAAAGGGTGCTTGGCCGGGTCTATCCTGGTCTGCTTGGCATAGTCGGCGAAGGCTACATCGAGGATGGGTTGCAGTTTGTCGAAGATATATATTGCTTGTTTGGTAGTGGAGGCACTGGGTGGGTGAGGGAAACACCCACAGCGGTACTAGCCCAGTCTAGCCCTGAACAAGGTGGCCCACCATAGCGTGGACTGTGAGCCCGGACAATGACAAAACTGGTACCGAAAGTGTACGGAAGTGGTATAAACCTCCGCTCCGCGAGATCCGGAGTTCCGTATTTACCCGTTGGCTGGGCAATCGATTTGATTCGATAATCTGTTGAATCTGTTGAGAATCCTTCCGACTGCTGCTACTGCCACTCACGCGTTCACGACTAGACGAAGGCTGTCCCCCTTGGCCTGGACTCTTCATAATAGGCCAACATGTCCTGGAAACTCGGTGCATCAAAGAGTGGGTGTATTTCATCACATATCCACCACTCCTCCCGACCCTTACAGTATTTTCATTAGAGAACAAGGATCTCACCGCCTCTCCCTCTCGCTCAATCACACCCGTCCCCATTCCTTCTCGTTCGACGACGCCCATGCCCTCTCAGATCGCCCACCAACCTAGCTTCCGCTCAGGTACCCTCACAATCCGCATCTTCTCAGGTAATTTCGTCATACCTTTTCTCCCACATTTGCGACTGTGAGCTCGCTCGACGGGTCTTTGGAGACTAACTCGTCTCCAGGTCGTGGTCTTATGCTCTCACCGGGCGTCCGCGTCCCGGATGTCATCCAAAAGGCCCTCGACGCCGGTCCTCCACCGCGCACGTCGTCCTCGAACCGCGAGAGCATGCAACGCCGACGCTACTGGTGGCTTCCTTACATCGTCTTGGAGTTCGACAAGAACGAAATCTTGATCGATGCTCTCGGTGGCGATCTCGCCAACCCAGTCTGGAACTACCGCGCCGACTTGTCAGTCGAGTCGGAATCATCGCTCGGGGCATTCCTCTGACTGACCTGACCCACCCCCCCGTCCGCAGCGACGTCTCGCGAACGTCTAACCTTTCGCTTTCCGCCTACCTTCGCACGGCGCAGTGCATTCCCGGACAGGATAACATGGGGAACGACCTTCTCATGGGGCGTCTGGACCTGACTCCCATACTGGATGCCCACGTGCGCCGTCTTTCGACCTATTTGCACGAACTTTTCTCTTCCTGACGACGATCTTGCAGCACGTCTCCGATCAGTGGTACACCGCAACATCGGGCTCCGGATCGTTCCACCTCACCATTGCGTACAAGCCCGCTCGGCATGAGACCCTGACGATCGACGCGTTCGACTTGCTCAAAGTGATTGGGAAAGGATCCTTTGGAAAGGTCATGCAGGTCCGCAAGAAAGACACCCAACGTATCTACGCGCTCAAGACGATTCGCAAAGCCAACATCGCAAGTCGTCCTGGTGAGATCACACATATTCTTGCCGAGAGGACAGTTTTGGCCTTGGTCAACAATCCGTTCATCGTTCCCCTCAAGTTCTCGTTCCAGAATCCGGACAAGCTTTATCTGGTGATGTCATTCGGTGCGTTACCCGGTACTTTCAAAGCCACCGCAAACTTCATTTCAACCTCCTTTATAGTAAACGGTGGCGAGCTGTTCTATCATCTACAGCGCGAAGGCAGGTTCGATGAAAGCCGTAGCCGATTCTATGCTGCGGAATTACTTTGTGCTTTGGAACATCTACACATGTTCAACGTTGTCTATCGAGACTTGAAGCCAGAGAATATCCTCCTAGATTACACTGGTCATATCGCTCTCTGCGATTTCGGCCTTTGCAAGCTGAACATGTCGGAAACAGACCGTACAAATAGTGCGTCCGCTGGCCATGTTTCCATGTTGTTCCCACCTAATGCTCTTCCGCAGCTTTCTGTGGGACGCCCGAGTATATCGCTCCGGAATTGCTTGAATCACAAGGCTACACAAAGACCGTTGATTGGTGGACTCTCGGTGTACTGATATATGAGATGATGGTGGGCCAAAGTCTCTCCCGCTTAGACCTCATTGGTTAACTCTCTTGTCAGACTGGCCTGCCGCCATTCTATGACGAGAACGTGAACGTGATGTATCAGCGCATCCTGGCTGACCCACTACAGTTCCCAGGGGATATGTCCGCGGAAGCGCAGAGCGTGATCGCCGCACTGTTGCAGCGAGACCCAGCGCGACGCCTCGGTACCAATGGCGGAGAAGAAATCAAGCGACACCCCTTCTTTTCGCGCCACATTGACTGGAACAGGTAATTATTCTCGTGCAATTATTCGTTATTATTCAGATTTGACACCACTTTTGACAGGCTGATGCAGAAGAAGATCCAACCGCCGTTTAAACCGTCGGTCGAGTCGGCGCTCGATGTGGCGAATTTCGACCAAGAATTCACGTCTGAGACCGCCCAGGACTCAGTCGTGCAGGACTCACAGCTCTCGGAGACCGTACAGGACCAGTTCCGCGGGTTTACCTACAATCCCGCGGACGAACACCTCAGCGAAAGCGTTAGTGCCAGCTACGGCGTCGCAATCTAGACACACCCGGAACACTTGTCGCTCGACTGGAATTGAGACGACTCGTTTTGGCCACCTTTGACAAACATCTATCCCCAGTGACCGTGTCCTTACCAATGTCTCCCAGACGGGGTCACCCCTTTATTTCGTAATTTTTTTTTTCTCTTTATTCGAAGATGCACCAACTGTATTGATGCTTCCATTGCTTCGTGTTTCATTGCTTTGTGGAAGACTAGGTCGATCTCGACGTATTCGAACAGAATTTGATAAAGTGCTCGTATACTATATGTATGTGCAGTCATACGCACGTTGTACTTGGTTGTACCACTTGACTTGGTTTCCTGGGCTTCATCGCTTGTATCTGTTACCAACCCTGTTTACCACCAATCTCCTGCTGATGCTGTTCATGCTTTCAAGTGCATGCCGACTGCCAGTCCAGAAACACGATGAGCATCCAGGAATGTAGTGTCATAGATGAACGACGACCACGAGAATAAGTTACATCTAAACATGTAAGCTAACCCCACCCGAAGAGTATAGCAACATGAGGACTGAGAAGTGCGTGCGTGACAGTAACAAAGTACGACGTTGATTAGCAGTGTGCGATTTTACTCACCGACTTCATTAACACCTTGTCGGACCACAACTGGTGAGTATTTATTGTCACCTCTTCTTCGGTCGTCACCGCTCTACGCCGCCGCCTCGATGCCTCGCAAATACTTAAGTCGTACGGCCCCACGATGCGCCTCCCTCCAGTCCTCGACGTGTACGGCACGTTCAATATTCTCCATTGTCTCTGATATCTTCCCTACATAACCATCAACTACCCAGGTCAGTACTATAAATGTCGTGCACAAACCGGCAACGTCTTTCTTGATGCCTTCCACCTCGCTCTCAGTAGATGCGTCTTCCAAAGCTTCTCTGGTGTCAATAACTTCTGTGATGAGATGAGGGTCGTCTAGCTGATCCGTCTCTAATACGCCGAGATTGTGCTGCGAAAGGATGTAATGGATCCGTGACAAGGGTTGCAGGAGGGTGATATAAGCCTCGTTCACGAGACTAGATAGGTCGCGAGCTACTTGGGTCTTATCCTGAGAGACAAATTTAACAAAGAGGTACCAGAAGTTCAGTTCGTGGTACTGTGTACCTCGCCTTGCGTAGCCCATACGTCAGGATGTACATATCTCTGCACACGGTGGAAATTATTCTTCAGCCGGCTTTCATTGACAACGAATGGGTTCGGACTCTTCGGAGTCTCGAGGAGATCATAATAGTCATATTTATTTCCTGGACGTGAACGTTCAATGTGGAAACACTTGGGGCATGCCGGCAAACGAGTTGGGAGTGGTGCACCACAGGAGGGACAGACGGTCGGGTGTGGTGATAAAAGGGGAGATGAAGAAAGGTAGGCGCGAAATTGCTGGGTAAGAGCGAGCCCAGAATAAAGAACGGCGTGTCGATTTCGATGTCGTAGTGCGAGTGACAATTGCATACAGTAAATTTGGTAAACCAAAGTAGGTGCGATTATCAATCCAGACGCGACGCGTCAATACCGCCTATCACATGTCCGTTCCCGACAACAAGCCCGAGGGTTCATCCTCACCTTCTCTCGTCAAACGGAAGAGAGACGATACGGGGAGCAGTCCTGGGTCTCATCGGGATCACCGCCAACCAGATGCCAAGGTACCAAAACGTGCGTCCGCTACATAACCCAGTTACAATACCTAGTGCGCACGCCTGGGGAGGGGAAGCCCTTATTTTTTTCTGACTTTGACGGCCAGTCTTCCCGATCTTCGAGAAGCGAGGAGAAAGTGACGGGAAGACAGATGCGCAGGCGTTTAGGTGGCTCACGCCCTCGCTCGGCCCAGCGCGCAGCTGTCTCCACGGCGTGCATCTCGCGCCGTGCGCGTCTTCGCGCGTCGCAGCGTTCGATCTCGACGGCACGCTCATCAAGTTCGTCCGCGGAGGATCAAAGGGCAAACGCGCGATGAAGACGACGACGACGAACGGCCCCGAGTGGGAATGGTGGAAAACCGTCGTGCCGCAGAAGCTGAAGGAAGCGCACGATTCTGGGTGCGTCGTTTTTTTTTTTCGTGTAGCATTTTTCTTTTTCGTCGAGCACGGTTTCGCTTGACCGTGTCGCGCTCGCTGCACGTACATGGCGCTTTCTGGTACTCATTCTAGTTCTTGACCCATCGTACAGGTACTCTGTCGTGGTGATCTCAAATCAGAATATCAAGTCGGCGGCGCTCGCAGACTGGAAGAAAAAGATCCCGCTAGTTGCTGGTGCCGTGCGTGTCCCTCACAGAGTCCCCCCCTTTTTTCTTCTTCTTCTTCTAGTTTCCAAAATGTTGTGCTGAACATTTCAGTGCTTCTAGGTGCCCGACCTTCCGTTCCGAATTTTTGCAGCCACGGCAAAAGATGGGCACCGGAAGCCCATGCCGGGGATGTGGTTCGAGCTTGAGCGTATCTTTGCCGAAGAGGGCGTCACAATAGGTCAATTGGAATCCTTTTCTCCCCTACTGACTGTCCACTCATTGCCGCCAAGATAAGAGCGCTTCTTATTATGTTGGTGATGCGGCCGGGCGCGCCAACGACTTTGCGTCGACAGATAGGAAATTCGCGCTCAATGTCGGCCTGCAATTCTACACCCCAGAAGTAAGTGGCATCCCTGCTGCCACGGACTCGTGACAACTTTCCTCACTGGTCAACAGGAATACTTCCTCAAGATACGCCCAGCGCCACATACGCTCCCAGGATTCCATGTTTCCTCGCTTCTGGAATGTGAGAGTTTGACCCATGCATCGTTCCCGTTATCCTCCTCGACTGATACCAGAGACTGCCTTTAAGTGCCCAATGGTTCCCCAGCTACTCCGGTCTTGCCTCCCGATCCACACACAGAGATCGTGGTCTTCGTCGGCCCTCCATGTTTAGGAAAGTCAACGTTCTACCGGACGCATTTCGCCCCGGCAGGATACGTGCACGTGAACCAAGATACTCTCGGCTCACGGCCTAAATGTGTCAAGGCTGCCGAGGAAGCGTTAGTTGCGGGAAAGAGCTGCGTCATCGGTCTGCTTTCCGTTTTGGCCTTCCATCACCCAACCCAAATTTACCCACTTTCTAGACAACACGAATCGGGACGTGCAGACGCGCAAGTACTATCTCGACGTTGCAAAGCGGCTCCAGGTCCCAGCACGGTACTGTCTCCAAGCCGACTGATCTCGTCTCACCATATATGCTCAACGTACTGTAGATGTTTCTCTTTTCAGGGTTCCGCTGAGCTGGCTTGGCATAACAACGTTTACCGTGCGTTCGCAAGGCCGGCGTCGGTTGTGGCTCGAGAAGTACGTAAACTGCTCGAGGCCTAACTTTTACCTAGCTCATCAAATGCTGTAGCCTGTCCGTACGCTGGTACCATACACAGCAATCACGGGGTTTACGGACGCTTATGAGGCACCTTCTGTGAAAGAGGGGTTTGCTGAGGTACGGGATGTCCCATGGATATTCGAAGGTAGCGAGGAAGAGAGACGGCATTGGAGCATGTGGTTGCAAATTGATGGGAAGTAACCGTTCAGTGTCTAGAATCTTCCACCTGGAAGATATTCAGCACTCGTTAGATGCGATCCGATGAGATCAGTACGCTACAGATTGCACAGTAGAATAGCGATACAAGAAGCAAGGTATCACATAAGAAGACAACATTAAGGCAAATCAGATATTGGGCAAAAGAGACGCCCGACTCGGAGCTGCACGATTCTACTATGGTGTCGGCTTGATACTGTTCAGGCGAACGACGAGGGGAAGTAGGGCCACATTCTCGCTAGACGCGTAGAACTGCACGCAGTTGACGTGGATCTGGGTGACAATCCTTTCAATTGCCAGGAAGCACTCGAGCAAGAAAGGGCTGTATACCTTGAGCCAGTGGTTGAAATTTGTTTCAAATCTAATCAAAAAGTCCGACCGCTTCTTCGCCCCAACGTCACCCTCTGAGGTCTCCGCAGCAACGAGGGCCTTGTTCGCGTCTTTCGTAAAAGAGGATGTGTACAAGGCGAACGTAGAGCACGTAACAATGAGCTTGGAGAATGCCTAGTGGTGGAGGTGAGTAGCGTGGACGAAGCAAGAGTTGCACCCACGGCCAATAACGGCTTACGTTCAACAGCTTCGAACTAGTGAGCATGCATTCCTTCATGCACGTGTCCAAAAAGTCGACGTGATCGCGTAAAAGTTGGTCCACCGTGGTCACTTTTGACAGCTTGACTTCGAGAGCGCGCCAATTCGGCTCGAGCACCTCGTGCGCGACAAAGGCGAGGATCTGCTGTACCCACGCGAGCATCCGCGCACGCAGCACGAACAGGCGCAGGCGCCACGCGGCGAATTCGGGCGGGACGTCCGTCCGCCGCCATACCGGGCCTTGCTGCTCGAGCCACATCGCGGCGAGCGACTGCTCGACGTGTTTGAGGTGGACGAGAAAACGGAAAAGGAGCTGGTAGCGCAGAACGGTCCTGCGCGAAATGACGAGCGAAAGCGGGAATTTGACGTTGAAGTCGAGTTGGAGAGCGTCGATGGCTGTGCGAGCCGCGGGGTCGTCATCATTAGGAGGGAC
>WNGR01012377.1_pt1 | contig 17285 bp, 17 predicted proteins | sample 5407581 | NCBI WGS metagenome assembly WNGR01 (sample SAMN13153383, study PRJNA577476) | soil metagenome | isolation source: 80 cm soil or saprolite under Garry oak tree replicate 2 | place: USA:California | collected 2016-06-15 | reverse complement strand
CGCCAATCACGGCTCCCAGTACCAGTACCCCGATCTCTTCGTCCGCCACGTCTCGACATTCCTCGACGGATAGCGGGCGGACCGCCGCTCGATAGCGAAGCGACCGATTTCACACACGAACCGCAGAAGCCCCCGTCTGCGAACCTCCGGCTGCGCGTCAATGCCAGCCCTATTCAAACCAGAAGGAAGCATGATCATGACCACGCTCTCCGGAAAGACCGCCCTCGTCACCGGCGCCTCTCGCGGCATTGGCCGCGCCAGTGCGCTGGCGCTCGCCAGGGCGGGCGCCCAGGTGCTCGTCCATTACGGCCGCGGCGCGGCTGAGGCCGAAGCCGTCGTGAAGGAAATCCGCGCCGCCGGTGGCCGCGCCGACGCGGTGGCGGCGGATCTGGCAGCGGCCGATGGGCCGCACATCCTCGCAGCCCAAGTCCGCCGCTTCGTCGGCGACCGTCTCGACATCCTCGTCGCCAACGCCGGCATCTCGAAGGCCGCAACGATCGAGGACACCAAGGTCGAGGATTTCGACAATCTCTTCGCCGTCAACGTCCGCGCGCCGTTCTTCCTCGTGCAGCAGCTCCTGCCGATCCTGGGCAGCGGCGGCAGCATCATCCTGCTCTCCTCGCTTTCCGCGCATGCCGCCGTTGGCACGCTCGCGGCCTATGCGGCGACGAAGGGCGCCGTCGACACGCTGGTGAAGCACTTCGCTGCCGTGCTCGGCGAGCGTGGCATTCGCGTCAACGCCGTCGCGCCCGGCGTTGTCGAGACCGACATGTCGAATTTCACCAAGACGGATTCGGGCCGCGATTTCACGCTCGGCATGCAGGCTCTGAAGCGCCTTGCCCAGCCGGACGACATCGGCGGCGTGGTCGCATTCCTCGCCTCTGACGACGCCCGTTGGGTCACCGGCGATACTGTACGGGTCGATGGCGGCTCGAAGCTCTGAGCATTTTCTGAACGCGAGGACGATGGCGGTGGCCAACGCTGAGCTTTCATCGACAGTTTGCCATGCGGGCGCGCGGCCGACTTACGCGCCCATCATCCCTGGCCGGCGCGCCAGCCTGCAGGAAATGGCCTGAACGAGGTTGAAGGGTCTGAGCGGGAGTAGTCCAATCGATGAGACGCTTCTCCTGCACCGCGGCAGAGGGTGGCGACCCTCCGGGTCGCAGCCGGGGGGAAGCCGGGTAAGGGTCTGGTGGCTATCGCTCGCTCTCGTTGCGCCGGTCTTGCTCGCGAACCAGCCAGTGAACTATGCCGAGGGCCAGGATTGCCGCAGCGAGTGCGAGTAGCTCGTCGGCGGCAACCGCATTGACGTCGATGACGATGAACCTCCGCACCATGGCCAGCATCGCAATGACGACGACTGTTCGCAGCCGAATGATGCTCTCCTGGCGCGCCAGCACCACGAGTAGGGAGTGCTCGAACTCCAAAGCGATGATCACGATGACGATCATGCCGAAGATTTCCTGGAACGGCGCCTGATTGGTTGGATCGAACGCGCCGGTGAAGATGAGCGGACCGATGCTGATTGCAAGATGCCAAGTCGCGGACACGACGACGATGGCGATCAACACCGTCAAGATGAGAACGATGGCGTGCTCGAACCGCCCGTAGATTGTCAGGGCCGACCAGTTGCGTGCGGCTTCACGAACTTCGTCTTGCAACCGCATCATAGAAGTCCTCTCACTCCATTCACGGTTCTACGTGATCCCGCGTCGCCGCGCAAATTCGCCTGCGACCGCCACGCTCACGAAATCGAGCCGTGTGTCAGCTTTCTGGTGAACACCATCCGACGCACCTGCTAGTGAAATAGGCCGCTCTGCCCAAGGCCGTCGAAGACGAACTGCATGGCAAGTGCAGCAAGGAGGATGCCCGAGACCCGGGCGATGACGTTGATGCCGGTCAGTCCGAGCAACCGGACGAGCCGATCGGCTGCTAGCATTGCGGCGAAGGTGAGGCCCACCACGACGCCGATGGCGACGACAACCACCACCGCGTTCGCGGCGTCCTGCGCCCGTCCCATGAGGAGCACTACTGCGGTCATGCTGCCCGGCCCCGCGATCAGGGGAATGGCCAGCGGAAATACCGCGATGTCCGGGTGGTGGGCCGCTTCGCGCTCCTCTCCCCTGGTGATCGACGACAAGCCGGAGTGGCGAGCAAGCAGCAGGTCGGCCGACAGCCGCAGGAGCAGGATGCCGCCCGCCGTGCGGAACGCCGGCAGTCCGACCTGAAGCAACGCCAACAGTCGGTTGCCGCCGAGAGCGAAAGCGAGGAGCACCGCCGCGCCGATCAGCGACGCGCTAAGCGCCAGGCGCTGCTTGCTGTGCGTGCTCGTGCCGGCAGTCAGCGCCACGAACATCGACGCGACCTCGATTGGGCCAACCGTTACCAGCAGGATAGTGACGGCCGAGAGCGCAATTTCGATCATGATTCTCTTGGCCAGATCGGATGTAAGTGGCCGACAGTCCGGCATATGCTCGCCGGGCGCGGCGCGATCGGGACTCTCTTCACGGGCGGGGCGGCGTTCATGGTCGTCTCCTCAGGCCGCCACGGTCGGCCCGTGCATGTGGGTCCAGACGATCTCGGCAATCGCCGCCGCCAGGACCACGAGGCCGATCACCACATGGGTCCACAGCGCCGTCGTCACACCGGCGAAGCCGAGTAGCCAAGGTGACACCACGACCCAGAGGCCGGCGGCGCCCTCGAGCCACTCCTCCCACGCCGCATGTCGCAATAACGCCGCCAATGCGAGAAGCGCCACGACGGCCGCGCTCGCCCAGGCGTTCCAAGCCGCAATACCGGGCTCGGCAAAGCCGAGCACCCATGGAGCGGCCGCAAGGCACGCGGCCGCGGTGAAGTTCGTCAGGTCAGCGACTCTCTCCTTTTTCACAAGCAATTTTTCCATGATTGGACCTCCGATGTTGAGAAGCCGAGGCGGATCGAGGCAGGGACACGCTGCCCAGACCGCCGACGGCCGATTGCGACGCTGCTGGCTTGCCAGCGGCGCCTCTGAAACTGGTGCGTGAACTGGAGTGCGAGCGACGCATGGTACGATCTCAGGCGGCACGCGCGGTCGCCGGCGCGGGATCGGCGGCGGCTTGCGGCCGGGCGACCGAAGCGTCGAGCTGTGCCAGAGCGTCGAGCACCTCGTCGAGCCGCGACGGCTCGCCGCTGTCCGGCATTCCCTCGGCGACGGCCGTCTCGATCTGGCGCGCATCCCACAACCAGCGCTGCAACACCTCGCGCTTCTCGCGCTCAGTCAGCAAGGGGTGTCTCGCAACCTCGTGCGGCCCATGGAACACGCGGCTGGGGTCGACGAAGGCATCATCAAAATTGGGCATGGCGAGGTGCCGGCGATCCCAAGCAACGAGCAGGATCGGGTCGACCGGCTTGGCCAGAAAGTTGTCGGCGTAGGTGCGTGTCGGATGCCGCGGCTCGCGCGGTTCCCGGACGGTGAAGCGAAGACCCTGCCGCCACGCATAGGCTGTAGCCGCTTCCCGACTGGGAAAGCTGAGTCGCACCTGCGCCAGTGGATCGGTGCCTCCGGTCCATCCCATAAGGGGTTCGACGAACAGCGGCGAGCGCGATTTGAATTCGAGGATCCAGCATCGAAGGCCCGCCCGGCCGGACGTCATCGCCGACTTGGCGGGCCGATAGATGACGGCCTCGGCGTCGGCAGGAAAACTAGTCGGTGCGCGGCAAAGAAACTCGCCGGTTGGCCCGACAGGGTGGTCCCTGGTCGGGGCGGAGGTGTGAAATCCTACGACATTCGCACTATCGAGCTCTCGCATCTTCATGGCCGTTCCTCTCCACGAGGGTGGAGTAGCGGTGCTCCGGGCCGACCCTTCGGCCGGCACCAGAGCACCAAGTCATGCGTGGTTCGAGATTCTCCGGTTTTGCTCTGCGCCAAACCTCACGCTTTGATCGGGATGCGCTTGACCCGACTCTGCGCTTCAGGCCGCTTGCCGAGCGTGACAGTGAGAACGCCGTTCTTGAACGACGTCGTCACCTTGTCCGGGTCGACATCCGGCCCGAGATCGATCGACCGCTGGAAGCTGCCGTGCCAGCGCTCGCTGTAAACAGAGCCGTTGGTCTCGGCCTGCTTCTCGCCCTTGAGCGTCAGCACGCCGTCGCACAGAGTCAGGTCAATGTCCTTCTCTTCCATGCCGGGCAGCTCGGCCACCACCTTGACCTCCTTCGCGGTCTCGCTCACCTCGACATGCGGCCAGCCGTTCGACCAACCAAGGCGCGCGGCCAGAGGCAGATCGAAACCGCGGACGAAGTCATCGAACAGCCGGTTCATCTCGCGATGGAGCGCAAGGAACGGGCTGGCTTCCTCAGATCGACTGGGGACCAGCGCATTGCGGTTGCGGCCCCAGGGATTCAGATCCTTCATCGTCATGGTTTACCTCCATCGTAAAGAGGCGACGGGCGCGCGTCGGTTGGCGCGGGGCGCGCGATCGCGTCCGCCGCCGAGTTCAGACCCTTTGCTCGATTGAGCGCCTCTTGGCTCAGGCCGCCTGCTTACTCCCGATCGCTTTCGGCTGATTGCCGTTCGCGATCTCGATGCGGCGCGGCTTCATGGCCTCCGGCACCTCACGCACCAGGTCGATCGTGAGCAATCCGTTCTCCAGGCTCGCGCCGACAACCTTCACGTCGTCAGCGAGGCTGAATTGCCGTTGGAAGGCGCGCGCGGCGATGCCCTGATACAGGAACTGCCCAGCTTGGCCTTCCCCCTTCTTGCCGGCGACCACGAGCAGGTTTGGCTGCGTCGTGATCGTCAGATCGTCCGGCGTAAAGCCAGCGACCGCAAGCGAGATGCGGTAAGTCTCCTCGCCGATCTTTTCGATATTGTAGGGGGGATAGTTGCCGGTCGACTCGAAGCGTATGGCGTCGTCGACCAAGTCCAACATGCGGTCGAAGCCGATGCTGGATCGCCACAGGGGCGTAAAGTCAATCATGGTCCTCATAGCCACATTCTCCTCTGAGCAACATGGACACGAGCATGGGTGCCGCTGCGCGGCGCCCGCCAAACCCGATGAGTGGCGTTTGGCGCAAATTCAGCTAGGCACGCCTAGATCGCGCGTCAAGACCCAGCTCATCTGCCGAAAAGCGCCCTGGAAATCTCCGCTGTTATGTCCCGATGCCTTCGCTGCCGCGACAGCGCAATGCGAGCTGACGCGGCGATGCGCGCATACTGCTGACAGACAGCGCGCCGCCGGCATGTGGGGCAGCACGCGGATCAAACCAGCTCTCTCGGAGAACCGGAAGCGACGAGCACCGGCGCCGCCAAACGTCTTTCGAACATCAAATCCCGGCGACCGGCAAGGGCGTTTCTCGGCCGCTCTTGAAGCCCTGGATTCAGCTCCATAGATCGAGTCGGGGTGCCTCGAAGAAGGGCCTCGATCCGCCTCTTGCTTGAGGCGGAAAATGTTGCGGGTATCGCTTCGCAAGGAGGTATCGCTAGGCCGACGCCGTCGAACTCGTCATCAACATGGCCTTCTCGGCCGCCAGGAAACGGGGCGAGAGGGACGATGTCATCCTCGGGACCATTGCGGCGCTGCGCCGCATTCGGGCCGAGCGCTCTCGACTTGAGAGCGTCGGATGACGTTTGGACCACGGCCGGAACGGAGGTCTTGCATGAAAGACGCTCAATGCAGAGCCATCATGGGGAATCGGAAAACTGACTCTGCGGAATGTCACGCCCATCTGCACACGTATCCCACGACGTTGCCGAGACGCTCGACGAGAGATTGATGCTCGATAGGCCGCCTGCCGGAAGGTGCGCCACGGCCGCTGCCGCTTAGCGGTGACCGGGGAGTGATGACTTGGCTGATCGCCGCCGGCATCTCTATCGTGCTCATCGCGCCAGCACCCTTCTCCTGGTGTCCACCGGCGTGGATCATCTACTTCCTTAGCAAGCAGCCGCGCGCGAGCCGCAGTGGATCTCCTCCGACCTCGCAAGAGCTGGGATTGAGCATCGGTCATGGATCGCTCGCTCACACGCTGGGTGGCGAAGCCAAGCTGGGCGATGAATTTTCGCCAGTTTGATGAGCGTCATCTTGCTCTCATCGTGCGGGCCCCCGTCCGCCTCTCGCTGCGCTCGCCATCCTCCTGAGCTTGTCGAAGTGTCCGTGATGCGGGCGAGGGGCTAATCGGCGCAGGCGGATCAGCTCGGCTCGGCGCCGTCGAGGACGAGGACGTCGTCGTGGGCGAAGGTGACGGTGACCTGCTGTCCCTGGCGCGGCGGTGCGACGCCGGGGTTGTTGAAGGTATCGAGCGAGATCGTGCTCTCGGTGAAGCGGACGCGGATGCGCATGACGGAGCCGAGGAAACTGACATCCTCGATGGTGCCCTGCATGCGGTTCCGCTCGCCGCCGGCATCCGCCAGCGACACCGCTTCGGGGCGCAGCGCGACCGAGCGGATCTCGCCGGTCGCCATATCGGCGCCGCCGCGCCGCGCGACGATCTCCTGACCGTCGATCGTGATCAGGCCGCGCGCGGCGTCGGTCACTCGGGCACGCAGAATGTTCAACGTGCCGACGAAGGAGGCGACGAAGCGCGTCTTGGGATAGTTGTAGGTCTCGAAGGGCGTGCCGATCTGCTCGACGCGTCCCTCGTTCATCACGACGATGCGGTCGGACATCGACAGCGCCTCTTCCTGGTCGTGCGTCACATAGATCGTGGTGATGCCGAGCGCGCGCTGGACTGTCTTGATCTCCTCGCGCAGGGCGACGCGGATCTTGGCGTCGAGCGCCGATAGCGGCTCGTCGAGCAACAGCACCTGCGGCTTGATGGCGAGCGCCCGGGCGAGGGCGACGCGCTGCTGCTGCCCGCCCGACAGCTGATAGGGATAGCGCTCAGCCAAGGTCGGCAGCTTGATGAGGCGGAGCATCTCCTCGACGCGGCCGCTAATCTCGGAAGCCGGCCGTTTCGCCACTTTGAGGCCGAACCCGACATTCTCCGCCACCGTCATGTTGGGGAAGAGGGCGTAGGACTGGAACACCATCCCGACATTGCGCTGATTGGGGCGCAGGCCCGTCACCTCCTTGCCGTTGATGCGGATGGTGCCGGCGCTCGGCTGTTCGAAACCGGCGACCATGCGCAGCGTCGTCGTCTTGCCGCAGCCGCTCGGGCCGAGGAACGAGACGAACTCGCCGCGCTCGACCGCGAGGGCGAAATTCTGCACGACGCTGATCGGCCCGAAGACCTTGCGCAGATCGTTGATCTCGAGAAAGGCCATTCTTTCGTTCTCCTCGCCGCGGCGCTCTAGCGCGTGTCCGACGCCAGGCGGGCGCCGCGTCCGAAGACCTGGATCAGCCCCATGCACGCCCAGGTGACGATGAAGGCGATGCTCGCCAGCGCCGAGGGCTCGTAGGCGCGATTGGCGCCGATCAGCTGCAAATAGGGACCGAAGGCCGGGCGGTCCAAGAGGCTCGCCATGGTGAACTCGCCGATGACGATGGCGAAGGTCAGGAACGCGCCGCTCAGCACGGCGACCCGGACATTGGGGAAGATCACACGGAAGAGAATCGTCGGCCAGCTGGCGCCGAGGCTCTCCGCTGCCTCGGTCAGGGTGCGCACGTCGATCGCGCGCAGCCCGGTATCGACCGCGCGGTACATATAGGGCAGGGCGAGGGTGACATAGCTGAAGGTCAAGAGCACGTCGGTCGCCCGCTCGCTCGACGTCATCGGCAGCAGCGAGGAGCTGTTGTAGATGCGCAGATAGCCGAAGACCAGGACGATTGCAGGGATGACCAGCGGCAGCAAGGTGATGAACTCGACGACCGGCCGCAGGCGCGGCAGGCGGTGCTGGATCCAGTAGGCGGTCGGCACGACCAGCAGGACGCCGACGACGATGGTCGCCAGGGCGAGGCAGGTCGAGTAGGTGAAGGTCGCCTGGAACTGCGGATCGGCCAGCACGATGCGATAGGCTTCGAAACTGTATTCGCCGCGCTTGAGGCGGAGCGAGAACTCGAAGGTGCCGATGAGCGGCACCAGGAAGTAAATCGCGCCGATCGCGATGGCGAGCCACGGCCCGAGCCGCGAGGGTTTCATCGCAGCCACCGCTCGCTGCGCGTCCGCAGCCAGATATAGGCGAGGTTGGAGAGGCCGGTGATGAGGATCATCCCGAGGGCCAGCGCGTAGCCGAGATTCTGGTCGTGCAGCACGTCGCCGCGAATCTGCGCATAGAGCAGGATGGTGACGATGTTGAGCGAGCTGCCGGTGAGACCGTAGGCCGTCGCGATCGCTCCGAAGGCGTTGGCGAAGAGCAAGAGGCTGGTGCCGAGCAGGCTCGGCCACAGCACGGGAAGCGCGACATAGCGCCAATATTGCCAGGTGCTCGCGCCGAGGATGGCGGAGGCCTCGCGCCAATCGCGCTTGAGGCCATCGAGCGCCGGCGTCAGGATCAGCACCATCAGCGGGATCTGGAAATAGAGATAGTACTTGATCAGCAGCGCGGTCACCAGCCCGGCGCGCCCCAGTGTCGCGAGGAACGCGAAGGCGAGCGGCACGCCGGCGAAATTCGAGGCGACGCCGGAGAACGTCATCACAGTGGGACGGATCCAGCGCGGCAAGCCGCCGAGCACCGCCGCATAGGCGAGGAAGAAGCCGATGATGGCGCCGCCGATGGCGGATGCCGCGCTGACCTCGATGCTGATCCAATAGGCGCTGAGGATGGACGGCTGGAAGAGGTTCCAGAGATTGGCGAGGGTGAAATGCCCGTCAGCATCCTGGAACGCGCCGACCATCAGGAACCCGGTCGGCAGGATCAGAAACATCAGGGCAAAGATGAAGAAGGGCACCACCCCGAGCCAGGCCCAGGATATGCGCCCCGGAGACATGCGCCCCGGTTCGCTCGATGCGGCCGACGCTGCCGGCAGCTTGCCGACGTTGGTCACCATTGCGGCGACGGCGCGGCAGGGTCGCGCGGCGGAAGAGGTCGTGCTGCCATCCGCGCCTTGCGAGCGAGCATGCCGGGCACGACCTCTGACGAATGACGCCGCCTACTTCACGTTCGCCCCGACCACGGTATCCCACTGCTTCGTGATGACGCCCTTCGACTGGTCTTGCTGGTCGAGGGTTGGGAAGACGGCTTTCTCGTACGCTGCGGCCGGCGGCAATTTCGCCAGAACATCGGCCGGCACCTTGTTGTTCTTCACCAGATCCTGGAAGCGGATGGGATGGCAGTATCCCTTCAGCCAGCCGACCTGGCCCTCGTCGGAATAGAGATACTCCATCCACAATTTGGCGGCGTTGGGGTGGGGCGCGAAGGCACTGATCGCCTGGACGTAGACACCCGCGACGACACCGCTCTTCGGCACCACGACCTCGATCTTGGGGTTGCCCTTGAGGGTATCGCGGTCGGCGAGGGCGTTGTAGTCCCAGCGCACGACGACGGGCGTCGCGCCCTGGGCCACCGAGGCCGCCTTAGCGATGACCGGCACGAAGTTGCCGTTCTTATTGAGCTCGGCGAAGAATTTGAGGCCCTCGTCGCCGGCCTTCGCGACGTCGCCCTTCGCGACCGACAGCCCGGCGGCGAAGACCGCCTGGATCGCCTGGTTCGAGACGCGCGGGTCGCCGGCGAGGGCGACCGCATTCTTATAGTCGGCCGCCAACAGGTCCGGCCAATCGGCCGGAATCTTCTTCACCAGATCGGCGTTGATCTCGAAGGCCAGGACGCCGTAATAGTCGCCGGTCCAGTATCCTTCGGCGTCCTTCGCGCTGTCCGGGATGGTGCTCCACGTCGACACCTTGTAGGGCTGAACCAGCCCGTCCTTCTTGACCGTCGGGCCGAAGGAGAGGCCGACATCGATGACGTCCGGTGCTTGCGGGCCCTTATTGCCCTTGTTGGCCTTGATCGCCTCGACCTCGTCGCCCGATCCGGCGTCTGGGTTGAGCTCGTTGACCTTCAGCGCGTATTTGGCCTTGAAGCCATCGATCAGCGCGCCGTAGCCGCACCAATCATGCGGCAGCGCAATCACCGTTAGCTGGCCTTCGCCTTTCGCATCGGCGACGAGCTTGTCCATCGTCTGAGCGCATGTCAGTCCGGTGGACATCAGCATCGCCAGCGCCGATGTCGACATCAGGCGTACCCAAGTGGGTCTCATCATCTTCCTCCCCTCATGAAATCGTGCGTGGGTAGAGTAGGCACCGCGAAGCGAGCGGGGCAAGTCCGGATCGTGCCACGGCAGACCGGGCATTGGCCCGGCCGTGCCGTGCAAATCGTGTTCGCCGTCGAACTCATCGCGCGAACTTAAATCCCGATTGTTACAGCAATACTGCGATCGGCTGGCGGATCGTGATCGATGCAGCGTCATCACGGCGTCACGCATCGACGTGCCGCCGCACGGCGGGGTGAACGGACTCGCCGCGCGGCGGCGAATAGGTTTCGGCATAGTGCGGTTCCGCTGCCGGCCGCCCGAGGATCATGTCGGCCGCCTTCTCGGCGATCATGATGGTCGGTGCGTTGAGATTGCCGCTGACGACGCTCGGCATGATCGAGGCGTCGACGACGCGCAAATCCCGGATGCCGTGGACGCGAAGGCTACCGTCGACCACGGCCATCGCGTCATCGCCCATCTTGCACGTGCAGGACGGGTGATAGGCGCTGTCCGCCTTCGCGCGCACGAAGGCATCGATCTCGGCATCGCTGCGCACGGCAGCGCCCGGCTGGATCTCGACCCCGCGATAGGGATCGAAGGCGGCCTGCGCGAAGATGTCGCGGGTGAGCTTCACGGCGTCGCGCATCTCCAGGCGGTCCTGCTCGGTGGCGAGGTAGCAGGGCTGGATCTCCGGATGTGTCGCGGGATCGGCCGAGCGCAGCCGGACATAGCCGGCGCTGGTCGGGCGCATCGGCCCGACATGCGCCTGGAACGCATGTCGGCCGATCGGCTTGCGGCCGTGATCGTTGACCAGCGAGGGCAGGAAGTGGAACTGGAGATCGGGATGCAGCACCGCGTCGTTGCGGCGGATGAAGGCGCCGGCCTCGAGATGTGCCGAGGTCGCAAGCCCAGACTTGAAGAGGAACCATTCGAGGCCGATGCGGACTCGGGTCAGCGGATTTTCGACGAGATGAAGCGTGATCGGCTTGGTGCATGCGTATTGCACATAAAGCTCGAGATGGTCTTGCAGGTTGCGCCCGACCCCGGGCAGATCGAGGACGGCCGGAATGCCGATACGGCCGACCTCGTCGGCGGGGCCGATCCCGGACAGGAGCAGGAGCTGCGGCGAGTTGATGGCGCCGCCCGAGAGGATCACCTCGCGCCGGGCGCGCACTTGACGTAGCCGGCCGCGATGGCGGAACTCGACGCCAGTAGCGCGGGTGCCCTCGAGAAGGATTCGCGTCGTCAGCGCCTCGACCACAACCTTCATGTTGGGCCGCGACAGCGCCGGCCGCAGATAGGCGCTGGCAGCGCTCCAGCGTCGGCCGCGATGGATCGTCATGTCCATCGCGCCGAAGCCTTCCTGCTGAAAGCCGTTCATGTCGTCGGTGTAGGGATACCCCGCCTGCTGCCCCGCCGCGATGAACGCGGCGAAGAGCGGATTGCGCATGGCGCCGCGCGAGACGTGCAGCGGTCCGCCGTCGCCGCGATAGGCATCGCCGCCCCGGGCGCAGGTTTCCGCGCGCTTGAAGTAAGGCAGGACATGCGCATAGGACCACTCGGCGAGCCCGTTGCCCGCCCAGCGATCGTAGTCGAGCGCATGACCGCGGACATAGACCATGGCGTTGAGCGAGGACGAGCCGCCGAGCACGCGACCGCGCGGCCAGTACAAGCGCCGTCCATCCATGTGCGGCTGCGCTTCGGTCTCGTAGGCCCAATTGTACTTGTCGCCGGACAGGTTGTAGGTGAGCGCCGCCGGCATGTGGATCTTCCACGTCCGGTCGCGCGGTCCGGCTTCGATGAGGAGGACGCTGGTGCCGGGCTCGGCTGAGAGCCGGTTGGCCAGCACGCATCCCGCCGATCCGGCGCCGACGATGACGTAGTCGTAGGAAGCCTCTTTGTTCAATTCGCTTTCATCCTCTCAGCGATAGGGACAGGCGACGTCGCCGAGCTCGACATAGACTGTCTTCAGCTGCGTGTAGTGCTCGATCGCCGCGCTGCCGTTCTCGCGCCCGATGCCGGATTGCTTGTTGCCGCCGAACGGCGCCTCGACCGGCGTCACGTTGTAGTTGTTGATCCAGCAGACGCCCGCCTCGAGGGCGGCGACCACGCGATGCGCCCGCGCGAGATCGCGCGTGAAAACGCCGGCGGCGAGCCCGAATGGCGTATCGTTGGCGCGCCGGATGACCTCGGCCTCGTTCTCGAAGGCAAGCACCGCCATCACCGGACCGAAGATCTCCTCGCGCACGATCGCCATCTCGTCGGTGCATTCGGCGAAGATCGTCGGCATGACGAAATAGCCGTCGGCGAGCGCCGGATCGGCCGGAATGCCGCCGCCGCAGAGGAGAGTAGCGCCTGCCGTCTTGCCGGCTTCGATATAGGACAGCACGCGATCGCGATGCGTCGCCGAGATCAGCGCGCCGATCTCGGTATCCGGCTGCATCGGATCGCCGACGCGCAGATGCCGCGTCCGCTCGACCAGCCGGGCGAGGAAGGCGGCGAGCAACGTCTTCTCGACGAAGACCCGCGTGCCGTTGGTGCAGATCTCGCCCTGGGTATAGAAATTCGCCAGCAGAGCCGCCGAAACCGCGTTGTCCAGATCGGCATCGGCGAAGACGATGAGCGGCGACTTGCCGCCGAGCTCCATCGTCACCTTCTTCAGCGTCGCCGCGGCATCGGCCATCACTTTTCGCCCGGTGCCGACCTCGCCGGTCAGCGATACCTTGGCGATGCCCGGATGGGTCGTCAGCAGGCGGCCCACCGCGCCGTCGCCGTGGACGATATTGAAGACGCCCGGCGGGACGCCCGCCTCGACATAGATCTCGGCCAGGCGCGAGGCGGTTAGCGGCGTCAGCTCGGCCGGCTTGAAGATCATCGCATTGCCGCAGGCGAGCGCGGGCGCCGATTTCCAGCAGGCGATCTGGAGCGGGTAGTTCCAGGCGCCGATGCCGGCGCAGATGCCGAGCGGCTCGCGCCTGGTATAGACGAACGCGTTGCGCAGGGTGATGTGCTGACCGGCGATGCTCGGCGCGATCCCGGCGAAATATTCCAGGCATTCGGCGCCGCTGATGACGTCGACGGTTGCCGCCTCCGCGATCGGCTTGCCGGTATCGAGCACTTCGAGCTCGGCGAGCGCGCGGTTGTGCTCGCGCAGCAGCCGGGCGGCGCGATTGAGAATGCGGCCGCGCTCGGCGCCGGTCATCGCCGACCAGGTGGCGAAACCCCTTGCCGCGGACTCGACCGCACGCTCGACGTCTTCCGTTCCGGCGCGCTGCACGCGGCAGATCTCGCGCCCGGTCGCCGGATTGATCGTCGCGAAGGTTTCGCCGCTCGCTGCGTCGGTGAGGCGGCCATCGATGAAGAGCTTCTGCTCCGCCAGCATCGTCTAGAACCCGCCGGCGCTCGCTTGCGCCAGCTGGCCGCGCAGATAGGCGACGGCAATGGCGCGCGCCCCCGCGCCGTCGAGCGAGCCGTCGAGCGCCGCCCGCAGCCAGAGGCCGTCAATCAGCGCGGCGAGGCCGCGCGCCGTCTGCTCAGCGGACGCGCGCGGCAGCAGACGCCGCAGGCTGTGGAGGAGGTTCGAGCGCAGGCGCCCGGCGTTGATCCGCTGCAGACGGGCGAGCGCCGGCACGTGCGGCGCCTGCGCCCAGAAGGCGAGCCAGGCGGCGATCACCCCGCCGTGGAACTGTCCCGCGGCGAAATTGCTGTCGATGATGGCGGCGACCCGCCCCGCAGGAGTTGGCGCGGCGCCGAGAGCGGCGACGACATCCGCGCGGAGGCTTTGCAGCAGGCGCCGCATCGTCGCCTCGAGGAGCTCGTTCTTGCCGCCGAAATAATGATGGATGATGCCCGAGGAGACGCCCGCCACGCGGCTGATCCGCTGGACCGTCGTATCGGCGAGTCCATAGCGGCCGATCGAGACGATCGTCGCATCGATCAGTTGCTGGCGCCGGATCGGCTCCATCCCGACTTTCGGCATCGCGATAGCACCTCGAAGGAAGGGGGCGTCAGAGCATCGACCGGGACCGTACGGATATTTTAGTTGGACGGTCAATTAAAAAAGAGATAGAGCCAATGGGTCGGCGGTCCCGGTCGCCGACGGGTTGGTAATCTCGGTCGCTCTCGGTCATGGGTTGAAGCATGGCAAGAATTGGTCTCGGCGCGGTCGTCCGCGACATCGAGCTGGCGGTGTTCGACAAGGACGGCACCTTGATCGATTTTCACCATCTGTGGGGGCGCAAGGCGGTGCTTGCCGTCGAGGCGGTGGTGGCGTGGGCGGGCGCCGATCGCGCCCTGGCGGGCCGGCTTTACCAGGGTATCGGCTTCGATCCGCAGACCGGGCGGCCGGAGGCGAATGGGCCGCTTGCGGTGACCTCGATGGCCAAGCTCTATACGATTTGCGCTGCGATCCTCTACCAGCACGGGCTTGCCTGGCATGACGCCGAGCACGCGGCGCACGCGCATTTCGCCGGCGGGCTCGGGGCGCTGCCGACGGCCGATCTGGTGCGGCCGGCGGGCGATGTCGCCGGTCTCTTTCGTCTTCTCGCCGAGGCCGGCGTCAAGATCGCCATCGTGACCAGCGACGACCGCGCCGCCACCGCGGCAACCTTGCCGATCCTCGGCATCGAACCCTATGTCGCCGGGATGGTCTGCGGCGACGATCCGGTCGCCAACAAGCCGGCGCCGGACGCTCTCCTGCGGTTGAGCCGTGATCTTGGTGTTCCGCTCACCCGCATCATGATGGTCGGTGACACCATCGGAGACATGATGATGGGCGGCAGTGCAGGGGTCGGCTGTCGCGTGGCGGTGCTGAGCGGTGCCGCCGGCGCCGACGCGCTGACGCCGCACGCCGACGCGGTCCTCCGGTCGATCGACGAGATTCGCGTGCTCGCGTGACGCTCACTGGACAAACCGCCGTTTCGCGTGCTGTCTGGGTGACATCAGATCGAAGATAGTCTCGGACTGTGCGGACGCTGACAGAAGCAGCCGTCGGCTTGGATTATCGATGCTGATCGGGACGGCGCCGCCGGTGTCCCGATCGTCGCAAAGCCGCGAGTCCCGCGGGCGATCGAACTGGCGTTTCGCAGTGGGAGATTGTCATGCGGTTAAGATCAGCAATGCGCCTTCTCGCGGCTCCGGTCGTGGTGGCGCTCTTGATGTCGGGTGCGGCACGCGCCGCCGGGGGTTCGGCGGAGTTCATCGCCGATCTCGGCACGCAGGCAATTAAGGTTCTCGCCTCGCCGGATTCGGAGCAGGAGCGCGAGCGACAGTTCCGCGCCCTCTTCGATGCCGGTTTCGATGTGCCGGCGATCGCCCGATTTTCGCTCGGCCGCTATTGGCAGACGGCGAATGATGCCCAACGGACGGAATTCACCGGGTTGTTCACCGCCTATATGGTGCATGTCTATGCCGTGCGCTTCAACGAGTTCACCGGCCAGCAGCTGAAGGTGACGGGATCGCGCCCCGAGAGCGACAATTCCTCGCTCGTCTCGAGCCAGATGAGTAGCGGCGGCGAGCAGGGGGTCAAGATCGACTGGCGCGTCGCGACCGCCGTCAATGGCTTCAAGATCACCGATCTCGTCGTCGAGGGCATCAGCATGGCGGTGACCCAGCGGCAGGAATTCAGTGCGGTGATCTCGCGCAATGGCGGCGACATCGAGGCGCTGCTCAAGCTGCTGCGCCAGAAGGCGCGACAGAGCTAGCGCCCGGAGGATCGCGATGGCGGTAATGCTCGGCAGCGGCGAATTCAGCTACACCGTCGCGGAAGGCTGGGGCAGATTGCCCGACGGCTGGTCGCTGAAGGAAGTCGCCGGGATCGGCATCGACCACCGCGACCGCGTCTACGTCTTCAATCGCGGCGCCCATCCGATGATCGTCTTCGACCGCGACGGCAATTTTATCGCCTCCTGGGGCGAGGGGCTGTTCGATCGCGCGCACGGCATCCATATGGGGCCGGACGAGTCGATCTATTGCACCGATGACGGGGATCACACGGTGCGCAAATGCAGCCTCGACGGCAAGGTGCTGCTGACCATCGGCGTTCCCGACAAGCCGGCGCCTTATATGAGCGGCGAGCCGTTCCACCGCTGCACCCATACGGCGCTGTCGCCGAATAACGAGATCTACGTCTCCGACGGCTACGGCAACGCCCGGGTGCATAAATTCTCGCCCGCCGGCAAGCTCCTAATGTCATGGGGCGAGCCCGGCACCGATCCCGGCCAGTTCAACATCGTCCACAATGTCTGCTGCGATGCCGATGGCTGGGTCTACGTCGCCGACCGCGAGAACCACCGCGTCCAGGTCTTCGACGGCAGCGGCAGATACGAGGCGCAGTGGAACAACCTGCACCGCCCGTGCGGGCTCTATATGCCCAATGGCAAGCGGCCGCTCTGCTATATCGGCGAGCTCGGCCCCGACAAGCCGGTCAACCGCAACGTGCCCAATCTCGGGCCGCGCCTCAGCATCGTCAGCCACGAGGGCAAGATCCTCGCCCGGCTCGGCGCTCTCCACGCCGGAATTGAGCCCGGCCAGTTCATCGCCCCGCACGGCATCGCCGTCGATTCGCGCGGCGACATCTATGTCGGCGAGGTCTCGTGGACCGCCTGGCCGCAGATCAACCCGGATGAGCCGCGCCCGGAGGGGCTGCGCAGCCTGCAGAAGCTGATCAAGGCGAGCTGAGCCGCTCGAACGGCACCGGCTGCGCCAGCCCCTTGAGCTGCGCCCGCTCGGCCGTGCGCGGACGGTCGGCGAGGATCGCGGCGACCGCCGGATCGGCGGCCAGGCTCTGCGACAGGACGACATCGCCGCCGAGACTCTGCCCCTGCAGCCGCGCCGCCGTGTTGACGGTCGAGCCGAAATAATCCAACCGGTCGTTCATCGTGACGGCGATGCACGGCCCGCCATGCAGGCCGATCTTGATGGTGATCGCATCGCCGCCTTGCTCGGCGTTGAAGGCGCGGACCTCGTCCTGCACGCTGAGCGCGGCGCGCACCGCATCGGCGGGATCGCTGAAGGCGGCCATGACGGCGTCGCCGATCGTCTTGACCAAGGTGCCGTTGTGCCGCCGCACCGTGGCAGCGAGGAAGGTGAAATGATCGCGCACCAGCCGATAGGCGCGCCCGTCGCCGATCCGCTCGTAAAGCGCGGTCGATCCCGCGAGATCGGTGAACATCAAGGTTACGT
>WNGR01007003.1_pt1 | contig 17293 bp, 14 predicted proteins | sample 5407581 | NCBI WGS metagenome assembly WNGR01 (sample SAMN13153383, study PRJNA577476) | soil metagenome | isolation source: 80 cm soil or saprolite under Garry oak tree replicate 2 | place: USA:California | collected 2016-06-15 | reverse complement strand
GTACGGCTTCGAGGACTACACCCGGATTAAGCATGTTATGAGCTATATCGGCCGCTGAGACCCCTGGAGCGCCGTGCAGTGACTGGCGTTCGGCGCGATGATCCCGCCATGACCGCGCAGCCGCAGGCGGCCGCGGCCCTCGCGGGCTGCAGGCCGGTGCCGTACTGGCTGGACCGCCCAGACGCGCCCCAGGCCATGCCCGCTCTCGCCGAGGGCACCCGGGCCGGGCTGGCCGTCATCGGCGGCGGGTTCACCGGCCTGTGGACCGCTCTGCTCGCCCGGGAGCGCGACCCGGCAGCGGACATCGTGCTGCTGGAAGGCAAGACCGCCGGCTGGGCCGCATCCGGGCGCAACGGCGGTTTCTGCTCGGCCAGCCTTACCCACGGGCTGGCCAACGGGATCGCCAGGTTCCCCGCTGAGATCGCCACGCTGGTGCGGCTCGGGCAGGCGAACCTGGATGAGATCGGCAGCACGGTCGACGCCTGCGGCATTGACTGCGGCTTCGAGCGCACCGGCGAGATGGCCGTGGCCACCGCGCCCTGGCAGCTCGCCGGCCTCGCCGAGGACGCAGCCGCCGCCCGCAAGCACGGCGAGGATGTGGTGCTGCTCGACGCTGCCGCGGTCCGCGACGAGCTTGACTCACCGACCTACCTGGGCGGCACCTGGCGCACTCGCAGCTGCGCCATGCTGGACCCGGCCCGGCTGGCCTGGGGGCTGCGGCGCGCCTGCGCCGAGTCGGGAGTGCGGATCTACGAGAACACGCCGGTGCGGGAGATCGCCGATGCGGGCCCCGCGGGCCTGCGCCTGACCACGCCGCACGGCAGCGTGCACGCGGCCCGCGTCGCGCTGGGCACCGGCTGTTTCCTCCCCCTGCTGCGCAGGCTGAGGCATTACCTGGTGCCCGCGTACGACTACGCGCTGGTCACCGAGCCGCTCTCCGGCCCGCAGCTGGGCAGCATCGGATGGCGGAACCGGCAGGGAGTGGCCGACGCGGCCAACCAGTTCCACTACTACCGGCTCACCGGCGACAACCGGATCCTGTGGGGCGGCTATGACGCTGTGTATTACAACGGCGGCCGGATCAGGCCGGAGCAGGATCAGAGCCCGGAGACGTTCGCCATGCTCGCGGAGCATTTCTTCGAGGCGTTCCCGCAGCTGGCCGGCCTCAGGTTCACGCACGCCTGGGGCGGCGTGATCGACACCTGCAGCCGGTTCTGCGCGTTCTACGGCCTGGCCTACGGCAAGCGGCTCGCTTACGCGGCCGGGTACACGGGCCTGGGCGTCGGAGCGACCCGGTTCGGCGCGAACGTGATCCTCGACCTGCTGGGCGGCGAGCCGACGGAGCGGACGAGCCTGCAGATGGTGCGCACGAAGCCGCTCCCGTTCCCGCCCGAGCCGCTGCGGTCCGGCGTCATCCAGATGACCCGCGCCTCGATAGCGAAAGCGGACCGTAACGAGGGACGCAGGGACATCTGGCTGCGCACGCTGGACCGGCTCGGCCTCGGGTTCGACTCCTGAGTCCAGGGTCCGGCCGGCCCGGGTCCTGGTCATGACTGGCTTGATCGGGGGAACGATGACAACACAGGAGGTGACGGTGAGCCTTGACTCTGCTGCGGCGGGCCGGCTGAAAGGCGCGCTGGCCACGGTGGTGGCGATCCCGGTGACCCCGTTCGGCGCCTCCGGTGACGTTGACTGGGAAGCGCACGCCGGGCTGATCCGGCGCCTGGTCGACGGCGGCGTCACGGTCGTCACGCCGAACGGCAACACCGGTGAGTTCTACGCGCTGACCCAGGACGAGGCGCGGCGCGCGACCGAATCGGCGGTCAAGGCCGCCGGCGGGAACGCCGAGATCCTGGTCGGCGTCGGCCTGGACACGGCCACGGCGATCAGCGCGGCCAGGCACGCCAGCGATGCGGGCGCGAGCATGGTGATGATTCATCAGCCGGTGCACCCCTATGTATCGGCGGAGGGCTGGCTCGGTTACCATCAGGCCATCGCCCAGGCGGTCCCCGACACCGGGGTGGTGCTCTACGTCCGGGACCCGCGCATTGACGGCCCGCTGATCGGCCGGCTGGGAGAGATCTGCCCGAACGTCATCGGGGTCAAGTACGGGGTGCGCGACCCGGTCTTGTTCGCCGCCGCCGCCAGGGACACCGCTGCAGGCCGGTTCACCTGGCTGGCGGGCCTGGCCGAACTGACCGCGCCCGGGCTATGGGCGGTAGGCGCGCGCGGGTTCACCTCAGGCCTGGTCAACGTGGTCCCGGTCCTGTCCGCGTCGATGCTCGCCGCGCTGCGCCGCGGCGATCTCACTGCGGCCATGGAAATCTGGGACGCGGTCAGGCCGTTCGAGGAGCTGCGCGGCGCGGACGCGTCGGCGGACAACGTCAGCGTGGTCAAAGAGGCCCTGGCGCAGCTCGGCCTGTGCCGCCGGGCCGTGCGCCCGCCCAGCAGGCTGCTGCCCGAGGCGGCGCGCGGGCAGGTGGCGGCGATCCTCGCCTCCTGGGGCCTGGACCCGGCCCCGGAGGCGGAGCAGCCGTCGTGAGGGTCGTGCCGGAGGTGCGCCGATGAACACCGTGCCGGAGGTGCGCCGATGAACACCGTGCCGGAGGTGCGCCGATGAACACCGTGCCGGGGCCGGGCCAGACGCCGCAGCAGCTTCGCAGCTACCGGTGGTTCGGCGAAGGGCCGATCGGCAGTGTTGGCAGTGGCGGGGCCGGACTGCGCACCGTCAGTCACCGGTCGCGGATGCGGCAGCTCGGATTTGCCCCGGATGAGCACCTCGGCAAGCCAGTCATCGCGATCCTGAACACCTGGTCGGACATCAACCCGTGCCACATGCACCTGCGCGAGCGGGCCGAGCAGGTGAAGCGCGGGGTATGGCAGGCAGGCGGATTCCCGCTTGAGTTCCCGGTCGCGACCCTCTCCGAGACGTTCCAGAAGCCGACCCCCATGCTGTACCGCAACCTGCTCGCGATGGAGACCGAGGAACTGCTGCGCTCCTACCCCGCGGACGGCGCGGTGCTGATGGGCGGCTGCGACAAGACCACCCCCGCGCTGCTCATGGGGGCGGCCAGCGCGGGCCTCCCGGCGATCTTCGTGCCCGCGGGGCCGATGCTGCGCGGCAACTTCCGCGGCCAGCCGCTCGGCAGCGGCACCGACCTGTGGAAGTACTGGGACGACTACCGGGCCGGGCTGATCGGCGAGTGCGAGCTGTCCGAGCTTGAATGCGGGATCGCCCGCTCGCCCGGGCACTGCATGACCATGGGCACAGCCTCGACCATGACCTCGGCGGCCGAGGCACTCGGCATGACCTTGCCGGGTGCCGCCTCCATCCCGGCGGTCGACTCAGCGCATTACCGGATGGCCTCGGCCAGCGGCCAGCGGATCGTCGAGATGGTCTGGGAAGATCTCACTCCCGGCCGGGTCCTCACCCGCGAGGCCTTCGAGGACGCGGTCGCCGCCGTCCTCGCGCTCGGCGGCTCGACCAACGCGCTGATCCACCTCATCGCCATGGCCGGGCGCTGCGGCGTGCCGCTGGCCCTCGACGACTTCGACGCGATCGCCCGGCGCGTCCCGGTGCTGGCGAACATCCGCCCCGGCGGGTCCTACCTGATGGAGGACTTCTACTACGCGGGCGGCCTGCCCGCGCTGCTCGGCCAGCTCGCCACGGTCCCCGGGGCGCTGCACCCAGACCGCCCGACCGTGGCCGGCACCACCCTGGGCCAGAACCTGAACGCCGCCACCGTGCACAACGAGGACGTCATCCGCTCCCCGGATCGGCCCCTGGCCGCCGAGGGCGGCGTCGCGGTGCTGCGCGGCAACCTGGCCCCGGGCGGGGCCGTCATCAAGCACATCGCCGCCGACCCGCGTCTGCTCAAGCACACCGGCCCCGCCGTGGTATTCGACAGCTACCAGGAGATCAGGGAGCGCATCGACGACCCGTCGCTGCGGATCACCCCCGACTCCGTGCTCGTGCTGCGCGGCGCCGGGCCGCTGGGCGGCCCGGGCATGCCCGAGTACGGCATGCTGCCGATCCCTGACTACCTGCTCGCCAGCGGGGTGCGGGACATGGTCCGGATCTCCGATGCGCGGATGAGCGGCACCAGTTACGGAGCTTGCGTTCTGCACGTATCTCCCGAGTCGCACGCGGGAGGACCGCTGGCGCTGGTGCACACGGGCGACCGGGTGACCCTGGACGTCGCGGCCAGGTCGCTGTGCCTGGAGGTCGCCGACGCCGAACTGGCCCGCCGCCGGGCCGCGTGGCGGCCACCGCCGCCCGCCTACCAGCGGGGGTACGGCGCGCTGTACAGCGATCATGTCACCCAGGCCGACCGGGGGTGCGACTTCGATTTCCTGGCCCGGCCCGGCGACACTGCCGACCCCGATCCACGCTGACCACCGTCGGTGGGTGATCCCTGCGCCTTACGCCTGCCGCGACAATGGGCCGGCGAGATCAACGTCCGGCCAGGTGATCGGGTGGGAGTGAAGATGAGCAAGCCCTTCAAAGGCACAGTCAACGTTGACATCAGGGACTCGGTGCCGGACTGGGCGCCGTTCGAGCCGCCCAAGGCACCCGACGGCGCGCCGAACGTCGTGTACATCGTGCTCGATGACGTCGGGTACTCGGCCATGAGCTGTTATGGCGGGCCGATCGAGACCCCGAACGTTGACCGGATCGCGGCCGCCGGGGTGCGGTTCACCCAGTGGCACACCACCGCGTTGTGCTCGCCGACGCGGTCATGCCTGCTGACGGGGCGCAACCACACCCGCAACTCGATGGCCTGCATCACCGAGGCGGCCAGCGGATTCCCCAACGCCAGCGGCACGATCCCGCCGGAGAACGGCATGATCTCGGAGATCCTCGGCGAGCGCGGCTGGAACACCTACCACGTCGGCAAGTGGCACCTGTGCCCGACCGACGAGATGAACCTCGCCTCGACCCGGCGCAACTGGCCCACGGGCCGGGGGTTCGAGCGGTACTACGGGTTCCTGGGCGCCGAGACCAACCAGTGGTATCCCGATCTCGTCTACGACAACCACCCGGTCGACCAGCCGAAGACACCCGAGGAGGGCTACCACCTCACCGAGGATCTCACCGACAAGGCGCTGGAGTTCATCAAGGACGCGAAGGTGATCGCGCCGGACAAGCCGTTCTTCCTCTACTACGCCCCGGGCGCGGCCCACGCACCGCACCACGCACCCAGGGACTGGATCGAGCGATACGCCGGGAAGTTCGACATGGGGTATGAGGCGATGCGGGAGCAGACGCTCGCCCGGCAAAAGCAGATGGGCATCGTCCCGGAAAGCAGATGGGCATCGTCCCGGAAGACACCGAGCTTCCCCCGCTCAATCCGATCGGCACGCCCGGTGAACGCACCGGGCCCGACGGGCTGCCGTTCCCGGCCGTCGACTACACCAAGCCGTGGGACTCGCTGTCCGCGGATGAGAAACGCCTGTACAGCCGGATGGCCGAGGTGTATGCCGGGTTCCTGTCGCACGCTGACCACCACATCGGGCGGCTGCTGGACTACCTGGAGGAGTCCGGGCAGCGGGACAACACGCTGGTGATCGTGGTCTCCGACAACGGTGCCAGCGGCGAGGGCGGCCCGGACGGGTCGGTCAACGAGAACAAGCTGTTCAACGGGGTCCCCGACGACCTCCAGTCCAACCTCGCGATGATCGATGAGCTGGGTGGCCCGAAGACCTACAACCATTACCCCACTGGCTGGGCGATGGCCTTCAACACGCCGTTCAAGATGTGGAAGCGGTACGAGTTCAACGGCGGCACCAGCGACCCGTGCATCCTGGCCTGGCCCTCGGTCCTCGGCCATGGCGGCGAGATACGCCACCAGTACCACCACGCCATCGACATCGTGCCCACCATCCTGGACAGCCTCGGCGTGGCCGCCCCGGACACGATCAAGGGCCACACGCAGAGCCAGTTCGAAGGGGTGAGCATGCGCTACGCCTTCGAGGACCCTTCCGCCCCCTCGGCCCGCAACACCCAGTTCTACTCCATGCTGGGCTCCCGGGCGATCTGGCACCAGGGCTGGAAGGCCGTCACCACGCACCCGACGATCAGTGGCTGGGGTCACTTCAACGACGACACCTGGGAGCTGTATCACACCGACACCGACCGGTCCGAACTGCACGACCTGGCCGCCGAGCATCCGGGCAAGCTGCGCGAACTGGTAAATCTATGGTTCGCAGAGGCAGGCGCCAACCAGGCGTTCCCCCTCGACGACCGGTCCCCGCTGGAGATCCTCAACACGCCCAGGCCACAGCTGTCCGGCCCGCGCGACCGCTACATCTACTACCCCAATGCCGCGGACGTCCCCGAGCACCAGGCGGTAAATATCCACAACCGCTCCTACACCATCGGGGTCCAGGTGGACATCCCGGCGCCCGGCGCGGAGGGAGTGCTGTTCGCCCACGGGGCGCGGTTCGGCGGGCACGCCCTCTACGTCAAAGACAACCGGCTGCACTACGTGAACAGCTTCGTCGGGGTGTTCGAGCAAAAGGTCGACGCAACAGAAGACCTGCCCACCGGGGAGAACCTGATTCTCTCCGCGTCGTTCGACAAGGACAGCGAAGATCCTCCCGGGGTGGCTGCCGGCGTGCTGTCCCTCTACCACGGGGAGCGGAAGGTCGGCGAGGGCCGCATCAAGAACCAGCCCGGCTACTACGAGCTGGCCGGCGAGGGCCTGTGCATCGGCCGCGACAGCGGCGCGGCGGTTACCGACGACTACCCGGGCGAACGGCCGTACCGGTTCACCGGCGGTGTCATCAAGCGGGCCGCCGTCGATGTTAGCGGCCAGCCCTACGTCGACCTCGAGCGCCAGGCCGAAGCGATGCTCGCCAGGGAGTGACCTATTAGCCGCTCATAGTGAGCATGACCTTGATCTCGCCCGGCGTGCCAGCGGCGGCCACCGCCGCGGCCGTTTCCTCGAGCGGGTAGGACGCGGTCACCAGCTGCCCGGGGCTGACCAGCCCGTCCCGCACGGCGGCAATGGCCGTGCTGAAATCGCGGGGCCGGGACGCGCGGGTGTTCACCAGCGTCAGCTCCTTGCGGTACCAGTCGTAGGTTGGCATCCTGTCGGCGGACGGCGTCACCGTCCCGAAGATGAGGACGCTTCCCCCGGCCCCTGCGGCCGTCATCGCCTGAGCGAGCGTCTCGGCCTGCCCAGCGCAGTCGATCGCGATATCTGCCCCGGCTCCGCCGGTCACCTCGGCTACCAGTGCGAGAGCGGCCGAGGGAGGTGCGACGGCAGCGGCGCCCAGTTCGAGAGCGAGCGCTCGCCTGGCCGCCGACCGGCTCACGCCAACGATCAGCCGGATGCCGCTGGCCCGCAGCAGGCTGACGTGCAGCAGGCCGGTGACGCCCAGCCCGATCACCACAGCGGTCTGGCCGAGCTGCAGGCGGAGCCGCGTCTGCGCGTGCACGCACGTCGACAGGACCTGCAGCATCACAGCGTCGGTGGCGGGCAGGTCCGCCGGCAGCGGGTGCAGCCGGGCGTCGGGGACGGCGATCAGCCCGGCGAAGCCGCCGTCATCATCGCGGCCCATCAGGCCGCCGTTCGGGCATAGCTGCGGCAGATCATGCCGGCATACAGCGCAGGTCCCGCAGCAGATGCTCGGGTCGACCACCACCCGGGTGCCGGCCGGCATCGCCGATCCTGGCGCCGCGACCGCGATCTCCCCGATGATCTCATGGCCCAGGATGACAGGGGTCCTCGCCGGAACGTCGCCGTGGATGATCTTCAGGTCGGTCCCGCAGATGCCGCCGGCCTGCACGGCGACGATCGCGTGGTCGCCGCGGCCGGGCTCGGCCCGGTCGGCGACGCTGAGCTGACCGGGCCCGGTAACGACAGCGGCGCGCATCAGCGCGATCCATCCCGGACGGCCCGGCCGCTAGTGATTCGCTGCGTCGCCAAGAAACCTCCCCGCTGCCTGGCCCTCGCGCTGCGATGCACCGCGCGACCGTAAAGATCCGAACACGCGGCTGAATCACGCTCCCGGGCCCTACCGTGGCAGTCATGCCGATCATTCTCATTACGGGCGCGGCGGGCCAGATCGGGACGATGCTGCGCTCGCGGCTGGCCCGGCCGGGCCGGACGCTGCGCCTGCTCGACACCGCCCCGGTCACCGCCGGCCCCGGCGAGGAGACCGTCCGGGCCTCGGTCACCGACCTGGACGCGATGACCGCGGCCTGCCAGGGCGCGGACAGCGTGATCCATCTCGCCGGGATCCCGGGCGAGGCGCCGTGGCCGCAGATCCTCGAGGTCAACATCGACGGCACGTACGCGGTGTTCGAGGCGGCCCGCCGGGCTGGCACCGGCCGGATTATCTACGCTTCCTCGAACCACGCGGTCGGGTTCAGCCCCCGGCAGGACTTCCCGGTCCGGGACTATGCCTTTCCCGCGCCGGACACGTACTACGGGGTGTCCAAGGTGGCGGGCGAGGCGCTGGCGGCCCTCTATCACCACAGGCACGGCCTGAATGCGATCTGCATCAGGATCCTGACCTGCGACGAGCGCCCGACGACCGTGCGGTCCCTGTCCACGTGGCTGTCCCCGGACGACGCCGGGCGGCTGTTCGAAGCGTGCCTGTCGGCGCCGCGCCCCGGGTTCCGGGTGATCTTCGGGGTGTCGGCGAACACTCGCGGCGGCTGGGTGTCGCTGGATGAGGCGCGGGCGCTGGGTTACGAGCCCCGCGACGACGCGGAGGCATTCGCCGCCGAGGTCATCGCCGGGCAAGGCGAAGCGGACCCCGCCGATCCGGTGCTGGCCCATCTCGGCGGGGAGTTCACCCTGCCGGATCTGGACGGCTGATTGCCTGCCGCCTGGCTGCTTGCCCGTCTGGTCCCTGACCGACGCGGCCCCCGTGGTCACGGTTCCCGCACCGCGGCCTGGGCCAGCACCGCGACGTGCAGCGAGGTGAGCGACTGAGCGGACTCGAGGCTGACGCCGAGAACCTCCTCGATCTGCCGCAGCCGCTCGTACAGGGTTGGCCGGGCCAGGTGCGCCCGCCGGGCCGCCTCGGCCTTGTTGCCGCCCGCCTCCAGGTACGCCGTGAGCGCGGCGACCAACTGGCTGCCCGTGGAGTCATCGCGGCGCAGCAGCGCCCCGAGTTCCCGCTCAGCGAAGGCCTGCACCCGCGGGTCGCCGCGGAGCAGGTGCAGCAGGCCGCGCAGCCGGAGGTCCGGCAGCCGGTAGAAGGCCCGCCCGGCCCCGTCCCGCCCGGTCCCGTCCCGCCCGGATATATCCCGCACAGCCACCTCCGCCACCTGCTCCGCTTCAAGGAAGGAACGCTGCACCTCCAGGACGGAGTCCACCACCGAGCCGGCCCCGATGACGTCATCGTCGCCGAGCTGCCTGCGCAGCTGAGCCGCCAGGCGGCCAAGCGCCGCGTCCGGGTCGGCCCGCGGCGCCAGCGCGAGCAGGGCGCCGACCCGGATGTCGTCGAGCGAGCCGACCAAGGCCGGGACCTGCTCACTGCGGCACGCCGCGGCCATAACGTCGGCGACCCGGAGCGCCCGGGCGTGCGCCTCCAGGCCCGGGGCGCCGCCCTGGCACAGCCGGACCACCACCGCCAGCAGCCGGCGGCCGGTGACCGGCACGCCGAGGGCCCGGGCCCGGGCCTCGGCCTCGGCGGGCTCGGCGTAGCCATGGCCGAGGAACGCGCCCAGGATCGTCCGGTGCGCCTGGCGTTCCAGGCTCTCGCGCTCGTGGTCGAGCAGCCGCCCGAGCGCGAGGGTGGTGGCCGCGCGCTCCACCAGCGCGACGTCCCGCGGCGCCGGCGCGCCGCCACGCGCCATGATCAGCCGTCCCCAGTCCTCGCCGCGCGCGCCGACCACGGTCACCAGCCACCCGGACGCGGGGTCGTAGCCGGTCCGGCCGGCCGGTGCCACGGCCCGGGACCGGGCCGCGAACCCGGCGAGCAGCCTCGCGGTGTCCTGCCCGGCCGGCTCGCAGGCGAGGACCTGGTGCACCACGTTCTCGAGAATCACCGGGCAGCCGGACAGGGTCGCGGCCTGGCGGACCACCTCGTCGGCCGGAGCGCCGGAGACCGCGAGGTCGGTGAAGACCTGGTGCAGGCGCTCGGAGGCGCGCAGCTCCTCCAGCTGGGCGTCGATGATACGCGCGTGCACGGCCTCGGTGATCTCGATGAACTGGGTCTCCCGCTGCAGCACGATCAGCGGCAGCCGGTGCCCGGCCGCCGCTGAGACCAGCGCGGACGGCAGGCTGCGCGCGTACCTGGAGCCGAGCTCGACAGCGAGCGCGCTCACCCCGACCGAGGCCAGGTCGGCCACGTAGCGCGCCAGGCCGGCCGGGTCAGCGGGCAGCGCGATGCCGGTGGACAGAACCAGCTCGCCGCCCCGGAGCAGGTGCGCGGCTTCGGCGAGTTCAATCACGTGCACCCAGCGCACCGGCGCGTCCAGGCGGTCGGCCGCGGCCACCACCTTCGGCGCGCCACGGCGCAGCGGATCGAGAGCCAGGATCTCGGCCACGGTGGGCAGCATCGGACGGCAGCCTCCGTTCTGCTTGACATTAAGTAGCCACAATTGCGTTCTAAATTTACATACTGTCACTTGGCGTCCGGGGTGCCCAGCGGCAGACTGGAATAGTGGGCGCAAACGCAGGAGAGCTGAGGTGACTGGGCAGTGAAGCAGGCGAGCGACGCGCGGAGCGCGGAGAAGCGAGCAATGAAGCACTGTACGCACTGGATCGGTGGCAAGCCGTGGGCAGGCGACGCGGCGCATAGTGGTGACATCTACAACCCGGCCACCGGGCAGGTCTCCGGCACCGTGGACTTCGCCTCCGCGGCTGAGGTCGGCGCCGCGGTCTCGGCCGCCGCCGGAGCCCTGCCGGGCTGGCGGGAGACGTCGCTGACCAAGCGGGCGAACGTGATGTTCGCGTTCCGCGAGCTGCTCAGGGAGCATCAGGCCGAGCTGGCCCGGCTGATCAGCTCCGAGCACGGCAAGGTCGCCTCGGATGCGGCGGGCGAGGTGTCCCGCGGGCTCGAGGTGGTCGAGTTCGCGTGCGGGATACCGCACCTGCTCAAGGGCGGGTTCTCGGAGAACGTCTCCACGGGCGTCGACGCCTTCTCGATCCGGCAGCCGCTCGGCGTGGTGGCCGGCATCACCCCGTTCAACTTCCCGGCCATGGTGCCGATGTGGATGTTCCCGATCGCGATCGCCTGCGGCACCACGTTCGTGCTCAAGCCGTCGGAGAAGGACCCGAGCGCGTCGGTGATGCTGGCCGAGCTGCTGGCCGAGGCCGGCCTGCCGGACGGGGTGTTCAATGTCGTGCACGGCAACAAGGAGGCGGTCGACGCCCTGCTGGCCCACCCCGACGTGCGGGGCGTCAGCTTCGTGGGATCGACGCCCATTGCCCGCTACATCTACGAGACGGGGACGGCCGCGGGCAAGCGGGTGCAGGCGCTGGGCGGGGCCAAGAACCACATGGTGGTCCTGCCCGACGCCGACCTCGACCTCGCCGCCGACGCCGCGGTGTCGGCGGGCTTCGGGTCGGCGGGCGAGCGGTGCATGGCCATCTCGGTGGTCGTCGCGGTCGACCCGGTCGGCGATGAGCTTGTCGAGAAGATCGCCAGCCGGATCACCGGGCTGCGGGTCGGCCCCGGTGACGACGAGCGGTCGGAGATGGGCCCGCTGGTGACCGGTCCGCACCGCGACAAGGTGGCGTCCTACCTGGACTCTGGCGTCAAGGAAGGCGCGGTGCTGGCCGTGGACGGCCGCCAGCACCCGGTCACCGGCGAGGCGCCGGACGGATTCTGGCTCGGCCCGTCGGTACTCGATCACGTGACCCCGCCGATGAGCTGCTACCGGGACGAGATCTTCGGGCCGGTGCTGTCCATAGTCCGGGCTTCCGGCTACGACGAGGCGCTGCAGGTCGTCAGCGGCAACCCGTACGGCAACGGGACCGCGATCTTCACCAACGACGGTGGAGCCGCCCGGCGGTTCACCCACGAGGTCGAGGTGGGGATGGTCGGCATCAACGTGCCGATCCCGGTGCCGATGGCGTTCTACTCGTTCGGCGGCTGGAAGGCGTCGCTGTTCGGTGACACGCACGTGCACGGCACCGAGGGAGTGCACTTCTACACCCGCGGCAAGGCGGTCACGTCGCGGTGGCTGGACCCCAGCCACGGAGGCGTCAGCCTCGGCTTCCCGGTGAACCGGTGACCTGGCCGGGGCCGGCGGGCAGTGGCCTGCCGGCCCCCGGGCGGGCCTGCGGCAGCCGGTCAGCCGGCGTTGGCGCTCAGCACCGGGTAGTAGCCGCCGGACTGGCCCGCGGCGGTCGGGTGGTAGGAGACACCGAGGTCGAGCCAGTCCACCGAGTGCAGCCAGCGACTGGAGTCGCAGATCTCATGACCGGCAAAGGCGGACCTGACATCGGCGAACACGTCGCCGTGACGCCCGGCCGCCGCCTGGATCTGGCCGTCGAGCTCATCGGCCGCCTGGTTGAGATCGGTGCGGTCGGTGGTGCTCAGGCCAACGCAGGACGACGACTTGGTCAGGTCGTAGAGATGCGGGTAGCCGAGGACCACGACCCTGGCGTTCGGGGCGTCAGCGGAGATCGCGGCCAGCACGCTGTCCAGCTCGCCGGGCAGGCTGGTGCTGATCTCGCTCTCCGCCACGGCGATCGCGCTGACGCAGGTGCTCGTGGAGTGGAGCACGCAGGTCTCCATCACGCTGCTGAAGCCGACGTCGTTGCCGCCGACCGTGATCGAGACCAGGGTGGTGGCGCTGCTCAGCGCCGAGAGCTGGCCGCTGATGACCGAGCTCGTGGTCGCCCCCGAGCAGGCCGCCGAGACGTAGGAGGCCGGATCGTGAGCGGCCGCCCACAGCACCGAGTACGCGTTGGCGCTCCGGTCGCACGACCCGCTGGAGCTGTAGTAGCTCCCGGCTCCGAGCCCGGACGAATACGAATCGCCCAGGGCGACGTAGTTGACCGCGCTCTGCGCGGCCGCGGGCGGGGCGGCGGCCAGTACCGGCACGGCGGCGGCCAGCGCAATGGCGGCGAGGGCTAACCGATGGCGGGGAACGGCACGTCGAGGCACGGCAGGCTCCTTGGGCGCGGCGGGTCGGGCTGGCATGGCGGTCGTGCTGGGGGCGAGCGGACAACGGGACATTGTGACTTGTAAGTAACATCGGCCGGCCCGGCGGTCAAGAGGCAGCCTGGCCACGCAGCGGGACCGGTTCCCGGTAGGAGGCAGACATGACCGAGCAGACGCCCGACCCGGCGCGGGGCGCCGAAGTCCTGGCCATGGACCGGGCACACGTCTTTCACTCGTGGTCGGCGCAGCGGGCTCTGAAGCCGCTGGTGATCGCGCGGGCCGAGGGCTCATGTTTCTGGGACTATGACGGCCGGCGCTACCTGGACTTCTCGAGCCAGCTGGTGAACGTCAACATCGGGCACCAGCACCCGCGGGTCACCGCGGCGATCGCCGAGCAGGCGGCCAAGATGGCGACGATCGCGCCGCAGCACGCGAACGAGGCCAGGGGAGAGGCGGCGACGCGGATCGCGGAGCTGGCGCCGGATGGCATGGAGAAGGTGTTCTTCACCAACGGCGGGGCCGACGCGAACGAGAACGCGATCCGGATGGCGCGGCTGCACACCGGCCGCACCAAGGTGCTCAGCTTCTACCGCTCCTACCACGGCAACACCGGGGCCGCGATCACCTCCACCGGGGACCCGCGGCGGTGGCCCAACGAGTTCGCCACCGGGCACGTGCACTTCTTCGGGCCGTACCTGTACCGGACCTCGTTCTGGGCCACGACCGAGCAGGAGGAGTGCGAGCGGGCGCTGGCGCACCTGGAGGAAGTGATCACCTTCGAGGGCCCGTCCACGATCGCGGCCATCCTGCTGGAGACGATCGTGGGCACGGCCGGGATCCTGATCCCGCCGCCCGGCTACCTGGCCGGGGTCCGGGCGCTGTGCGACAGGTACGGCATCGTCTACATCGCCGACGAGGTGATGTGCGGGTTCGGGCGGGCCGGCGCATGGTTCGCGTTCGAGCACCACGACGTGGTGCCGGACCTGATCACGTTCGCGAAAGGCTCGAACTCCGGATACGTCCCGGTGGGCGGGGTGATCATCTCCGATGAGATCGCCGGCACCTTCGACGACCGGGTGTTCCCCGGCGGGCTCACCTACTCGGGCCACCCGCTGGCCTGCGCGTCGATCGTCGCGTCCATCGACGCGATGAAGGACGAGGGCATCCTGGAGCACGCCACCGCCATCGGCGCCGAGGTGCTCGGCCCCGGCCTGCGCGACCTGGCCACGCGGCATCCGGTGATCGGCGAGGTGCGCGGGATCGCCGTGTTCTGGGCGCTGGACATGGTCACGAACCGGGCCACGCGGGCGCCGCTGGCGCCGTACGGCGGATCGTCCGAGGGCATGACCGAGCTGATGGCCCAGTGCCGGGCTCGCGGGCTGGTGCCGTTCGCGAACTACAACCGGGTGCACATGGTGCCGCCGTGCACGGTCTCGGAGGCGGAGGCCAAGGAGGGCCTGGCCATCCTGGACGAGGTGCTCACCGGCATCGACCGCTACTACGAGGCCTAGGGCCGGTCATGCACCCGGCTCGCGAGCCTGCCGTTCTCGGGGGGTCTTGCGCGACAATGTTACGCACGAGTAACGTACTCACCGGTAATAACGGCCTCCGGGGGGAAAAGGAGCCCACCGATGCGCAGACCGTTAATGCTTGCCCTCACCACCGCCGCGATCCTGGCCGCCGGAGCCAGCCTCGGCGCCGCGCCCGCCCTGGCCAGCCGGGCGGCCGCCGCCGACACGACGGTCACCGTCTCTTACCCGGTCACAGGGAGCACCTTCATCAAGGCGATCAACTCGACGGTGCCCCTCGGCCCCGGCACTCTGACCACGACCGCGGACCTGACCACCTCGACCCTGACCGGGACCCTGGTGCTGCCCCCCTCTACCGGGTCGTTCAAGGAACTGGGGCTCATCCCGGTCACCGCGACCACCGAGCTGATCCAGGACGGGCCGGCCACCGGCACGGTCAACTTCAGCACCAACGCCGTGCAGACCACGACTCAGAGCACGCTGAAGGTGACCCGCCTGACGGCCGCCGGCATCAGCATCCCGGTCGGTAACTCCTGCGAGACCAGGACCCCGGCGACGATCACCGTGTCCTCGCAGCCAGGCTTCAACGTGCTGAGCGGCGGCACCCTGACCGGGACCTACACGATCCCCCGCTTTGCTCACTGCGGGCTGGCGACACTGCTGATCAACCTGACGCTGCCCGGGCCGGGCAACACCATCTCGCTGACCCTGGGCGCAGGCACGATCGGAAGCTGACCCGGGCGAGGTGCTGACCGGCATCGGCCAACTGCCGCGAACCCAGGCACGGCGGAAGGCCGGCCGAACCAGCAGCCCTGCAGACGGGCCCGGCCCAGGCCCTTCTGCAGGCAGCTATGGCGTCTCGCCGCAAGGTGAGCGAACATCAAAGTGTGATCACTGCCGACGCTTCATTTCGGGAAGGTGGGGGGCGCCGGCATGTGCCAGTGCCTGGCTCCCTGGGCGAGCTGCGCGGGCCGCTGCAGGGAGTCGCCCGCATGCCCGGCCGGTTGTTCTGGTCAGGCCCCGACCCACGGAACGTGCTGTGGGACCTGTCCGACCGCCGCCGTCGCCGTGATCTTTATGAGATTGTGCTCCTGAAAGGCACGCTGGATGACATCTGCGAACTGGTCAACGGGCCCGAGCTTGTGTGGCTGTGGGAAGAGATGTACCTGCCGCCGTGGGTCCGCGAGGCCTGGCGCCCGCTAGTCGAGGCGGGGGATATCGCGGCCTGAGTGGTGCGCACGCGTCAGCCTGCCCCGCCGTCAGCACCGCTTCCGCCTCTTGCGGCTGAGTGAGTCCGGACCGACCTTGGCCCGCACGTCGGCGATGACCTCGCGGGTCAGCCGCAGCCGGTTCTCCCCGCTGCCGCCGTACCGGTCTTGGCGGCGGGTCCCACGCCGCCCCTGGCGCGCGCCGCGTGGTAGGCGACCATCTGGTCGCTCACCAGCCCCCCGGCGGCCATGACCGTGTCGTGACCGGACGACACGACCCGGTTCTTGATGGTCACGCCGCCGATCCGCAGCGGCGAGAACAGGCCGGGAACGGATCAGGCACGGTGCAGCTCCTCATTCGGTCGGTCTGGCCGACATGATCCGCGAAATGAGCAGCTTCCAGCAAGTCAGCCCTCGGTACTGACGTCAGGGAACAGGGGCCCGGAATCAGGTCCCGCGCGGGCACGGGAGGAACAACGCCCCGTCCAGGTCCACATCGAACTTGACCGCAGCGAACCCGTTCGGCGGCGCGTAGACCCGCTGGCAGTACCGCGGGAACGCGTGCGGCCCGGTGCAGTGCTTCCCCGGGTTGCAGACGTAGCCGTCGGCGTCATACTCGGCCTCGCCGACCCACTTGCCGGCGGGCTGCCGCGGGGTGCGGTCCGCGGTGAACACATCCCAGCCGCACGGGGTCGGGCCGGTCAGCGCGGAGCAGGTGATCCCGTCCTGCTTGGTCCCGCGCTGCGAGGACGCGAAGCACTCGTCGTAGATGTAGCACTCCTCGACCACGGCCCCGTCGGCGTAGCGCACGCCCCACCAGGCCAGGCCGGGCGCGTTCTTCCAGAGCACGGTCATCCCGTGGGCGTGTACGTCGTTCATCGCCCAGGCCAGGAAGTTCTGCGCGTCTCCCACGGTCAGGCGGAACCCGGTCGTCGACGGCGGGTCAAAGCTGTCGATGTCATCGAGCTCGACCGCGTTGAACCCCTTCCGCGCGCACATGGAGATCCGCTCGTCCAGCATCGGCTTGAGCTGGCCCAGCTGGCGGAAGTCGACCCACCGCTCCTGCGAGTAGCCGTAGTAGACCTTCCCGAGCACGGTGACGGGGAAGTAGCCGCCCGGGCTCGCGTCCGGCCGGTAGTCCTCCCAGGCCAGGTCCAGGTAGCAGACGGCCTTCGGGTGCGCCAGCGTGCTGGCCTGCCAGCTGTGGTGGATCTGGCTGATCTCGGCCGGGGTGGTCAGGAAGCCGTCGATGTCGTAGATGTCGACCGCGCGGGCGCCAGTCCGCTGCAGCGGCGTCACCCGGCCGATCTGCCAGTCCCAGCGCATCGCGTGGCCGGTGGCGTCCAGGTGCGGCGGGTACCAGCAGGACCGGCCGGACGCCCGGGTGCATCTTGCCGGCGCGGGCAGCGGGACCACCCGCCACCGGAACCGCAGCACCGTGTGCCCGGCGCGGTTGGCGGTGCGCACCGCCACCCGGTG
>WNGR01009024.1_pt1 | contig 17295 bp, 21 predicted proteins | sample 5407581 | NCBI WGS metagenome assembly WNGR01 (sample SAMN13153383, study PRJNA577476) | soil metagenome | isolation source: 80 cm soil or saprolite under Garry oak tree replicate 2 | place: USA:California | collected 2016-06-15 | reverse complement strand
GGGCGAGGGCAGGCGGGTGTGTGGGCGTAGATCGGGCTGCCTCTGCGGTTCCTGGCTCAACGGCGCGGCCGCAAGCGCACAGGCTCGAAATCAGCCATAGAACAAGGAACACGCGCTGATCACAACATACAAGCATAGCCGTCCGGTTCGCATGAGGTGTTCATCCCGGTCTCGACACGAGTGGCAGGCGCACCTGGAAGGTCGTTTGTCCCGGGCGTGAACTGACAAGAAGCGCTCCGCGGTGCCGGTTGACGACCGTCTGATACGAGATGTCGAGGCCCAGGCCCGTACCTTGACCCGGCGGCTTGGTGCTGAAAAAAGGCTCGAACAGATGCGGCATGACATCGTCTGCGATGCCGGTCCCGTTGTCGGTGAACTCGACCACTGCCTCGTCCATCTCGCGGTAAGTCCGCACAACGATCTCGCCTTTGCCACTCATTGCATCAATGGCGTTGTCGATCAGGTTGGTCCATACCTGATTGAGTTCGCTGCCATACACGCTCAGATGCGGCAGGTTGTGATCGTACTCACGATGCACGGTGACACCCTGCTTGAGCCGGTGTTGCATGATGATGAGGGTATCTTCAATGCCTTCATGGATGTCCACTTCCTGCTGCGGCGACTGGTCCATGTGCGAGTAGGATTTCATCGCCCGGATGATCCCTGAAATCCGGACCGACCCAACGCGGATGTCTTCCATCAGCGCGCTGAGTTCCAGTGTCGACGCGAGCCAGTGGATGGCGGCGGCAAACTGCTCCCTGTTCAGGGTGACGGCAAGCGAGTCAAGTTCCTCCTGCAGGATTCCCGCGCTGACAAGGCATGGCGCCAGGAGCCACGCCTTCCCGACACCCTGTGCGACCAGCCAGTCGCTGAGCGCGTCCGCTGCCTGATTCTGCTTCAGGGCATCGATAGCCGACGTCACGTTTGTCAGTCCCTGGCGTTCGCCCAGACCCTCCAGGTTTTTCATTGCCTCGACAGGCATCGAGCTATCCCTCAACTCGATGTGCGCAACCTTCAGCGTTGCGAGTGCGGCCACCGCACGGTCCGCCGTGCGCACCAGTGCAGCCGCAGGATTGTTTAATTCGTGCGCGAGGCCCGCGGCGAGCGTGCCGAGGGCAGCCAGTTTTTCCCGGTTACGCAGCGTCGCCTCCAGGTTCATCAGGCGATCAAAGGAGCTGTGGAAGATCAGCCGGCAGAAGGTCTCCGAGCCGACCAGCAATTCGCGGAACGCCCGTTCCGGCAGCAGCGCCACGCGCCCATCGGTGACCGCTTTGAGCGTGCCAGGCGCGGGCGTCCCCGAGAGCAGCGAGACTGCCCCGAAATAGCTTGGCGCAATGAACCGGGACGTAGGAATCTGCTGCCCGCGTGAAAGCTTTGTCGCGGCGACCTCACCCTGCAGCACGACGTAAAAGTGGGACCTCGTTTCGCCTTCACGGGCAAGGACCTCCCCTGCCGCGATGCTGACTTCCGTCAGCTGTTCGCGCAGCCACTGCAAAAGCGCTTCTGACAGATCCTTGAAGAGCGGATGCCCGCGCAGTTCGTCCAGCTGGATCATGATGCCGGCCTACGGGTTGAACAGCTTGAACCTTGAGTGAAGCAGGCGTTCACGACACATCGTGACTCCTGACGGCGGCTTCAGAACGAATTGTAGTGCCTGCGCGTCGGCTGCCGTGTTCCGTCAGCCGCTTCTCTGGTTGTCGTCGCCGGATCAGCCGTGGGGTGCGGGAACGGAAGACTCGCGGGCAATTGAGCCCGCCAGGTGTGCTTGCATCAGTTGGGCAAGCACCCCGGATTCAACTGATGATCTCGCCGGTCCACCGGTCGCGATTGGCCCAGAACGGGCACAGCGGACAGGTTTCGCCTTCCGGATAGTCGATGCCTTCCTCATGCGGACACCCGATGATGCGATCGATGGCGGCGACCGAACGCGCCCCATGCTGTTCAATGAAACAGACGACTGCTTCGTTGACTTCCGGATCGGTTCTCGCATCGGACGTTTCACAGAACCACCGCTCAACCGGGTCAGCATCTGCGCCTTCGTGCGTGACAATGCCCACCGACACCTTTGTCGCCCGCGTGTCGTCGGGCCCATAAAAGGCCACCGTTGCGACCGGGTAGCCGCGGAAGCCCTGACGACTTTTTTTCGCGAGCTTGTCCCGGTACCACTGCGCCTTCAATGACATGTCGCCTCCGTGCCTGCGCCCGACTTCTCCATGTGACGACGTCAGCGATGATCACAGCCGATGGTCGTCATCCTCACCGGTGCTGCACTTTTCGTGTTGCCATGTACGCCTCGAACAGACCCGCATTCAGGCGACTGAGCCCCTGGCTGACGCCGCGCAGACTGATTCGCAACTGGAGGAAGGATGTCGCTGCGGAAGGGGCGGAGTACATAGAGCCACTATAAACTCTCCCTCCGCTCATATGCGCAGACCCAACTTCAGCCCCGCTTTGGCGCGGTCTCCTCATCACAATCGTGTGAGTTCATCAGCGTGCGTAGCTACGGACGAGCGATGCCAGCCCCTATCCGATACACCGCAGTCTGCCGCCGGTGCGGAGATCCGGTTAGCGTCAAGTCCAAGACGCTAGCTTGCCCGGATTGCGATGCGTTTCCTGGGTACGGGGTTGCCTGGAATCGTACATAGCAAGGTGTCCATGGATTCGGTCGCGCATTCGAGCACGACGCGGCCATCCGCTTCCACCACATGCAGCGGCCGCGCCGAAAAGTCGAGCCAACGCACGTCCACACGGCCCTGGAGCAATCGCCGCTTACGCCTGACATGCTCGCGAAGCGTGCTTCGCTGCAGTGGAGTCAGTCCATATTCGCCCTGCGTGCTAAAGCCGCTTCCGCGTGGGATAAACGGAAGGATGTTCAGTTGCCGCACGCGCTCGGCTACGCAAAAGTCCGCCATCCAGTCGAGCACCCAGTCGCCACCGGCCACGATCGTCGTTTGTATCACCGTCGGAATTCCCTCGTCGAGCAGACGGCGCAGATGTCCGGTTGCCAGATCGAACGCTGCGCGCCCGACGAGTGCGTCGTGCCGCGCACGATCGCCATGCAGGCTGACCCTGACACGCGTGCCTGCCGAGCGCAATGCAGGCAGCAGCGGCTCGGGTAGGACGATGCCGTTTGTCGTGAGTCTCGAACCCGAGCCGCGCGCAGCGACATGCGCAAGTAGTTCCGGCAGCGCGGGATGAATGGTTGGCTCGCCACCGCAGAAATGAATGACCCGCACGCCCTGTTCGGCCAGCCAGTCGAGGCGCTGCATGAGCACAGATGACGGCGGGTGCGCGCCGTCGGGCGGAGCGAGGCAGAAGCCGCAACGCGCATTGCAGTAGCGCGTGACCCTGAAGCAGATCATGGACGGCAGGTGTCGGTTCATGGCAATGGATCATTGAGTCTGCGCTCAGCGCTCACGGCTCTCTCTGAGCATGTTGCAAAACAGTGCTCCCTGCTCGAGCGCATCGTCAAGCGCAACATGGCGGTGCGGCACATCGTCGAACCAACGCCTGGGCATCGCGCTCTTCGTGCTGCGGCGATAATCCCTACGCAGGAGCACCATGGCCATCGTCTTGATGTCGAGCGCTGAAAAGCTGAAAGGACTTCGCCCCACGAAGCGCATCATGTACCAGTACACGAACATAAAATCAAAGGCCGCCGGATATCCGACGAACACGGGCAACCCCGGTAGCGACTCGAGCCACGCGACATAATCGCTCATCGCTGATTGCGGGGGCTGCTGATTTGTCCGCGATGCCTCCCAGGCCTGGGGATGCTGGCGCCACCAGGCGAGCGTGTCGGGATGGCCGCTCGCACCTGGTAGCACTTCGAGGTTGGCGGAAAACGTGCCATGCAACACCTTGTCGGCGCCGTATGCCGCCGATGCGAAACTCAACATCGAATGCGGCCCCGGAATCGGACCGTCGACCTCGACGTCGGTGCTGATATAGATTTCGGTCCTGGATTTGTCGCTCATCGGTCGCTTATCTCATTGGTATCTGCAATATGGTCGCGCAGCCAGCGCGCGACGGCGGCGCTCCCGCGCTTGACGAGCGCCGTGTTCCAGTCCTTGCAGCGCGGCGGAGGCAACAGACGCGAGATGCTCGACTGTGCAAGTAACTGCGAATAGCGCGCCGCCTCGCGATCGCCGGGCGCGTTCGCATCGAAGCCGAGCCACACATCACGCCGCGCGCAGACCTGCGGCAGCCACGGAGCCCAGCGCCCGATGGTGGCGACGCTGGGCCATCCGCATGTCGCGAGCGAGAGCGCATCGAAGATGCCTGCGACCAGAATGAGGCGCCTCGCATGCCAGCCTTCGCCGACATTGGCCACGCCGCCGCCGCGACCGACTGTCAGCATCTTGTTCTGGCCGCGCACGGTCGTAAGATAGCGACCGTGCACCGCAGTGAGCGCGCCCTCGCAGTCATACAAACCGATCAGGACGGCGGCGCGGCCGTTCCAGTCGGGATCGAAGCGCATGCCGGCCGCGTGGGCGACGGCGAGAGGGATGCCGCGACGCTCGACGTACGCCTCGCCAGGCGTGGCGGCAAGTGGAACCGCGCGCGCAATGCGCTCGTCCGGGGAATCGCCGGAGAGCGGCATGCGCAGGCTATCGACGAATCCGAACTGGGCCATGTGCGTGAGCGTGCCACCGTCCGTTTGCAGGCGGCGCTGGCCGCCCTCTCGGATGGGTCGGAAACGAGGCACGACAAGCGCGCGTCAATATATATTTAACGAATTCCCGACCCACATGTCATGGGCCTTGGGGTGTCAGCGCATGCGCGCGAGGCTACGGAGGAGTGAATCGCCGTCCTGCGTAACGCGAGGCCGTACCGCCCCGCCGGCAAGCTTCTCCATGGCGACGAACTGGCGTTCAAGCAACGTGTCGAGTTCTTCCCGCTCGGCAATGTGGTCGGCCGAGTCCCTTACCAGCATCAATGTCGCAAATTCATGGGCGCTAAGCATGCTTGCCTCCTGATAGCTCGAGTAGGTGCTGTATGGATTACGTCGGCTATGGCGCCCACTTTTGACAGGCGCATTGCCGGTGGCGCATTCGCTGCAAATGGCGCGGGGAGTTGATGGTAGGAGAAGCTTCGGGGCGCGGCAATTCGTATCGCCCCGTATATTGGGTAGATTGCGTGGTGCCGCAATGCAATAGAGTTCGAGGAGCTTTCGAGAGGCGCGTTCATTGAGACTGATTTCAACCGTGAGCGATCGGCGCAAGTTGAGCGATGTCGACGGGCTTGCTCGACGAGCGGATGACGCGCATCACAACCCATGCAAGGAGATAGGCAGAACCGCAGACAACGAACAGCACGTTGTAGCCGGCGTTGATGTGACCGAGCATCTTGAAATGGTCGAGCACTGCGCCAACAACGAGCGGGAACAGCGTCGCGCCCAACGCACCTGCCAGGCCCCCGATCCCAACGACCGAACCGACTGCTGCCTTCGGGAACATGTCAGATGCGGTCGTGAAGAGGTTTGCCGACCATGCCTGGTGGGAGGCTGCCGCCAAACTCAGAAGGCCAACCATCGCCCACATGTTTTCGATGAACGGCGAGAATGCGATCGGCATCACGAGGAACGCAAAGACCAGCATGGTGGTTTGTCGCGCCTTCGTCACGGCCCAGCCGCGCTGAATCAGCCTGGACGAGATGAAACCGCCGCCGATGCTACCGATCGACGTTGCGACATACACGATCACCAGCGGAAGGCCGAGGTTCTTCAGATCGAGGTGGAAGCGCGAATTGAAGTACGACGGGAGCCAGAAGAGCATGAACCACCAGATCGGATCGGTTAAAAGCTTGCCCGCGAAGAATGCCCACGTCGGACGCAGCTTGAGCAACGTGAACCAGCTCACCTTTTGAGTCGCGGGGGCGGCAGCCGAATCCTCGCTGATGTAGGTGAGCTCTGCCTCATTGACCTTTGCGTGCTTCGCCGGCACCTGATACATGAAGTACCAGAAGCCCAGCCAGATAAAGCCCGTCAGGCCCGTGATCAGGAACGCAGCCTCCCAGCCATACGTCGCGGCCAGCCAGGGGACTGTCGCCGGTGCTGCCACGGCGCCAATACTGGTACCGGAGGTCAGAATACCCACCGCGAGCGCCTGCTCTTTACGCGGGAACCACTCCGACACGCTTTTCACCGCGCAGGGGAAGCTGCCCGATTCAGAGATGCCCAGGAGGGCACGCATGGCACCAAAACCCAGCGTGCTGCGCACGAGCGCATGACCACAGGCGGCGATGCTCCACACCAGAACGCACACGCCATAGCCGATCTTGACGCCAAACTTATCAACCATCTTGCCAGACAACACCATGCCGATTGCGTAGCAGGCCGTGAACACCATGACGATGTAGCTGTATTGTGTCTCGGTCCAGTTGAAGGTCACGACAAGTTCGGGCTTGAGCAGGCCCAGCACCTGACGGTCCAGGTAATTGATCGTGGTTGCGAAGAAAAGCAGCGCGCAAATGCGCCACCGAATAGCTGTACGGTCCATGAGCGACTCCTGTCTCCTGAGGTGCTTGATCCGCTGATGCGGCTTACGTGACTGCGTGGCGGGTTTGAGACTTAGCGGAAAGATGCGTGACGCTTTTCGCGGAACGCCGCGACGCCTTCGATTGCGTCGGGCGACGCCTTGCACACCGATGCGGCGAGTTCGTGAGCGTATTCGTGCTGACCCGTCTCCATCATGCGAGCGAGCCGCTTGCCAACTGACAGCGACGTCCTCGATCGCTTGATGAGCGTCTCGCAGATGGCGTCGACACGGCTGCGCAGCTGATCAGCTTTGACGGCTTCATTGATCACGCCCCACGCGACAGCGGTTTCGGCGGAGATCGGTTCGCCAAGTAGAATCAGCTCACGCGTGCGGGTTGCGCCGACGAGTTCGGAAAGCCGTGAGCAACCCATCCATCCGGGGATGGCCCCCACCGACGCTTCAGGGAAGCCAACCCGGGCCTGTGTGCTTGCGTAGCGGAGGTCGCACGTCAGCGCGAGTTCGAATCCGCCACCGAGCGCGCTGGAGGAAAGGACAGCGATCGTCGGTTTGTCGAGTTCAGCAATTCGACGGAACACCCGGTTGCCTTCACGAATGAAGCGGGTGCCCATCTTCTGCGGATCGATGTCGCCCCACTCGTTGATATCCGCGCCGCTGCAGAAGAAGCGCGGACTCGCGGTTTCGATCTTCAGCACGCGGATCTCATCGTTGCCCTCGACGTTTGCCACGGCACGTTCGATGTCACCCAGCATCTGCAACGTCAGCGCGTTGTGCCGCGAAACGCGGTTGAGCGTAATGGTGGCGATGCTACCTTTGGCTTCGTAGAGAATGTCAGTGTCAGACATGGAAAACCTCTTCTTACTGTGAGCGGTCGAGTGTTGATCGGCGTTAGTGAGCCGCAGTGGTTTCGAGAAGGCGCTCATCGATGAGCGGCGTGAACTCCATGCGCGAGAGCACATCGCGGTGCATGTCGACGCCCTTCGCCACTTCGACAAGGCACACGCCGAGCGCATCAAGTCGGAAAACCGCACGCTCCGTGATGTAGAACACCTCTTTTCCATCCAGCCGCGCCTGCACGCCACTGAACGTCACGTGTCGTACCTTCTTCACGGCCTTCGGGACCGATCCCGGCGAGAGAATTTCGAGCGCGTCGCCTTTGCGTTCCACACGCAAACCCTTGGCTTCGAACGCGCCACAGAACACCAGCTTTTTCGCGCCCTGTGCGATGTCCATGAATCCGCCCGGACCGACGACCGTGGAACCGAGCTTCGAAACGTTCACGTTGCCTTCTTCGTCGAACTCGCCCATGCCGAGGAAGGTCACGTCGATACCGCCGCCGCTATACCAGTCGAACTGATCGACGCTCGGCATGATGGCGTCGGCGTTGCGCGCCGTGCCAAACATCGAGCCGTCGAGCATCGAGCCGCGGTGGATACCCTGTTCAACGGAACCCCAGTACTCGTCGTCGCGACCTTGGGAAGCCAGAATGGCCGGGATCGCGCCCGGAAAGCCGAAGCCGAAGTTCACGGATTGATTGGAGCCAAGCTCCTGCGCTGCGCGCTCTGCCACAATGAGGCGCATGCCATCGGGCATCTCGATGTCGGGCGTCTCGCCGAGCTGTTCGCCGCTCAATGTCGCGTCGTACTCACTGATCTGGCACTGGCGTTGAGCCGGCGTCTCGACCGTGAAATCGACCATCACACCCGGTACCCGGACGAGACGAGCAGGCACATGGGAACGCGGTCGCGATTTGACCTGCGCGATGACTTTGCCGCCACTGTTGTGCGCAGCCAGCGCGACGGCGTAAATGTCGAGGTCTGCCGGTTCATGACGGGTCGAGAGGTTCCCCTTGTCGTCCGCACATGACGCCATGACGATCGAGAAATCGATCTTGAGGGGCTTGTAACGCAGGAACTCCTTGCCGTCGATCTCGATCAGCTCGACGAGATCTTCGGTGGTGGCGTCGTTCAGCTTGCCGCCACCCAGACGTGGATCAACGAACGTTCTCAGGCCGACTCGCGTAATCACGCCCGGTCGACCCGCGCCGATTTCGCGGAACAAGGTCGCAATCACACCGCCCGGGAAGCTGTAGCCCTCGATGTCCCCGCTTTCGGCCAGCTTTTGCATCGCAGAGGACCAGACCCAGTGGCCGCCGATCACACGCTTGACCATCCCAGCGTGAGCGAATCGCCCGAGGCCGCTCCCCTGACCGTCGCCCACGCCCAGCGCATGAACGACCGTCAGATTGCGCGGATGACCGGTTTCGAGAAACCGCACTTCGATCGCGGCGAGGATGGCGTCCGGCTCAAGCAGGCCACCACCTGAGCCGGTGATTGCGATCGTCGCACCGTCAATGATCGAAGCCGCAACGGCTTCTGCATTGGTCCACTTGCTCACAACGCCTCCTGTGCTAATCTGGAAATTCTTTAGTACCGAACCGTATCGTTACTTGTGACGCATGGTGGCACAGGGAAAAGCGACGTTCAAGAGTGAAAGACCGGAAATCGGGTTTACGATTACCAGTGCGCAGGAAGCCGCTCGCACGCCGTGATTGCAACGCGAAGGCGTTGTCAGTTACCGTTTAACTTTAGATGTGACCCACGAATATGCAGACCACAGTCGAACCGGACGGCGAAGTGCGCGCTGTCGAAAAGCCCGTGCGTGCCAAGCGGCTGCGCGATCCGATTCAGACGCAAGCCAGGATCCTCGCCGCAGCCAAGGCAGAGTTCGCCAAGGTTGGCCTGGGCGGCGCTCGCATCGAGACGATCGCCGAGAAGGCCGGCGTCAATAAGCGGATGATCTACGAGTACTTCAAGGGAAAGGAAGAACTCTTCCAGACGGTCCTTGAAGAGATGTGGACAGATATCCGGACAGAAGAGAGAACGCTGGCGCTCGATAGTTTGCCGCCCGTCGAGGCTATCCGGACGTATGTGACCTTCACCTGGAACTACTACCTGAAGAACCCGGAGTTCATGTCGCTCGTGAACAGTGAAAACCTGCACCGGGCTCGGCATGTCAAAAAGTCGAGACGGTTCAGCGAGCTGCATCGGGGCTTCGTCAATATGCTGCAGCAGATTCTTGATCGAGGCGTGGCGTCCGGCGACTTCAAACCCGACATCGATGCAAGCCAGTTGCACCTGACCATCGCAGCACTGGGTTATTACTATCTGACGAACCGCTTCACCGGCGAAGTCATCTTTGGGTTCGATTTCGTCTCGAAGGAAGCCCTCCAGAAACGTCTCGACTTTAACCTTGAGACGGTGTTCAGCCTCCTGCGTCCCCGATAACTGGGGCGGTCGCTTCCGCCTAACCTTCCCGCTCAGCCTTAACGCTCAAGGGTTTTCCGCTTCATAAGGGAAAACCCTTTTTTGACAGCTCGCGTTGTCGCGTATTTAATAACGAACTGGATCGTTACGTAAGAATTTGCGCGGCGAATCGTAAGACGACATATCAGAAAAGCCACGCAGGAGATGACACATGGAGCAACGCCAAGTCGCACTGGTTACGGGCGCTCGTCGCGGCATCGGTCGAGCGATCGCGCTCGAGCTTGCCAATGCGGGGTTCGACGTCGCAATCACGGACGTCGAGACATCAGAGGAGTTGGTCGCCACGCGCGCCGACATTGAACGCATCGGCGTGAAGTGTGTCGCGCTGACATCGAACCTCGCGGACATCGCGCACCACGACGCGCTGTTGCAGGCGGTCGAGGACGCGCTCGGCCCTGTCGCCTGCCTGGTCAATAACGCCGGCGTGTCCGTCATGTCGCGCGGTGATCTTCTGGACGTCACGCCCGAAAGCTACGACCGCTGCCTGAACGTCAACACGCGAGGCACCTTCTTTCTGATGCAAGCATTCGGTCGGCGAGTCGCCAAAGGGCCCCAACCGGCCGTCAATCGCTCGAAGGTGCAACCGGGCCTGATCGAGACGTAAATGACTGCGCCATCGAAGGCGCGCTACGACGCGCTCATGGAGAACGGGCTGACCGCCATCAAACGATGGGGAACGCCGAATGAAGTCGCACTTACCGTGCGCACGCTGGCGAAGGGTGGCCTGCCGTTCAGCGTTGGTCAGGCGATCCGCGTCGATGGCGGTCTTCTTGTTTCTAAATACTGATTTCGAGATTCAAGCCATGCAAATCAAGCTCCCCACCCTGGACGGCGCACTCGTTGACTACCGTCTGACCGGTACGCCACTGCAAGTCGTCAAGCCTGCGGCACCCTTTAACCGCATCGCCTACTCGGCTGCGCACGTAGTTGCCGATCCGCTGCGCAGCGGCGAACTCGGACAACCTTGCGCGATCGACTGGGACCGGACCATCGAATATCGCCGCTACCTGCTTGAGCAAGGGCTGGGGATCGCCGAGGCGATGGATACCGCGCAGCGTGGCATGGGTCTGCCGTGGGAGTCGGCCAAGGAACTGATCGTCCGGAGCCTGAATGAAACACGCGACATTCCCGGCGCGTTGATCGCATCCGGCTGCGGCACGGATCACTTGCCGGTCAGCGATGCCCGCTCGTGCGACGACGTGATCAAGGCGTACCTGACGCAAATCGAGAGCGTCCAGCGTGCGGGTGGCCAGATCATTCTGATGGCGAGCCGCGCCCTCGCGCGCGTGGCCAGGGATGCGAACGACTACATCCGCGTCTACCGGGAAGTGCTGTCTGCTTGCAACAAGCCGGTCATTCTCCACTGGCTTGGCGAGGCGTTCGATCCCGAACTGGCCGGATACTGGGGCCACAGCAACTTCGAAAGCGCGGCCAAGGTCTGCCTCGAAGTCATCGCCGCGAATGAAGCGAAGGTCGACGGCATCAAGATTTCTCTGCTGGACGATGCGAAGGAAATCGGCTTCCGTCGTCGCCTACCGGCGTCCGTGAAGATGTACACAGGCGACGACTTCAACTATCCGGTTCTCATCGCTGGCGACGAGTTCGGCTACTCGCACGCGCTGCTCGGTATCTTCGACGCGATCGCGCCTGCCGCGTCACAAGCACTCTCTGCGTTGGCTTCGAACGATCTGACACGCTACAACGATCTTCTCGCACCGACAGTACCGCTGTCGCGCCACATCTTTCGCGCACCGACGCAGTACTACAAGACCGGGGTCGTGTTCCTCGCTTATCTGAACGGGTTCCAGCCGCACTTCTTCATGTTGGGCGGACATCACGGCCTGAGGCCGCCCGCCTATCTGGCAGAGGTCTTCCGACTTGCCGATCAAGCGAATCTTCTCAAGGATCCCGAGTTGGCCGTCCGCCGTATGCGAGCGGTCATGACGACGCTCGGGTGCGCGGAATGAACGCAGAAGCTGCTACTTTGGCGGCTTTCTCCTGGATCAGCGACCCTCAACGAAAGCTGGATTGGCGACATGGAACCTCTGCACCTCACCCGTTGCTCCATCAACACCGCAACACTCGGACACCGCGACCCCATCGCCGTGACGATCGACCGGATCGCCAAGGCGGGGTTCGGTGGGCTCGCCCCTTGGCGTCATGAAGTCGAAGGGGCCGACGTGAGCAAGATCGCCAGGCAGATTCGCGCGCTCGAACTCAAAGTCACCGGGTACTGTCGGTCGACCTACTTCCCTGCCTCGACGGAAGAGCAGCGTCTGGCCAACATCCAGTCGAACGTTCGGGCATTGAACGATGCCGCCGAACTGGGTGCCGAGTGCTTCGTGATGGTCGTGGGTGGCCTGCCTGAAGGTAGCCGCGACCTGTCAGATGCACGCGCGCAGGTACAGGATGGGATCGGTGCGTTGCTGGAAGCAGCACGCAAGCTGGGCGTCCGGTTGGCGATCGAACCGCTGCATCCAATGTATGCGGGTGAAAGATCGGTGATCAACACCATCGATCAGGCGAACGCCCTTGCGCGCGAGCTTGATCCGCATAACGATGGTTTCCTGGGGATCGCGGTCGACGTCTACCACTGCTGGTGGAACCCTCAGTTGGAAGCGGCGGTCTCTTCGATCGGCAAGGACAACCGCATTCTCGCTTACCACGTCTCCGACTGGTTGGTACCGACGACAGACACGTTACTCGACCGGGGCATGATGGGAGACGGCGTGATCGACCTCAAGGGCTTCCGGCAGAGCGTCGAGAATGCGGGATATGCCCGCATGGTTGAAGTCGAGATCTTCTCGCGCGACAACTGGTGGAAACTGCCACCCGACCTCGTCTTGCAGACATGCGCGGAGAGGCTGCAATCGGTCTGCTGAGACTCGAGCCAGCAACACGTCATCGTCAGACTCGTTGAAGGCCGCCGTAGTTGACCTGAAGGTCCTTGATTTTCAACATTGCCGTAGCCATCAGTGGCCCCCCGCACCCCAGATAAGCCTCGATCACCTTCGGGTCCTTCTGCACGTCCTGCGGCAGAATGCGACGGCGGGCGCCCTCGGGGTCTCTTTTCACTTTGGATTCGTTCATTGTCGGCTGCATAACCGCCGCATCGCGTTGAAGCATGTCGGGCACGTGATGCGCGACCGCGTTTTGGTTCGTTCATGCGACATGCATTGCCTATACTTTTTCGACCACCAGGAGGTGCATCATGAACGACCACGTGTACAAGCAGATCGAGCTGACCGGTTCGTCGACGAAATCCAGCGACGACGCCATCCGTTGCGCGATCGAAAAAGCTGGTAAAACGCTCCGCAATATGCACTGGTTTGAAGTCGTGGAGACGCGCGGTCAAATCGAAGACAACAAGGTCTCGCACTGGCAGGTGACACTGAAGGTCGGCTTGCGCATCGAGGATTGAGGCTGCGTCAGACCGCACGCAGCACGCCGTATGCATGACAGTGCGGCGCGCGGTCGGCGCTATTCGCGCGCGCATTAAAAAAGCTGCATCCGGCAAGACGCCGGATGCAGCTTTTGGCTTCGCACGCGTCCCGCAGATCGTCGACGCGGCGTTGGCGCTGCCCCAACCTGCCTATCGCGACCCGCTTCCAGCGATCATCGTACCTCGACATCGCCGGGCCCCACAGTGGCAGGCATACCGTTCGCGAAGTGCCCTTGACATCTTCTCACCACTGACAAGAGCATAGTCGATGCTCAATTCTTCACCCGCGTCAATCCTGCGCCGGGCACGAATGAAGATTTTCTGTCCGTCCAGCTCCGGTACGCAATTGGGATTGCACGAATGGTTAATCCATCGTGCGCTGTTGCCACCGATGGCACCGTCGATGACGTAACCATCTCCGACATCAAAAAGGAAGGTGTGGTCCGGTTGCGCAAGATCCCGGGGAGGACCGGTCATCGCTGCTTCCCTTGGGACCCGTTTTCCCTTGTACTCGCAGATCAGTTCCCCGCCCAGGATCGTCACGGTCGCGAACACACCTTTACCGTGAACGGGTGAGCTGCGTACCGAGATTCGACGTCGACTCTTCATCTGATAACCAGCGATCGTTGTTGCCGGGAACACGTCGGCTCGATCAAGACTCAATGGCCGTCAAAGAGGTCCGACATCACGTCACTCGCCTCGTGTCGCGGTGGCATCGTGCCGCTCCTGACCTGCGCGAGAACATCCGGCGGCAGCCAGGTCGCCTCAATCGCGGCGATGCCGCTCTCGATCATCTGCTGCAGGAAAAACGACTGGCTGCGTCCTGTTATCCCGCCAGTAGCCGCAACCTTTGTTGAGGGGCGGCCGGGATACGCGTTTATGCCCTGCGGGGCATAAACGCGTACCTTGTTGGCACCCCAACAGATCCCTGTTCTGGACGCGACGGCGCATTGCGTTATCCTGACGGTCCCGTTCAAAAGGAGCACACATGAAGCTTTCGAAATGTCTGTTACTGGTGGCGTTGTTGCTGTCCGCTGCCGGTCACGCGCAAACCTCGCAGACGTATTACTTCGGCGAAGGCCAGGGCGCGCCGCAACGCGGGCGCGCCACGTCGTCGCCGCCACTTGCCGGAGCCGAGTCGATCGGTAGGCAACACCATCATCACCATATGACGCGCCATTCGCCGCATCTGAACCAGTATTCGCGTCCCTGATCCCGGTTTGCGTCGAGATCGCCTCACCGGTGCTGCACTTTCCGTGTCCCCATGTACGCTTCGAACAGACCCGCATGCAGGCGGCTGAGCTTCTGGCGCAGGCTGACCAGCTCATGCTGATCGCCTTCGTGCTCCCGACGCAGGATCTCCCCCAGCAGAGCCGTCGCGCGCGATTCCGCCCGATTACGTTGCACACGCGCCTCACCCAGCCGGCCCGCGAGCGCCGGCTTGACCACCAGCAGCCACGCCGTATGCGCAAGCCAAGAACGATTCCATGATACTCGCAGGCTGTGTTAAAGAGGCCGCCCACTCGAACACAGCATGAGGATCTGGGCGATGACAGCAAGACGAACCACCATCCGGCAACTGCCGTTGACCGAGGTTGTTGACCGCGACACACCCGGCGCGACGCCGGTCAGCATCACCACGCCCGAGGGCGGCGCCATCTACCACACGGTCCTGCTCGCAGACCCGGACACCAGCAGGAGGCGCGACTCCCGTCCGCAGTGGATCGCAGGTACCTTCCCACTTTTCCCTGTTGTCCGACTCGCGGACGGCGCGCCGTGGGCTGAGGCGAACATCTGGCTCATCGATATGATGGAGTCGAAGTCGTCGCCCAACATGCTGACCTTCGCCAGCATCGCAGACGATCTGGTGGCGTTCCGTCGTTATCTGGATGACGAGGGCATCGACTGGCTGGTGTTCCCCGTGAACAAGCGGCAACGTCCGACCTACCGCTATAGCGCCTCGATCAAGCTGGCCGTGCAGGCAGGCGAACTGTCTCCTAGCGTCGCCAGGCGTCGTATGGGCACTATCGTGCGCTTCTATCGCTGGCTAATGACCGAAGCAGGCTTCAAGCCCGTGAACGCGCCGTGGGACGAATCTGACCGGTTCATCGAGTTCAAGGACCAGAAGGGCTTCGGCAGTGTGATCGAGGTCAAGACCACCGACCTGTCGATCAGTGGTCGGCGCGCAGAAGACCCGTGGGACGACCGCATTCAGGACGGCGCTCGCCTGCGCCCGCTCCCCTCTTCCGAGCAGTCGGTACTACTTGAATCGTTAGCCGCTCTCGGCAACACCGAGATGACGCTCGTTCATCTGTTCGCACTGTTGACGGGCGCTCGGATCCAGACGGTACTGACCATGCGCGCGAAACACGTGATGCGCAAGCCGGGCGAGTTTCACGGCGACGACATCCGTCTCGCCTGCGGACCGGGTACGGGCATCGACACGAAGGGCGGTGTCAAGGGCGTGTTGCATCTGCCGCGCGGTTTCTACGAGCGGCTGTACATCTATATGCACAGCGATCGTGCGCGCAAGCGTCGCCAACTGGCAGACGGCGGCGATCACTTCGACCAGCCGCTCTTTCTGAGCCATCGCGGTGCGCCGCTCTACGAGGACCGCGCGTCGCGCGCCCCGGTCAGCACTGGCCCGCACGTACGCCGTCACCTCAAGACGGGGCAGGCCGTACGCCAGTTCATCAGGGACGAACTGTTGCCCATGATGCGCGTACAGCTCGGCAACCCCAGGTACGAGTTCAGCTTCCACGACCTGCGCGCGACCTACGGGCTGAACATGGTCGACACGATGACAGCGAATGAGACTAAGTACACCCGGGCACTCGATCTGTTGCGGCAGTTGATGTGGCACGCCCGGCCGTCCACGACCGAGATTTACCTCGGCTACCGCGAGAACCGCAAGCTCTTCGACGCTGTGCAGGACGGCTGGGCCACGCACCTGTCGGCTCTGGTCACGCGCGCCCTCGACACTGCGGTGGCAGCATGAGCCGCCTTTATGAGGAAGTGTGCATGCCGCTCGCGGAGGGCACAACGCTGCTGCACCCCGAACGCGCGTTGCTCAAGTGGGAAGGCCTTGCCAGCAGTTCCGACATCGGGCGGATCTGCTACCTGACGCGTGACACGTCGAGCCGGCAGCGCACGCGACGCACTTTCGACCAAACAAGCTTCAGCAGCGAACGGGCCAAGGTCGTACGCCTGCTGGTGGCGCAGCTTTCCGGGCGTATGACCCTTGGCGCGATGCGTCCGAAGACGGTCTACGCTGCTCTGCGCGTCGTGCTTGACTTCGTCAACTGGGCCGACATGCAGGGCCTGCATCAGGTGCTCTGTGACGAGAAGGCTACCGCGGACGCGGTTCATCGCTACTTCCGTGAGAAGCGCGAACAGGTCTCATTGGGCAGCCTGCACCGCAACTCCGTCGCCCGCTATCAGCGCAATCTGCTGTCGATGCTACGTGAGCTCTTCAGAGACGACGACTTCTGCACCGATGCGAGGGTGCTGCGCAGCCAAGAGGCTGCTTCTGTGCCAACGGCTGTGCCAGATGCCGAAGCACAAGCCTCCCTGCTCGCATGGGCTGACGCACTCTTCAACAGCATCACCACGCTCGTACTCGATTTCAAGCCGTACCCGATGCACGTGACCACGGCACGAGGCGAGCATCTTTGCCTTGTTCCGCACCCATTTGGCCGTAATAAAGGCGACGACTCGCGCGGCCTGCTTGGCTGGAATCTGGAGACGGGAGAGCCGCGCACTCGCGAAGAACTCACGACGCGCATGGCTGGGGCAGGAGCTAAAAATCCTCGAACGAGTTCGTGGAGCATCGCCAGGCTAACGGCTAAAAATCTTGCGGCGGCGAACGCGGACGCGCAGTCTCCGATCCGCCGCTCGCACGCTTCGATAGCGGTCTCCTGTTTCGCCGCGCTGTTTCTCGCCGAAACAGGCATCAACCTCGCGCAACTGCTGGCCATGAAGTGGAGCCCGGGCTCGCCGCGAGCCTGCAGGATGCGTCAGTTGCACGTCA
>WNGR01014394.1_pt1 | contig 17296 bp, 18 predicted proteins | sample 5407581 | NCBI WGS metagenome assembly WNGR01 (sample SAMN13153383, study PRJNA577476) | soil metagenome | isolation source: 80 cm soil or saprolite under Garry oak tree replicate 2 | place: USA:California | collected 2016-06-15 | reverse complement strand
CGTTGAAAAGAAGTCGAAGAACGACGCAGTTTTGCCCATCGTGAAGCCGCCCAACTGGATAAAGGCGCGCAGCAGATAGGTATTGCTGTTGTTGGGGCTCGTGACCGCGGCACCACCCCCGGCCCCGACGGCGTTACCCGCGAGACTCAGCGTTGGCGAGTCGTTGGTGGTGTATTGCCAGCCACCCGCAAAATAAGCGCGAAGCGTGCCGAACGCGGTCTGCTCCCGCACGTCGCCGGTAATAACGGCGCGCGAGCGGGTCGTCAGCGAATCGCCGCTACGGAATTGAAACGCGTTGGAGCCACTGAGGAACGGCGTGAACGAGCCGCCCGCATGCCAGTCCAACTCCGTCCGCAAGAACCCGCCTAACTTGATGCAGGTCTCCGTTCCCGGAATGTAATAGAAACCCTGCCCATAGAGGCTACAAACCTTCACGTATTCTCAAAATCTGCGGTGTTTTCGCGGGCGCAGGCGACGATTCACTGCGTGAATCGAATAAGACGGATTTTTCTGGTCGATTCTCGCAAATCGCCACACTAGGTAAGCTCTAGGTAATCTAGGTTCCGATCTCGCGGATATTCCGAGAACCCGCTGACTTGCGCCTGATCCGGTGCGAAGCAGGCATGTAGGGATAGCCTAGGCGCGTGCAATCCGGGCGCCGGTACCGCTCTCTGTACGCAAACGCGTAGCCCATCGCGACGTCACGGTAAGTTGACCTCTCGGAGGCGGAATAAGCGCTAGCTCTGCGAAGTAATTGCCGTGTTCAACAATCGAGGAGTGCGATGCGAAAGCTTGTGATCGCTGGACTGCTGACCGCTGCGACGGGGTCGGTTTTTCTCGGCGGAACGAAAAATGCCGATGCCTATGACGGGCCCTGGTGTCACACGTGGGGCGGCGCGATGGGAGGGATCGAAAACTGCCGTATCCAGACCCTTGAAATGTGCCGCTATGAGATCAGGGGTAACGGCGGGTCCTGTTCGCCAAATCCGCGCTGGCAGGGCAATCTGCCGGAACAATCGAGTGCCCAACGAAGGGCTACTAAGTCTCATCTGCGGTATCAATAACTCAGGTGACTGCCGCGTTCGATCAATTGCGCGGCGCTACTCCGCAGGCTGCGGCAGCCGCGCCTTCTCGACGCCGTTGGCCAGGATCGCGATCATGATCGCGGCGACAAGGAAACCCATCGCCACCATCGCGGTGATGCCGAGCACGAGGCCGAAGCCGCCGCGGCCATAGAGCGCCGCGATCATCGCCACCGCGGCGCCTGAGATCATGAACGTGATGAAATAGCGCACCGCATAAATTCGTCCGCGCCAGGCGTCCGCGGTATAGCGCGCGATGAGCAAATCGTTGACCGTGATCTGGCCGTAGATCGCCGCCATCGTAAAGGCGAGCGCGACAAGAAGCATCGGTCCGCTGGCATAAGCCGACCAGACCACACCGCAGAATTGCATGATCGCGATCGCGGCAAACAGGATATGCGGCGGAATGCGCTCAACGAGCCGTCCCACGGTGATCTGGGCGGCCGCGCCGCAAAGAAAAACCGCCGTCGTCAAGCCGCCGACCAACACCAGCGAAATCCCATTGCCGATCCGCTCGTCAACGATTTTAGGCAAAGCGACCGAGCAGACGATGCCGGGCACGAGAAAAGCACCGCGCCAGGACAACGCCGCCGTCAGCGCCGCTGTGATCCCAGCCGCGAGCGAGACGCCAAGATTGCCGCAGACCCCGTTGAACGCCAGGGTGCGGCCGCGCTCCTTAGCATTTTCGACGATCATGGCGGTGCCGACCGGATGGTAAATTGCGGCGAACAGGCCAAGTGAAAACAGTGCAATCGCCAAACCGGTCAAAGAAGGCGCGAGCGCCGCGCCTACCAGCGAAACGCCGCAGCCGAAATAGAAGGCGATCATCAGATTGCGCCGGCTCCAGTGATCGCCGAGCCAGCCGGCTGGCAGCGAGAATAGGCCGAAGGCGACGAAGGAGGCGGTCGAGAGCGCGATCAGCGTCGCATAGGAGCGGCCATAAACCACCGCAAGCTCGATGACTACCGTGGGATAAATCAGGATAACGAAATGATCGAGCGCATGCGCCCAATTAAGAAACCCGATCGCGAGCCGCCGCGACGCTTCGGCGGAGCGGTCATCCGAAAAGCCAGCCGCGGTAGAGACTGTCATCACAGTTTTCCGGTCCAATTCCCGCAAAGCTATAGCCTGCCTGGCCGCGCCGACCTACTCGGTTCTTGCAAGGCAGCCCGCCGCCGATGTCGCACAGACCGCGCGTAACCAGGAATGCCTGACCCCCCAGCGCGCGCGGCATTTTCGCCGCGCCCATTTCGCGATACAGATTAGCCATCATCGCGCACCGCACGAGGATATTCGCGTTAATTGAGCCGCTGAGCTTCTGATCAACCGCTTTTTGAGGACATCAATGCACGCACCACGACGCCCGACGGCCATAGGTTCTCTGTCGCTACTAGCGGCACTGATCAGCTTTCTTTCGACTGCCCAGGCACAGGATTACCCGAATCGTCCAGTCCGATTCATCACCGATTCGGCGCCGGGAAGCGCCATCGACGTTCCGGTGCGCATCATCGCCGATGGCTTAAGCCGGCTCTGGGGTCAACAGGTCGTCGTGATGAACCAGCCTGGCGCCGGCGGTGCCATTGCTGCACGCGCCTTCGCCGCGGCGACCCCCGACGGTTACACGTTCGGCGGCCCATCGCTCTCGGCTTTCGTTGCGCTTCCAGGAACCGCCGACAACCTGCCGGTCCGGGTACCGGAGGATGTGACACCGGTCGCTTATCTCGGCGGCGCCCCGATGTTCATAACGGCGGCGCCATGGCTCGGCATCAAAACACTGCCGGACTTGATCACGCTGGCCAAGCAAAAACCCGGCGAATTGTCGTACGGTGTGAACGGCATCGGCCGGCTGACGCATCTCACCGGCGAACTCCTGCAACGCCAGGCCGGCATCAAGCTCCTGATGGTGCCGTATACGGGGGGCACGCCGCAGATTCTCAACGATATCATGGGCAAGCGCGTTGGGCTCATCTTTGAAGCCTATTCCGGCCTCGCCGGCGCGATCGGTGCTGGCAATGTGGTGCCGCTTGCCGTGGCCGCCGCGGCGCGACTGCCGAGCGCACCCAACCTGCCCACAGTTGCAGAAACGCTTCCCGGTTATGAGTCCGTCGGCTGGCAAACCCTGGTGGCGCCGAATGGAACACCCGAAGCTCTCATACGCAAAGTGAATGGCGACGTGATCAGAATCATGCGCGACGATCCGGAGGTTCACAGACGCCTCATCGAGATCGGCCGCGACGATCGGATGATGTCGCCGGCGGAACTGCTCGCCTTCATTCAAGAAGAGCAGCGCAAATGGGCGTCGATCATGCAGGAGATCGCAGCGGCCCAGACGCAAGGCAAATGAATACGGCTTACGTCTTCTCGAGCTCCGCCCGGAGCGCCGCGAGCGCCTCCGGCGTATCGATGTCCGTCAGCACGCCAGTACCTGTGACCGGCACTTCGACGACGGCCTCGCCATAGCGGCCGATCAGGTGCCGCGCGCCGACGTCGCCCTCGACTGCCATGAGATCGGGAAAGAAGCGGCGCGACCACACCACCGGATTGCCGCGCTTGCCGTCGATTGTAGGCACCGCGACCAGCGCCCCTTTGTCCGGATCGATCGCTGCGATCAGCCGATTGACCAGTGCGGCATCCACCTGCGGCATGTCACCGAGGCAGACGACGGCGCCATCGGCTTGCGCCGGTACCGCGGCAATACCGGCCTTCAATGAAGAGCCGAGGCCTTCGGCGTAGTGCGGATTGTGCACGAAGCTGACCGGCAGGCCGGCGAGTGTCGCTTCGACCCGCTCGCGCTCGTGCCCGGTCACGACCACCACCGGGCGCGCCTGTGAAGCAAGTACCGCTTCGGCGACCATGCGAACCAGTGGCCGGCCGCCGACCTCGGCGAGGAGCTTGTTCGGCCCGCCCATGCGGCTCGACCTTCCGGCCGCAAGCACGACTGCGGCGATGGAGCGGCTGGCCTGCAAAGGCTCATCGCGCGGCTGCGGCCGCGTGACGATTTCCATCAGCAGACCGCCCACGCCGAGCCCGGTAATGTCTTCGCGCTGCACCGGCAAACCGGCGAGGAGCCGCATCAGCACCCAGTCGAAGCCGTTTTCTTTCGGACTGCGCGCGCATCCCGGCGCACCGAGCACCGGCCGTCCGCCGGCATCGCCGATCATCAAAAGGTTCCCCGGATCGACCGGCATGCCGAAATGTTCGACGCGGCCGCCGATCGCTTCGAGCGCGGCGGGGATGACGTCGCGGCGGTCGGCGATCGCCGAGGCGCCGAAGACGATCGCTAGTTCCGCGCCGGCTTTAAGCACTTCGTCGATGGCGCGGGCGACCGCTTCGCGATCATGCGGTACGCGCCGCTCGGCGATGATTGTCGCGCCGGCCGGCGCCAGCCGCTCCGCGGTGATCTTCAAGGTCTTCTCGATGACCTTGCTGGCTAGCCCGGGCAGGACCGTCGACACCACACCGACTTTGCGCACGCGATATGGCGCAACCCGCAGCAATGGTTTCGTCAGGCCGGCGAGCGCGGCATCGCGCGCCGGACCACTGACTGCAAATGGAATGATTTTCACGGTCGCGATCATTTCACCGGCGACCACCGGTTTGTAAGCCGGCAGCGTTGCGAATGTGATCGCCTCGTCCACGCGGTTGAGGCGGTCGATCGCGTTCTTGTCGAGAACGAGCACGCCCGCATTTTGTGCGAACAAATTGGCCCGGCCGGTGAACGCCCGATCCACATGCACGCCCTCGCCGGCGACCGCTTTGGCAAGCTCAGCGGCGGCAACGTCTTCGGCAACGTCGCCGGCTTCAAGCCGGGCTACGACAACTTCTTTGATGCCGGCCGCCTCCAGCGCCGCGATCTCCACCGGCCCGATCAGCGTGCCCTTTTTGAGCACCAGCTCGCCTTGGCGGATGCTGTGCACGGCCGTAGCGCCAAGCGCATCCTTCAAAGTCACCGCGCCGAATTTCATGATGCGGCTGTTACGGCAGCGGGCCCAGCAACACGCTCACCGCCAGGTTCGATCTCGGCCGCTTCGTGCAACCGTTCGGTAATCTGCGCCATGATCGCCACCGCGATTTCCGCGGGTGATACCGCGCCGATGTCGAGCCCGATCGGCGCATGGATGCGCGAAATATCGGCCTCACTTACCCCCTGTGCCTTGAGCCGCTCGACCCGCCGCGCATGGGTTTTTCGCGAGCCTAGCGCGCCGATATAGAAACAATCGTGCGACAGTGCGTGGGTAAGCGCTGGATCATCGATTTTCGGATCATGGGTCAGCGCCACGAAGGCGGTGTAGCGGTCCACGTTCAGCCGCGGCAATGCCTGGTCCGGCCATTCGGCGATCACCTTCACATCTGGAAAACGCTCCAGGGAGGCGAACGCGGTGCGCGGATCAACGATGGTCACGTCGTAGCCAAGCAAGTTGCCGATCGGCGCCAGCGCCTGGCTGATGTGGACTGCGCCGGTAATCACGAGCTGCGGCGCGGGCACATAGACGGTCAGAAACACGCGGCCTTCCGCGCTGTCCGCTATGCCGCTCTTGCCGGTTCGCAAATGCTCGGCGAGCGCGGAGCGCAGCGGATCATTGCCGATATCTGCAGCTTTCACGAACCGTTGCTTGCCGTTCTCGACATTGGTGATCACGATCGCGGCGCGGCGCGCGGCGCGTTCGGCATTGAGCCGGGTCAGGATGTCGAGCTTCATGACGATCTAAGCGAATAGCGTGTAGCAAATGCGAATGGTTTATCCATTCGCTACTCGTTATCCGCCATTTGTCTCCCCTACTCCACCTTTTCCACGAATACGCGGATCGTGCCACCGCACGACAGACCGACTTGCCACGCGGTCTCGTCGGCGACGCCAAATTCCAGCATTTTCGGCTTGCCGCTTTCGATCACGTCCAGCGCCTCGGCAACCACCGCGCCTTCGACGCAGCCGCCCGACACCGAGCCAAGAAAATTACCCTCGGCATCAATGACCAGGTTCGAGCCAACCGGACGGGGCGCCGAACCCCAAGTCTCGACCACGGTGGCGAGCGCGACCTCACGGCCGCTGTTGCGCCAATCCTCGGCGGCTTTGAGGATGTCAGTGTCGGTTGCCAGCATGCAAAGTCTCCTCGGCGAATAACGAATAGTGAATGGGGTTAAAATAGGCGTTGGTTTTCCTATTCGCTACTCACTATTCGCCGTTCGCGCCATCTCACGCCACCTTGCGCAGCCAAACTTTCGGGTTTGCCGAGCTGTCGCCGCCGTGCTGGAGCGCGGCTACCAGACCGGCCATCGATTCCAGATTGTGGATCGGACGCGGGCGCGCGCCTCGAACCCCTCGAAGCGAAGCAGCGGATTGAGCCAGATCAGCCGGCGGCAAGAGCGATGCAGCCGGTCCATTTCGAAGGCCAGCGTCTCGTCGGCGTCGCGCTCAAGACCGTCGGTAATAAGCAGCACCACGGCGCCTTGCCCCAACACACGCCGCGCCCAGAGCCTATTGAACGCGCGCAGCGAGGAGGCAATGCGGGTGCCGCCGGACCAGTCCGGCACGGCCGCCGAGCAGGCAGCGAGCGCATCGTCCGGATCGCGCTCGCGCAGCGCGCGCGTCACATTGGTAAGCCGCGTGCCGAACAAAAACGTGCTGACGCGCTTTCGCGCATCGGTCAGCGCGTGCAGAAAATGCAAGAAGATGCGGCTGTACTGGCTCATTGAGCCGGATATGTCGAGGAGCGCCACGAGCGGCGGCGGCCGCGTCTTCGGGCCGATGAAGCGCAGATCGATGAAATCGCCGCCGCCTTTCATGCTGGCCCGCAAGGTGCGGCGAATATCGATTAGATGACCGCGCGGATGCGGGGTGAGCCGTCGCGTTCGCAATTCGGCGAGCGGCAGCACCAGGCGTTTCATTGCGTCCTTGGCGGCAGCAATCTCCGCCGTGGTCATCTGCGCAAAATCTTTTTGCTGCAGCACCTCGCGATCGGAAACGGTCAGCCGGGCGTCAAGCTCGACGTCGCGGTCTTTCTTCAGTTTGTCGTCGAGGCCTGCGAACAGCGCCTCATGCACGCGCGTGGCGCCGGCTTGCGGTGTCTGCTGTGGCCCTGCCGGCGCTTGCGGCAGCATCATTGCCAAAAGCTGATCGATATAGCCGCGGCGGCGGAAAAAGATGCGGAAGGCCTGGTCGAACAGCACCGAATGCTCGTGCCGCTTCACGAACACCGCGTGCAGCGTCCAATAAAAATCGTCACGCGTGCCGATGCCGGCCACACGCAATGCTTCCAGCGCATCGAGTACCGCACCGGGTCCGACCGGGATGCCAGCCGCGCGCAGCGCACGGGCGAAGTAAACGATGTTCTCGGCGAGACGGCCGCTTGTAGTCTCACCTTCTCCCTTGAGGGAGGGGTCGGCCGGCGCGGCCGGACGGGGGCGTGATGGATCAGTCATACATCCAGCAATTCTATCTCCGGCTCTCGACTGTCCCTCCCCTAAAGGGGGAAGAAAATGAGGAGGTACCTCACTCCGCCGCGCGCAGCTCGGATCTCACCTCGTCGAGCAATTCCTTGACCTTCGAGCCTTCCAGCCGCGCGATGTCGTCCTGATATTTAAGCAGCACGCCGAGCGTGTCGGACACCGTCGCCGGGTCGAGCGCCGTAACGTCGAGTTCGGACAGCGCGCCGGCCCAGTCGAGCGTTTCGGCGACACCCGGCGCCTTGAACAGATCCTGCTTCCGCAGCGCCTGCACGAATCCGACGACTTGCTGCGACAGCCTCTTGCTGACGCCGGGCACCTTGGCGCGCACAATCGCCAATTCGCGCTCCGCGTTCGGATAGCCGACCCAGTGATAAAGACAGCGGCGTTTAAGCGCATCGTGGACTTCACGCGTCCGGTTCGACGTGATGACGACGACCGGCGGCCGCTCGGCCTTGACTGTTCCCATTTCCGGTATGGTCACCTGAAAATCCGCGAGCACTTCGAGCAGAAAAGCTTCGAAGGCTTCGTCGGTGCGATCGATTTCGTCGATCAAGAGCACCGGCGCGCCGGCAGTGTCCGGTTCGAGCGCTTGCAACAGTGGCCGCTTGATTAGAAAGCGCTCGGAGAATACGTCGTGCTCGAGCCGTTCGCGGTCGTGCTCGCCTTCGGCTTCGGCAACGCGGATCGCGATCATCTGCGCGGCATAGTTCCATTCGTAGACCGCGGCGGCGATGTCGAGACCCTCATAGCATTGCAGACGGATCAGACGGCGGCCGAGCGTAGCGGACAGGACCTTGGCAATTTCGGTCTTGCCAACGCCAGCTTCGCCTTCAAGGAAAATCGGCCGGCCCATCTTGAGCGCAAGGTAGAGCACCGTGCCGAGCGAGCGGTCGGCGAGATAATCGGCTTTGGCCAACAGATCCACGGTCGCATCGATCGAGGCGGGCAAAGGCCGCGGCGAAATGTTGTTCATATTCTCAATTTAACCCGTCATGGCCGGGCTTGTCCCGGCCATCCACGCCTAACGTCAAGATCTTCTGCATGTAAAGACGTGAATGCCCGGCACAAGAGTCGACACTTGGGTCCGCCAGAGGCGGAACCCGAGTGCCGGACATCACGATTAGAAAAGCGACGGTGTTCTTTCAATCACGCAACGGGCTTACCAATCGCTTCGGCGACCGCCCGGCGTGCCAACACACCGACAAGATGCGCGCGGTATTCGGCGCTGCCGTGGATATCGCTGTTCATGCCATCGGCCGGAATGCTCATGCCTTCGAGCGATTTCGGCGAGAAGCGTTTCTTAAGCGCCTCCTCGAACGAGGGCACGCGGAACACGCCATTGGCGCCGGCGCCGGTCACCGCGACCCGGATGTCGCCGCCGCGCTTCGACACGAACACACCAACCAGTGCGAAACGCGACGCCTGGTTGCGGAATTTCTGATAGGCCGCTTTTTTCGGGATTGGGAAACTCACCTTGGTGATGATTTCCGTCGGCTCCAGCGCAGTCGAGAACATCCCGGTGAAGAAGTCGTCGGCCTTGATGCGCCGCTTGTTGGTGATGATGGTCGCGCCGAGGCCGAGACAGGCCGCCGGATAATCGGCATTGGGATCGTTGTTGGCGACCGAACCGCCGATCGTTCCCATGTGGCGCACCGCCGGATCGCCGATCATGCCGGCGACTTTGGCCAGGACCGGAATGGCCTGCTGAACGACCGGTGAAGTGTTGACCTCGTTGTGCCGCGTCATCGCGCCGATGGTGAGCGAGCGGCCGCTCAGCTCGATCCCCGACATGCCTTCGATCAGCGACATGTCGATGATCTGCGGCGGGCCGGCAAGCCGCAGTTTCATCGTCGGCAGTAGCGTCTGCCCGCCGGCAAGGAGCTTGGCGTCCGCATTTTTGCCGAGCAGCCCGGCCGCCTGGCGCACCGTTTGCGGACGATGAAAGGTGAAAGCATACATCGCAAGTCCTCCGTCTATTCTCCGCCTCTCTCTGCCTGCGCAGGGAGAGAATTGTTTATGCCGCTTTCGGCATCCGGTTTGCTTTTTGCAACGCCGCCCATACTACCTGCGGCGTCGCCGGCATTGTCAGTTCTTCGGTACCGATCGCGTCGGTAATGGCATTGATGACCGCAGCGGGCGCCGCGATCGCGCCGGCTTCACCACAGCCTTTGATGCCAAGCGGGTTGGACGGACATTTCGTCATCGTCGTGTCCACGCGCAGCGCCGGCAGGTGATCGGCACGCGGCATGCAATAGTCCATGAACGAGCCGGTAACAAGCTGGCCGTCCTTGTCGTAGACCGCGCCCTCGCACAATGCCTGCCCCACGCCCTGCGCGATGCCGCCGTGAACCTGGCCCTCGACGATCATCGGATTGACGATCACACCGAAGTCGTCGACCGCGGTCCAAGCCACGATATCGGTATTGCCGGTCTCCGGATCCACTTCCACTTCGCAGATGTGGCAGCCAGCCGGAAAGGTAAAATTGGTCGGATCGTAAAACGCCCCTTCCTTTAAGCCGGGTTCGAGCTCCTGGCCGGAAAATTTATGGGCGATATAGGCGTTGAGCGTCACGTCGCCCCACGCCGCCGATTTGTCGGTGCCGGCGACGCTGAATTTTCCGTCCTTGAATTCGATATCGCCCTCCGCAGCCTCAAGCATATGGGCCGCCACCTTCTTCGCTTTGGCCTCGATTTTGTCGAGAGCCTTGGCAATGGCCGACATGCCGACTGCGCCGGAGCGCGAGCCATAGGTGCCCATGCCGAATTGCACCTTGTCGGTGTCGCCATGCACGACCGAAATATTGTCGATCGGAATACCAAGCCGCTCCGAAACCAGCTGCGCGAAAGTGGTCTCGTGACCTTGGCCGTGGGCGTGACTGCCGGTGAGGATTTCAACACTGCCGGTCGGATTGACGCGCACCTCGGCGGATTCCCATAAACCGACGCCAGCGCCGAGCGAGCCGACCGCTTGCGACGGTGCAATCCCGCAAGCCTCGATATAGGTCGAGAAGCCGATGCCGCGGAGCTTGCCGTTACGGGCGGATTCGCGCTTGCGCTTGCCGAAGCCTTTGTGATCGGCAAGCTCAAGTGCCTTCTTCAGCGAGGCATTATAGTCGCCGGCATCGTAGGCCATGATGACCGGCGTCTGATGCGGAAATTTTTTTATGAAGTTCTTGCGGCGTAGCTCGGCGGGGTCCTGGCCCATTTCCCGGGCGCCGACCTCGACGAGCCGCTCGACGACGAAAGTCGCTTCCGGGCGGCCGGCGCCGCGATAGGCATCGACCGGCACCGTGTTGGTATAGACCGCATCGACCTCGCAATAGATTTGCGGAATCTCGTATTGGCCCGATAGCAACGTCGCGTAGAGATAAGTCGGCACCGACGACGAGAAGGTCGACATGTAAGCGCCGAGATTGGCGATGGTTTTGGCGCGCAGGCCCAGGATCTTGCCCTCCTGATCGAACGCCATCTCGGCATGGGTGACATGATCGCGTCCATGCGCATCGGCAACGAACGCTTCCGAGCGATCGGCGACCCATTTCACCGGCCGCCCGACGCGCTTGGAGGCCCACAGCGCCACGACCTCTTCTGGATAGATGAAAATCTTCGACCCGAAGCCGCCGCCCACGTCAGGCGCAATGACGCGCAGCTTGTGCTCGGGCGCCATGCCGACAAAGGCAGCGATGACGAGCCGCGCGACGTGCGGATTTTGCGTCGTGTTCCATAATGTGAAGGCGCCGGCGCCGGCATCGTAATCGCCGATTGCGGCGCGCGGCTCGATGGCGTTCGGAACCAAGCGGTTGTTGATAATATCGAGCTTGGTCACCTGCTTGGCCGAGCGGAATGCCGCGTCGACCGCTTTGGCGTCGCCGAGATGCCACTGATAGATCGTGTTGTTCGGGGCAATGTCGTGGATGGACGGCGCGCCGGCTTTCTGCGCCGCAGCCGGATCTGCGACTGCCGGCAGCGCGGCGTAATCGACAGCAATTTTTTCAGCGGCGTCGCGCGCCTGTGCCAGCGTCTCGGCGATCACGACCGCGATCGGGTCGCCGACGTGGCACGCCTTGCCGTTCGCCAGCGGCGGATGCGCCGCCATCTTCATCGGCGAGCCGTCTTTTGAATGGATCATCCAGCCGCAGATCAGATTGCCGATCTTGTCGGCGGCAAGCTCGACTCCGGTGAGAACCGTGAGCACGCCCGGCATCTTGGACGCGGCGCTGGCGTCAATCGATTTGATCGTCGCGTGGGCATGCGGCGAACGAAGAAAATAGGCATAGGCCTGCCCCGGCCGATTGATATCGTCGGTATAGTGGCCGGTGCCGGTGATGAAGCGGCGGTCTTCTTTGCGGCGTACTGCGGCGCCGATACCGGTCGCGCTCATGGTCTTCGCTCTCCCGGCAGTCTGTTGTTCAGTTTCCCTATTCGGCCGACTTATTCGGCTGCTTTGGCGGCCGCGCCGCCGCCGCGCATGGCACGCGCGCCTGCGGCAATCGCCTTGACGATGTTGTGATAGCCGGTGCAGCGGCAAATGTTGCCTTCAAGCTCCTCGCGGATAGTGCGGTCGTCGAGGTCGTGGCCTTTGCGGCGGACCATATCGACCGCGGTCATGATCATGCCTGGCGTGCAGAAGCCGCATTGCAAGCCGTGATTTTCGCGGAAGGCTTCCTGCATCGGGTGGAGCGGTCCGTCGGCCGGCGCCAGTCCCTCGATTGTCAGCACGTCAGCGCCTGGGAGCTGCAACGCGAGCACGGTGCAAGATTTGATGGCCTTGCCGTTGACGTGCACGACACATGCGCCGCATTGCGACGTATCGCAGCCGACATGCGTGCCGGTGAGCCGCAAATGTTCGCGCAGCAACTGCACGAGCAGCGTGCGCGGATCGACATTGGCGGTGATGGGCTTGCCGTTCACCGTCATGGACACGGCTGCCGTCTCGCCTGCCATTGGGTCCCTCCTCGAAATTTCGGTCAAAACGTCGCGATTTACCAACCGGTCGCGAGCGCCGGCAGGGTTCGAGTGCGAATTCGAGGCGATTTTGCCGGTTTTGACGCCGCGAACGCCAATTACTCTGAACCGCGAGCCCGGCACCGGTCAAGCGGGTTCCGGCGCTAAGCCGGCCATTAGAACTTGCGCACTATGCCGCGTATCCGGTGCTCGCGGCACCGCGACGCCGCCGCCCTATCCGGCCTTCACCGCATTGGCAAAGTTCGTAAAAAAATCGTCGGCAACTTTTTTGGCGGCGCCATTGACGAGCCGCTGGCCGAGCTGCGCAAGCTTGCCGCCGATCTGCGCATCGACATTGTACGACAAAAGAGTCCCGCCATTCTTTGGTGTCAGCTTCACTGTCGCGCCGCCCTTGGCGAAGCCCGCGACCCCGCCATCGCCCTGCCCGGAGATCTTGTAGCCGTTCGGCGGATCGAGATCGGACAGCGCGACCTTGCCTTTGAACTTCGCTTTGACCGGGCCGATCTTCACGGTCGCGACCGCCTGAAATTCGGTGTCGGACGTTTTGTCCAATTGTTCGCAGCCCGGGATACACGCTTTCAGTGTCGCCGCATCGTTGAGTTTTTCCCAAACCGTTTGCGGCGGCACCGGCAGTTCGTATTCGCCGTTCATGGTCATCGCCATTGGACCGGGCTCCTTGCGCGGGACTGTGCCTTCGTCGATCTATGGCTTACCGCCTCGCGCAGCGGCTGAAAAGAGTGCTAGGAGAGCAACAACACGGCAAAAACGGGAGGACAGGAATGCCGGAAATCAAAACTGATGACGGCTGCATCATCCATGTTGAAGTCGAAGGGCCGCAGGATGGCCCAGTGCTGATGCTGTCGAACTCGCTCGGCACCAATCTTCATATGTGGGACGATCAGGTGCCGGCGTGGAGCCGGCATTTCCGCCTGGTACGTTACGACCGCCGCGGCCACGGCAAATCGAGCGTACCAAAGGGGCGCTACACGATGGAGCGCCTCGGCCGCGACGTGCTTGCCGTGCTCGATGTCCTTAGCATCCCTAAGATCAATTGGTGCGGCCTGTCGATGGGCGGGAGGGTTGGGCAATGGCTCGGCGCCAATGCGCCAAACCGTGTCGATAAGCTCATCCTCTCCAACACCTCCTCATATTTTGCCGACAAGTCGCTTTGGGAGGGCAGACTCAAAACGGTGCGCGAGAAGGGGTTGGCGGCAATCGTTGACGTCAACATGGAGCGCTGGTTCACCAAGCAATTCCGCGAACGCAATCCGCAAGCAATCGCGAAGATGCGCGAGATGTTCTTGGCGACAAAACTAGACGGCTATATCGGCTGCGCCGAAGGCATCCGCGATATGGATCATCGCCCACTTCTGGCAAAGATCGGCGCGCCGACGCTGGTGATCGCCGGTAAGCAAGATCCGGCGACCCCGCTCGAAGGCAACGAATTCATCCGTCACCACGTTGCCAGCGCCTCACTCGCGGTGCTCGATGCGGCGCACATCGCCAATATCGAGCAGCCACGGGTCTATGCCGATACGGTGCTCAAGTTTTTGTTGAACTAGGAAACGACCTCATAAAATTAGCTCGACCAGCAATGATGGTCGATTCGTGGAGATCACTTCTGCACGATGACCGTCGCGCCAATCCTAGTACGATTGTACAGGTCGATGATGTCATCGTTGGACAGGCGAATGCAGCCTGAAGATACGTTGCCACCAAGCTTCCAAGGCTCGTTCGTCCCATGGATGCGGTATAGCGTGTCGCCGAGATAGAGCGCCCGCGCACCCAGCGGATTATCCCGGCCGCCTATCATGTGATGGGGCACATTGGGAAACCGCCTCAGAATATCTGGCGTGGGCGTCCAGTCCGGCCATTCGCGCTTGGCAGCAACCGTGCTGACCCCCGACCAGCCATAGCCCTCCATTCCCCGACCAGCCATAGCCCTCCATTCCAACAGCAATGCCATAGCGAATTGCCCTACCACCACCGAGCAAATAATAGAGCCGCCGTTGGCTGGTGTTGACGATGATAGTTCCTGCAGGGCGCGTGCTTGGATAATCTACCTCGTAGCGGGGAATGATCCCATAAATAATGCCAAGGGGAGTCTGAAACGACCACACCTGGCCCGAAACGGATGCTGGGGTGACCTTGGGCGCACTATTCGCACCAAAGGTGCCAAGCAATGAACTCACGATAATTATGGCGAACAGCCCAACTAATCTCACGACGCTTCAGCTCCGCGTTTAAACCCGTCAAAAAATAATGGTGGCGACCCGGACTAGCCCATCATCGTATTTTTGTATTGCAAAACATGGCTACGATGAGGCGCGATGTCTGCTTTTCACGCTAACCGCTATTGCCATATTTTGAGCGCGATCAACTGGTGCGCCGAACGACAACTCGGCGGCAAACTCCTCTACACCGCGCGAAGCTTGAGCATTGACACGCCCAGCGTGATATTGACGGCGATGGAGCCCTCAAGCGAAAGCGGCTGCAGGGCGAAGGTGCGGCCGGAGCCGCCAACCAGAACATTGGCGCCGGCGCCGAGGCCAAGGCCGATGTCGCCGGACGCGCCGATATATTCGCCGGCAAGCGCACCAGTGGCTGTACCCTGAGTGGGCGCGAAGACTGTCCAGGCCAGCACGCCGCCGGCGGTGACGCCCACATCGATACCGACGGTGTTGATCGCTCCCTCGTAAGCTTGCGGCGGACCCGAACTGGCCGGCGCATAGTTACACTGCATCGACTGATGGCCAGCGATGATGAATCCGATGCTCGGATTGAGCTTGCAGGTCAGAACGCCGACTTGGGTCCATCCGGCAGGTGACGGCACGGGTGCTTGGGCATCCGCCGGCGCGGCGCGCGCCGCGAGAACTAATATCACGAGCAACATATAACGTCTCACGATGATCGCTCCTCGTTCCGGGTCAGAACCGCTGCTGTGGATGATACCGATTGGGAATGGTTCGTAACACAGTTTCTAGTGATTGCTCCAGGCGTTCCTGCTCTCCACATTCAGGCGTCCCGCCCGAGGCAGTCAGCCGCCCCGCTGCTCGCGGAATTCGTGCGGTGTCGTACCGGTCTGTTTGCGGAAGAACCGCGCGAAATGCGACGGATCGGCGAACGCGAGCTCCTTGGCAATGTCGTGGATTGGCTGCGTGGTGAACACAAGCTGGCGCTTGGCTTCGCTCAGCACGCGCTGGCGGATCAGATGTCCAGCGGTGACGCCGGTCGCATGCTTGATGTGATCGTTGAGACGATCGACCGTCATGCCGAGCTTTTCCGCATAAAATCCCAACAGTCTTTCTTTGTGGAAGAACTCATCGAGCAAGGCGCGCAATTGCGCCACCGTGGCGTCGGCCGGGCGCAGCGTTATGCTTCCGGTGCGCGCGCGGCTCGCGGCAAGGCGCGCCACAGCGACCGCGATCAGCACAAGAAGGCCGCGCATTGCCAGGCGATAGCCTTCGCGGGCGAGACCTTGTTCGTCGAACAATTCCGCGCCCAGCGAGAACAGGCGGCCGCGCTCGGTGTCGTCGGCGAGCGGGATGACTGGTTCGGCAGCGAGCGACCGCAGCCGCGCCACCGCCTCGCCCGAGCGGTCGGCAAGCGCACCGCCTGCATCCTCGGTAAAGCTGATCACCCAACCGTCAGTGACGTCTGGTTCGAAGCGAAAGCCATGCGCGATTGCAGCCGGAATAAGAACGGCCGCGGGCGCGGCAAAGGCCAGCTTGGCCACGTCGAACGTCATTTCGCCGCTGCCGCGCTCGACCAGCAGGATCTGAAACAAGTTGCGATGACGGTGAGCGCGAATGGTCCAGTCGTGGATCACTGATCGCGAGGCGATCCGCTCGATGTGAATGAAGTCGAATGCCTGATCGTCCGGCGGATCGCCGTAAAGATGAAAGAGCGGCAGCGCTGCAGACCGGTCCTGGCCAACCATGGCGCCAGCATAGGCCGATCACGCCGAAGAAGAAGCCAGATTACGATCTGGCCGCGGGGATTTGCACAACGGATGATGATTTCCCAACAAATAATTGGAAAACACCGGAGAAAGAACGCGCATCGCGTTGGCCGGGTGGCCGGCATGATGCGTTCAGACCTGCTTATAGCCGCGCTCGTGATAAACGAGGGCCGGCCCGCTCTGGCCCATGCGCACCGCCTCGACCGCCCCAAACACTACATTGTGCGAGGCCATCGCCTTGATTTCGATCGTGCGGCAATCGAATGACACGACAGCGGATACCAGAACCGGAGCGCCGGTCTTCAATGTGATCCACTCGCCGGCGGAGAACCGCTCGTGTAGGTGAACGCCGCTTCGTCCTGCGAACAGGTCGGCGAGTTTCTCTTCCGCGGCGCCCAATGTATTGACGCAGAACACGCCGTTTTGCGCGAGTAACGGCGCGCTGGTGCTGCGCCGATTGAGACAGACGAGCAGCATCGCCGGCTGATCGGAAACCGGGCAGACGGCGGTCGCGGTGAAGCCGGTTCTTCCCGCGATCCCGGCGGTGGTGACGACATGCACCGCCGCGCCCAGCCGGCTCATGGCCTCGCGGAACACAAGCGGATCGACGCTGGCAATTGGCCCCGGCCCGACCGCCGTGAAGGCGCCGTCCATTGCATCGTCGGGCCGCTGGTCGATCCAGCTCATGGCGGCATTCTACCGTGGCGGCGCGGTCGGATAACAGAGACCAGATGGCCTCCGGCTCTCCACCCTACTCCGCCGCCCGCGCCTTCTGCGGCAAACCGGGATAGGCGACATCGTCAGGATCGATCCAAGCCGGATCGGTCCAGCCGTTTTCGTC
>WNGR01010177.1_pt1 | contig 17296 bp, 14 predicted proteins | sample 5407581 | NCBI WGS metagenome assembly WNGR01 (sample SAMN13153383, study PRJNA577476) | soil metagenome | isolation source: 80 cm soil or saprolite under Garry oak tree replicate 2 | place: USA:California | collected 2016-06-15 | reverse complement strand
TGATCGGTTTCGGCCACCCGGTGTACACGATTTCGGACCCGCGCAACAAGGTCATCAAGGAAGTCGCGAAGAAGCTTTCGAAGGAAGCGGGCAACACCAAACTCTTCAGCATCGCCGAACGTCTTGAAACAGTGATGGCGGAAGTGAAAAAGATGTTTCCAAATCTCGACTGGTTCAGCGCGGTTTCGTACCACATGATGGGCGTGCCGACCGCGATGTTCACGCCGCTTTTCGTGATCGCCCGCACTGCTGGCTGGAGCGCGCACATCATCGAGCAGCGGATCGACAACAAGATCATCCGTCCGAGCGCGAATTACACAGGGCCGGACGATCTGCCGTTCGTGCCGCTCGCCAGGCGGGTCTGAGCGCGTCCAAGGGCGTTTGAAAGCGCCCCACGGCAAGGCCGTTGAACGCGTAAAAGCAAGGCTGCAAGCTTTTCTCCTCCATTGCGTCTGAAGAGCGCGATGCAATGAAGTTAAGCCTTGGCTCGCTGAAACCCCGAGCCAAGGCTGTTTTTTGCAGCGCGTTCATGAGACCGGCCGCAAACCTGCAAACCTGCAAGCCACCGCGGGCTACACTGCACATAGTGTCCGACTGGCCCGCCAGGGAAGCGCCAGCTTAAAAAAGGCGCAGCGGACTGTGATGCACGGCCGCCGCCATCGTCCCCGAATCGATACTGTTTTCCCCTCAAGCCATGAATACTGCAAACCGCAAACGCCTTCCCGGCACCCAGCTCGATTTCTTCGACACGCGCTCCGCCGTCGACACGATCCAGCCCGGCGCTTACGACAAGCTGCCGTACACGTCGCGCGTGCTGGCCGAAAATCTCGTGCGCCGCTGCGATCCGGTGACGCTCGTCGCGTCGCTCAAGCAGATCATCGAACGCAAGCGCGAGCTGGATTTCCCGTGGTTTCCGGCGCGCGTGGTCTGTCATGACATTCTCGGCCAGACCGCACTGGTCGACCTCGCCGGCCTGCGCGATGCGATTGCCGCGCAAGGCGGCGATCCGGCGATGGTCAACCCGGTGGTGCCCACGCAGCTCGTGGTGGACCATTCGCTCGCCGTCGAGTGCGGCGGATTCGACCCGGACGCCTTCGCGAAGAACCGCGCGATCGAAGACCGTCGCAATGAAGACCGCTTCGATTTCATCAACTGGACCAAGCGCGCGTTCAGGAACGTCGACGTGATTCCGCCGGGCAACGGCATCCTGCATCAGATCAACCTTGAACGCATGAGCCCGGTGGTGCAGGTGAAAGACGGCGTGGCCTTCCCCGATACGCTGGTCGGCACCGACTCGCATACGCCGATGGTCGACGCGCTCGGCGTGATCGCGATCGGCGTGGGCGGTCTCGAAGCCGAAAGCGTGATGCTGGGCCGCGCTTCGTATATGCGCCTGCCGGACATCGTCGGCGTGGAACTGACGGGCAAGCCGGGCGAGGGCATCACGGCGACCGACGTCGTGCTTTCGTTGACCGAATTTCTGCGCAAGGAAAAAGTGGTCGGCGCGTACCTCGAGTTCTTTGGCGAAGGTACGGCCAAGCTGACCTTGGGCGATCGCGCAACCATCGCCAACATGGCACCCGAATTCGGCGCCACGGCCGCGATGTTCTACATCGACGAGCAGACCATCAAGTACCTCAAGCTCACCGGCCGCGACGACGAACTGGTCAAGCTGGTCGAGACCTACGCGAAGGAAACCGGCCTCTGGGCAGACAGCCTGAAGAACGCCGGGTATGAGCGCGTGTTGAAGTTCGATCTGTCCACCGTGGTGCGCACGCTGGCCGGCCCGTCGAACCCGCATCGTCGCTTGCCGGTTTCGGAACTGGCCGCGCGCGGCATCAGCGGCAAGGTGGAGAACGAGCCGGGCCTGATGCCGGACGGCGCGGTGATCATCGCCGCGATCACCAGTTGCACGAACACGAACAACCCGCGCAACATGATCGCCGCCGGCCTGCTGGCGCGTAACGCGAACCGGCGCGGACTGACCCGCAAGCCGTGGGCGAAGACCTCGCTCGCGCCGGGCTCGAAGGCCGTCACGCTGTATCTGGAAGAGGCCGGGCTGCTGCCGGAGCTGGAGCAACTCGGCTTCGGCGTGGTCGCGTATGCCTGCACGTCGTGCAACGGCATGTCGGGTGCGCTGGATCCGGCGATCCAGAAGGAAGTCGTCGAGCGCGATCTGTATGCGACCGCCGTGCTGTCGGGCAACCGCAACTTCGACGGCCGTATTCATCCGTACGCGAAGCAGGCGTTTCTGGCTTCGCCGCCGCTGGTGGTGGCGTATGCGATTGCGGGCACGATTCGTTTCGACATCGAAAAGGATGGGCTCGGTATCGACGCCGACGGCCATGCCGTGACGCTCAAAGACATCTGGCCGTCGGATGAAGAGATCGACGCGGTCGTCGCTTCGAGCGTGAAGCCGGAGCAATTCCGCAAGGTGTACGAGCCGATGTTCGCCGTCTCCGTCGACAGGGGCGAGAAAGCCAATCCGCTATACGACTGGCGGCCGATGAGCACCTACATTCGCCGTCCGCCGTATTGGGAAGGCGCGCTGGCCGGCGAGCGCACGCTCAAGGGCATGCGGCCGCTCGCCGTGCTCGGCGACAACATCACCACCGACCACCTGTCGCCGTCCAACGCGATTCTGCCGGACAGCGCCTCGGGCGAGTACCTCGCCAAAATGGGCTTGCCGGAAGAGGACTTCAATTCGTACGCCACGCATCGCGGCGATCATCTCACCGCGCAGCGCGCCACCTTCGCAAACCCTACGCTGAAGAACGAGATGGTGCTCGAGGACGGCAAGGTGAAGGCCGGCTCATTGGCCCGCGTCGAACCCGAGGGCAAGGTCACACGCATGTGGGAAGCGATCGAAACCTACATGGAGCGCAAGCAGCCGCTGATCGTGATTGCCGGGGCCGACTACGGCCAGGGTTCGTCGCGTGACTGGGCGGCGAAGGGCGTGCGCCTTGCCGGCGCGGAAGCGATCGTCGCGGAAGGCTTCGAGCGCATTCACCGCACGAATCTGGTGGGCATGGGTGTGTTGCCGCTGGAGTTCAAACCCGGCGTGAACCGCATCACGCTCGCAATCGACGGCACCGAGACCTTCGACGTGACCGGCGAGCGCAAGCCGCGCGCCGACCTCACGCTCGTGATTCATCGCAGGAACGGGGAGCGCGTTGAAGTGCCGGTGACGTGCCGGCTCGACACCGCCGAGGAAGTCTCCATTTACGAAGCCGGCGGCGTATTGCAACGCTTTGCGCAGGACTTCCTCGAGTCGTCGAAAGCGGCGGCTTGAGCAACGAGACGCTAACAAGGACACGACAAACATGGCCCACCAACCTCAGATCAAGATTCCGGCCACCTACATGCGTGGCGGCACCAGTAAAGGCGTGTTCTTCCGCCTGCAGGATTTGCCCGAGGCCGCGCAAGCGCCGGGCGCCGCGCGCGACGCGCTGCTTCTGCGCGTGACCGGCAGCCCCGACCCATACGGCAAACAGATCGACGGCATGGGCGGCGCGACGTCGAGCACCAGCAAGACGGTGATCGTCGCCAGAAGCAGCAAGCCCGATCACGACGTGGATTACCTGTTCGGTCAGGTCTCGATCGACAAAGCTTTTGTCGACTGGAGCGGCAACTGCGGCAACCTCTCCGCCGCCGTGGGGCCGTTCGCGATCAGCGCGGGGCTCGTCGACGCGAGCCGCATTCCGCGCGACGGCGTGGCGACCGTGCGCATCTGGCAGGCCAATATCGGCAAGACGATTATCGGTCACGTGCCCATGAACGATGGCGCCGTGCAGGAAACCGGCGACTTCGAGCTCGACGGCGTCACGTTTCCGGCAGCCGAGGTGCAACTCGAATTCATGGACCCGGCCGCGGAGGAAGAAGGCGCGGGCGGCTCGATGTTCCCGACCGGCAACCTGGTCGACGACCTCGATGTGCCGGGCGTCGGCACGCTGAAGGCGACGATGATCAACGCCGGCATTCCCACCATCTTCGTGAGCGCGGAAGCCATCGGCTATCAAGGTACCGAGTTGCAGGACGCCATCAATAGCGACGAAAAAGCGCTGGCGATGTTCGAGACGATCCGCGCGCACGGCGCTCTTCGCATGGGCCTCATCAAGCATCTCGACGAGATCGCGACGCGACAGCATACGCCGAAGGTCGCCTTCGTCGCGAAGCCGGCCGGCTATGTGGCGTCGAGCGGCAAGCGCATTGGCGCGAGCGACGTCGATCTGCTGGTGCGGGCGATGTCGATGGGCAAGCTGCATCACGCGATGATGGGTACGGCCGCGGTTGCGATCGGCACGGCGGCCGCGATTCCGGGCACGCTCGTGAATCTCGCCGCCGGAGGTGGCGCGCGCGAGGCGGTGCGTTTCGGGCATCCGTCCGGCACGTTGCGTGTGGGGGCGCAAGCGAGCCGGAGCGGCGGCGAGTGGACGGTCACCAGGGCCGTCATGAGCCGCAGCGCGCGTGTGCTGATGGAGGGGTGGGTGCGGGTGCCTCAGCCGGCCTTAGGGAGGCTAGACGATACGCCTGAGCAAGCCTGCGTTGACCAGCAGGCGCGTCACACCCGCGACAACACGATTCGCTGTCGCGGGGACACGACGTCACGCCGCCGAACTTAACCGCCCGTGCATCGAGCCATTCAGGCGTGACGTCATGCGTTTTTCTGCCTAGATCACATTGATAACGACGTCGATATTGCCGCGCGTCGCTTTGGAATACGGACACGTCTGATGCGCGGCGTTCGCGAGCGCTTGAGCAACCTCGCGGTCCAGACCCGGCAGGCTGACGTTCAAACGCGCCCGCAGAAAGTAAGCGTTGTCCGCTGTGACGAGGTCCACTTCGGCGTCGACGGCAGTGTCCGCGGGAACGGCGACTTTCATTTGCGCAGCGGCCAATCCGATTGCGCCGATGAAGCAGGCGGACCAGCCCGCCGCGAACAACTGCTCGGGATTGGTGCCGGCGCCTGGCGCGCCGGGACTCGTGAGCTTGATGCCGAGACGGCCGTCGGAACTGCGCGATGCGCCGTCCCGGCCTCCGGTCGTGTGGGTCTTGCCTGTGTACAGCACTTTTTCGAGTCGGGTCATGATGAAGTCTTCGTGAAGTGGGTGGTGAAGTCCCTGAACTGACTGAGGGAAATAAAACGCCCGGATATCGGCGCCGCGCTCGGCGGTCATCTGCTATCCGTCGTTGATTGATTAAAGCGCGCCGGGGTATCTGGCTTGTGTCGGGAAAACGGACTATTGCAATGTCCTGTATCAGTACGGCTTGCAGATACATTGCGACACGAATCCGAGCCACAACCTCAGCGCACGCACAGTCACTTCTGCGCCAGCAAAGCCTTGATCGCCGACTCCGTTTCGGCGTAATCGCCTTCGCCGAAGTGCGTGTAGACCACCTGTCCTTTCCTGTCGATCAAGTAGAACGCGGGCCAATACTGGTTGTTGTACGCACTCCACGTCGCGTACTGGTTGTCCTGCGCGACCGGGTACGTGATGTCGAAACGCTTGAGGGCGGTCTTCACGTTTTCCGTGCTGCGCTCGAACGGATACTCGGGCGTGTGCACGCCGATCACCGCGAGGCCCTGGTCCTTATACTTCTGATTCCAGCTCTTGACGTAAGGCAGCGTGTGGATGCAGTTGATGCAGGTGTAGGTCCAGAAGTCGACCAGCACGACCTTGCCGCGTAACTGCTGCAAGGTCAGCGGTTCGCTGTTGAGCCATTTGTCGATGCCGGTGAATTCCGGCGCCGGCATGCTCTTGCTGAGGGTGTCGGCCTGCGCGGCGCTGCTTGTAGCCGCGACGGCGGCGAACATGGCGGCGGCGGTCAATGTCTTGAGAGTGGCGAACATATCAAAGTCCTTTAAAGGCAGGGAGGAAGGAGGCGATCCAGGCGTACGCGAGGACGTCGTACTGCAGGTAAATGGCGAGCGCGGTGAGCATCACGAGAACGCCGAACACCTGTTGCAAGCGCTGGGCGTGACGCGCGACCACGCGTACCTTTCGGGTCATGTAGTGACCGCCGTAGATGATCGCGAGCATCGGAATCGCGGCGCCGATCGCATACAGCGCGAGCAGCAGGCCCGACCATTCGATATCCTGCGCCTTGACGACCAGCACCAGAATCGAGGCCAGCACGGGGCCGGCGCACGGCGTCCACACCGCGCCGAGCGACATGCCGAGCACGAAGCCGCCCGCGTTGCCGCTGCCGATCTGCACGCCAGGCGACACGGCCGCGCCGATGCGCTGCAATGGCGGCTGCAGGCGCGCCACCAGCCAGTCGTACGGTTGGGGCCACAGGCGCAGCAGACCGGATAACGCGAGCAGCGCGATGCCCGTGTTGCGCAGCGCTTGCTGTGCCACGTGGACGGTGCTGGAGACGGCGCCCAGCAGCATCGCGAAGGACGCAAACGTCAGAATGAAGCCGGCGATAATGAAGAGGGGCCGCACGCGGTTGGGGCGGTCGAGCGAGCTGCCGAGCAGAATCGGCATCACCGGCAGGATGCACGGCGAGGCAATCGTCAGCAGGCCGGCCAGCAGGGCGAGCGGCGTTTCAAGCAGGTGGTGCATGATGGACGGTCCATGTGAGTGGCATGGCTGCTATTGAAACGCCCATACGTATCCGGCTTGTGTCGGCGAAACCCCGCCTGTGCAATGTTTTGTGTACGGCTACAGGCCAGATACATTGCGACACAATTCGCGGCAAACGCTCCGCTATAAAGCAGGCATCGCTTATCCCGGAGAGCCGTATGAGTCACGAACTGCTGCACGGGGCCTGTCATTGCGGGGCCGTCCGATTCGAAGTACGTACCGCCGTCGTGCCTGCCGCGCGCTGCAATTGCAGCCTGTGTCGGCGCAAGGGCGCGCTGATGACGCCGCCGTTCGCGGCGGGCGAGCTGAAAATCCTGAGCGGCGAGGACGCGCTCACGCTGTATCAGTTCAATACGCGCGTCGCCCGGCATTACTTCTGCAAGCATTGCGGCATCTATCCGTTTCATCAGACCCGTAGGGACCCGCAACTGTGGCGTGTGAACATTGGTTGCCTCGAAGGCGTCGATCCGTATACGCTGGATGCCGGCGTCAACGATGGGGTGAGTCTCTCCGTCGTGGAGGACGCATGAGGCGGCTCATTGCGATCTTCGCCTTCCTCGCGGGCGGAATCGCGGCGGAAATGGCGCATCCTGTGCAGTGCGTATTGGTCCATGCGAGGGTCCATGCGAGCCGGGCGCAGATAAAACGCAGGAGGCAATGATTCGGCGATGGAAACCACCGACCACGTGCTGATCGTCGACGACGATCGCGGCATCCGCGAACTGCTCGCGGGCTATCTCGAGAAGAACGGCATGCGCGTTTCGCTGGCCGCCAACGGCCGGCAGATGCGGGCCGTGCTGGAGCAGGGCGCCCCCGATCTGATCGTGCTCGACCTCATGATGCCCGGCGAGGACGGCCTTATGCTATGCCGTGAATTGCGCGCGGGCAAGTTCCGCGCGGTGCCGGTTCTCATGCTCACGGCGCGCAACGAGGAGGCGGACCGTATCGTCGGCCTCGAAATGGGCGCGGACGATTACCTGCCCAAGCCCTTCGCCGTGCGCGAACTGCTGGCGCGGATTCGCGCCGTGCTGCGCCGCGCGCGCATGCTGCCGCCCGGCATGGAAGTCACGGAATCGGCGCAGATGCTCGGTTTCGGCGACTGGCGGCTCGATACCACCGCGCGTCATCTGCTCGACGCCGAAGGCACGATGGTCGCGTTGAGCGGCGCGGAATACCGTCTGCTGCGTGTGTTTCTCGACCATCCGCAGCGCGTGCTCACACGCGATCAGCTGCTCAATCTGACGCAAGGCCGCCAGGCCGATGCGTTCGACCGCTCGATCGACCTGCTGGTGAGCCGGCTGCGTCAGCGTTTGCGGGACGTGGCGCGCGAACCGCGCTACATCAAGACGCTGCGCAGCGAGGGCTACGTGTTCAGCGCGGCCGTGACGCACATCGAAGGCCCGCAATGAATGCGCGTTCGCTGTTGCACTGGCCGCGCAGCTTGTTCGCGAGGCTCGCGCTGATCCTGTTCGTCGGCCTCGCGCTCGCGCAAACGATGTCGTTCTGGCTCACCATGACCGAGCGCGACCAGACCATGACCAACGTGATGATGGGCTACATCGAACGCGAGGTCGCCAGTTCGGTTGCGCTGCTCGATCATTTGCCGGCTGCGGAGCGTGCCGCCTGGTTGCCGCGGCTCGAGCGGCGCAGTTACAGCTTCATTCTCGGACCGGGCGTGAGCGGCGGTCCGCCGGATGCGCGCTTGTCGGCGCGTGCGGCCGAATCGATCGCCGAAGGCATCGGTACCCGCTATGCGTTGACGGCCAACGCCGTGCCCGGCGACGCCGAGCATCTTCAGGTGCATTTGAAGCTGAGCGACGGCACGCCGCTGACCATCGATCTGCGGCCGATGTCCGGTGCGCCTTTGTCGCGCTGGCTGCCGCTGGTGCTGGCGCTGCAGTTGGCGATACTCGCGGCGTGCTGCTGGCTGGCGGTGCGGCTCGCCACGCGTCCGCTCGAGCAACTGGCGCAGGCGGCCGATACGCTGGGCCCCGACCTGAAAGCGGAGCGCCTGCCGGAACACGGACCCGACGAAGTGGCGCGCGCGGCAAGGGCGTTCAACGCGATGCAGGACCGCGTGGCGACCTACATGACCGAACGCATGCAGATTCTCGCGGCGATTTCGCACGATCTGCAAACGCCGATTACCCGCATGCGTTTGCGCGTCGACGTGATGGACGACAGCGCACAGGGCGCGAAGCTGCGGCAGGATTTGCAGGAAATGGAGACGCTGGTGAAGGAGGGCGTGACGTACGCGCGCACGCTGCACGGCGCGACCGAGGTGCCTTGCCGGATCGACCCCGACGCGCTGTTCGACAGCCTCGTATGCGACTACGTCGATGCCGGGCAGGACGTGTCGCTGCGTGGCCGGATTTCGACCGCGCTGGTTACGCGTCCGCAGGCGTTGCGCCGGATTGTCGGCAATCTGGTCGATAACGCGCTGAAGTTCGGCGGCGCGGCTGAGATCGAACTCGCCGCATCGCGAAGCGGGCAGGTCACGATCTCGGTGCTCGATCGCGGGCCTGGGATACCGGCTGAATCGCTGGACGCCGTTTTCGAACCTTTCTACCGGCTCGAAGGGTCGCGTAACCGCCACACGGGCGGCACCGGACTCGGCCTTGCGATTGCACGTCAACTCACGCTGGCGATGGACGCGGCGCTCACGCTGCACGATCGTCCGGGCGGCGGCCTGGAAGCGCGGCTCGTGTTGAAGAACCTCGGCTAGTTGTTGTGTGAAGGGATGCCGACGGCGCTGCCGTGCGCGGGCGTTTCGGAACGGTCCTACAGACGAGCGCGCCGCGCGGCAACGATAATCGGCGTCTACCACGCTCGCGACTAAAACACCGCAGTCCGTGCAGCGCCCACCTCCGACGCGGGTTCCGGTGGGCCGGCCATATCAACGCGCACACCGCGTACGGCCGCCGCACTGACCGCCCAACGCACATTCGATCGCCGCTCATGCCAACCTCATCGCCCTTGGCCCCGGACGTTATCGCAGCCTGGTACAACGAAGCTGAAGACGCTCGCCACGCGGGCCACGCCGATACGGCGCGGACACTCCTCGATCGAATCCTTGCGCACGATCCGGCGCACACCGGAGCACTTCACTCGCAAGCCGCCCTGGCGCTCAAGTCCAATCAGCTCGAATCGGCACAACGCTGGATCGAGCGGGCCATTGAGAGGTCGTTTGCCGGCGCAATAGAAACGGTTCAGCGCGGACTGACGCTCGCGCCGGCCGCGGCCACGCTTCATTACCTGCACGGGCTGATCTTGCAAGTGCAGGGGCGCCCCGAGGAGGCCGCCCTCGTCTATCGCAGAGTGCTCGAACTCAAGCCGGACGATGCGGAGGCGCACGCTAACCTGGGCGTCGCCGCCAAGGATCTCGGTGCGCTGGAGGAAGCCGAACGGCATCTCAGGCACGCCATCGCGCTCGCGCCGTCATCTCTCGGCGCGCATGCCAGCCTCAGCCAGGTTTTGCTCGCTGCTGGCCGGTATGAAGAGGCCTGGCCTCACTTCGAGGCGCGCTGGGCCAATTTCGTCGATGACGACGGGCGGCCCGTCTCGGCGCGCCCGCAACTGGCGCTGCCGCAATGGAAAGGCGAGCGTCCGGACAGCGCGCGCAGTGTGCAGGACAGGCCCGGACGCGGTGCGCGTCTGCTGGTCGTTCCCGAGCAGGGCCACGGCGACAGCCTGCAATTCGCGCGTTATCTGCCGCTGGCGCTCGGACATTTTTCACAGGTCGGCTACATCTGCCCGCCACCCTTGCGGCGCCTGTTCGAGCAATCGTTATGCGCGCGCCGGCCGGGCGTCGTCATGCTCGATGACGCGTTGCCCGAAGTGAACGACTGGGACTGGTATTGCCCGCTGATGTCGCTGCCGATGGCTTTCGGCACCCGGCTGGACAACATTCCCGCTGCCGGCTATCTGCATGCGGATGCGGGCCTCGCCGCTTCGTGGCGCGCGAGGCTCGCCGTGCTGCCCGATCCTGGTTGGCCGCGTGTCGGCGTGGTGTGGGCCGGCGGCCATTCGGGTCTGACGGAGGACCGGGCGCGCAGCCTGGCGTCCGCGCAACTCGCGCCGTTGCTCGCGTTGCCCGGCGTGCGCTGGATCAGTCTGCAAAAGACGGATGACCCCGCCAAGCGCGCCGACGCCGCGGCGAACGCGCGTTTGACGGACTGGATGGACGAGGTCACGGACTTCGCCGACACCGCCGCATTGATCGACAACCTCGATCTCGTGATCTCGGTCGACACGTCGGTTGCGCATCTGGCCGCTGCAATGGGCAAGCCGGTGTGGCTGCTCAACCGCTTCGCGGGTTGCTGGCGCTGGCTGCGCGATCGGGACGACAGCCCCTGGTATCCCAGCGTGCGACTTTTCACCCAGCGCGAGCGCGGCAACTGGGACGAGGTACTGGAGCGCGTCGCCGCCGCTTTGCAGCAGACTTTCCCGTCGCACGGCCGCTGATCGACGGACGTGCCGGACGGCAATGCACCTGTTCATGCGCCGGCGCGCCGAGCATGCCCGCGGTACGCTTTTGCGAGTAATCGGCAGTGACCCGGCTTCGCATCCTCCAGGGCGGCGGCGCGCAAAAACCGCTTGGGTTTCTAACCGCGCCTGCCGAGCTCGGCAAAATCAACGCTTCTCGCTTCGCAAGCTTCCGTGAACACCGCGTCGTAACTCGAGAAGAACACTGTGCGCGTTTCGGCGAGCATCTTGAACAGATCGACCAGCGCGGCGCGCGCGGCGGCATCGAGTCCGCCGACCGGTTCGTCCGCGATCAGCACTTTGGTCTCACCGAGCGCGGCTGCCGTGAGGAAGATTTTCTTGCGCGTACCGAACGACATCTGCTCGAAGCGTTTGTCCAGATGCGGCGTGAGACCGAAGCGGTCGGCCAGCGCCAGCGTATCGCCGCCGACGGCCGTCTTTCTCGCCGAAGCCACATCGTTCAAATACGCACGACCGGTTTGATCGGGATACGTCGTGCAATCTTCGGGCACGTAGGTGAGCAGCGATTTCGCCGCGGCCGGTGCCGCGCGCAGCGAATGTCCGCCGATCCATACGTCGCCCGCGTCGGGCTCGATCGTGCCGGCAAGAATGCCGAGCAAGGTGGATTTGCCGCTGCCCGATTCATCGTTGAGGGCCACGCATCCTGCCGTGGTGTCGTAATGCAGTCCTTCAAAGATGATGCGATCGCTATAGCGCTTGCTGAGGTTCTCGAATCGAAGCATGAGTTGGAGCGGGGTATGAGGCGAAGAATTGTCGCTTGGCTCGGCTTGGCCTGGGTGCCGATTGTGCGCCGCGCCGTACTGCGCGGCACGGCTTCTTCACGAAGTTGACGTTGCGCAAGTGTAGCAGCGCAAACCGTGGCGGCTGGCGCGTGCATGGCCGTCACCGATCGCACATCCACGCTCGCGCTGCTTCGATCCACGGAGCGAGCGGCGGCCCCGTCGCCAGGTTGCCCGCAAGCGTCCCGCCTCGCGGACCGAACCGGCCCCTAAGCGGTTAAAGTCTCGCAGCGTCAGGCCGTTAACGCAGAGAAGCCGACCCCTTCCGTCATCTTCCTGGACATTTCGACAAACGCGTCGACCGCACCTCATGCAAACTGCTGCCGGCAACACGGCTGAGCCGTCCCGCGCCGAACTTCGACGTGTCGTCACGGCGATCGTGATCGGCAACGGCTTCGTCGCCTACGACTTCACGGTCTACAGCTTTTCGGCCGTCATCATCGGCAATCTGTTCTTTCCGTCGGACAATCCCGTCTCGTCGCTGTTGCTCTCGCTCGCCACCTTCGGCGCGGGCTTCGTGATGCGCCCGCTCGGCGCGGTGATGATCGGCCACATTGCCGACAGCCGCGGCCGCAAGGCCGGCCTCACCGTGTCGCTCGCGCTGATGACGCTCGGCACGTGGCTGATCGCGTGCCTGCCGGGCTACGCGTCGATCGGCCCCGCCGCGAGCATGCTGATGGTGCTCGCGCGCCTGATGCAGGGGCTTGCGGCGGGCGGGGAGATCGGCCCGGCGTCGGCCTCGCTGATGGAGTCGGCCGGCTACCGGCGCCGCTGTTTCATGGCGAGCTGGCGTGGGGCGAGCCAGGGGGCGGCCGCTTTCGCCGCCGCGCTGGTTGGGGCGAGCACCACGGCGCTGCTGTCGCCCGCCGCGATGCACGAGTGGGGATGGCGCATTCCGTTCGTGCTGGGCGGCCTGATCGGCCCGGTCGGCTGGTATTTGCGCCGCCGCATGCCGGCCGCCGCGCCGCGGCAACGCGCACGGCTGAGTCCGCGGCGGATGTTCGCGGAGCACACGCGCCCGCTCGTCTGCGGGATTCTGATGATGGCGGCGCCGTCGGTGAGCATCTACCTCACCGTGTTCTACATGCCGGCCTACCTGGTTCGTACGCTGCATCGGCCGCCGACGGTCAGCCTGCTGACGGCGTGCTTGTCCGGCTTCGTGATTCTCGTGGTGACTCCGCTCGTCGCGCGCGCGGCCGACCGGCTCGCGAGCCGCAAGACGCTGCAATACGCGTCGTTCGCGGCGTCGCTTGCCGCGGCTTGGCCGGCGTTCTGGGCGCTGACCCACGGCGTGAGCGATCTCACCGCGCTCGTTATCATCACGGCGTATGTCGCGCTGGCGGTCAACAACGCCGGCGCAAGTTCGGTGCTGATGATGGAGGCGTTTCCAGCGCATCGGCGCGCCGGCGGACTGTCGGTGATTTACAGCTTCGGCGTCGTGCTGTTCGGCGGATTTTCGCCGTTCCTCGTGACGTGGCTCATCAACCGGACGGGCGATCCGATGATTCCGGCGTGGTATCTGATGGGTGCGACCGCGCTCACGCTGGCCGCGCTGAAGCAGTTCCCCGAGAAAGCGGCGCCGGGTGCGTGTCCAGCCTGCTCCGCGTCCTCCGCCGGCACGTCCCAGCCGCGGGTCTGATTCCTACACCGCGTTGCCTGCTTGCAGATCGAGTGCGCGCACGCGCATGTCCTGCGGACTCATATCGAAGGCGCGCCGGAATGCGCGCGTAAAGTCGGACGCGCTGTGAAAACCGAGCCCGTAAGCGATTTCCGCCACCTGAAGCTGTGGGAAACGGACTAGTTCGTCCGCCGCTTCCCGCAACCGGCGATTGCGGATATAGGCGCCGAGCCCGCCCTCGTGCTCGAACCAGCGATAGATCGTCGCGCGTTTCAGTTGCAACGCCTGAACCACGCGGGTCGGCGTGAGCTCGCCGTCATGCAGATTGGCTTCGACGTAGCGGCGCACCCGGCCCATCAACGCGGCCTGCAGCGCGGCACGGTCGGCACCCGTCAGGCGCGCCTCCTGGCGAAACGCGGCGACCAGCAACTGCGCGCCGGCATGTAAGGCTTCGGTTGCGCCCACCGGGTCGAGCTTGGGGATTTCCCTGGCAACCGCGGCCAGATGATCCAGCGCGAGGCCGGTGAGCGGCGAGCCTTGTTGAACGATGCGGCCGTGAATCGCCGCGCCGTCGCGCAACTCTTCGTCGACGAGCGCGGCCGGTACGAATACGCTCAGCAGGCGGCATTGAGGGCGTTCGGCGCGAAACGGCTGGTTCAGATCGAACGCGACGATGCCTTGCACCGAGCCCGGTGCGCTGCGCTTCTTGTGCATGCCCGTCACGTGGCCGACTTCTCCTTCCAGAAAGAGCTGAAAGACGTAATCGCGCCGCGAGTCGGTGGATACGCGGGCCACCGAGCGTTCGAGCAGCATCGAATCGGTGCTGCAGTCCGTAAACACCATGCCGCCGACCGCATATAAATCGATTTCACCGCGAAATCCCCCGGCGATCTGTTCTTTCGACGGCGGCGCGTCGACCACATGGCCCACGCGCTGGCGCCAGGCCAAAAATTGCTCGCCGGGCGCCAGTCCGTGCGTGCTGAAACGGCTCACCGAAATGACGGAGCGCGAATCGGCTGCGGCGGCCGCGGCCAGATGTGGCGGCAATGTGCGCTGGTTCATGGATCCGTTGCGGCAAGCGGGGATGCGGCGGCGGCTGGGAAACGCGGTATTTCGCGTGGTATTTCGCGCGGTATTTCGTACACCGCCGTCGAAAACTGAGACGTATGGTAAAGCGTAACAAAAAAGCTGCGCTAACGTCACATGATTAGATGCAGATCGTTTTCCGCCGACGGCGCGGCCAAAGTTTCACTGCCCGGTCCCGTGAAATCGCAACTGCACGATGAGAGAGCGCCGATTCGCCAATCGCGGTGCGGGGGCGACGTCCACGCTTTGCCAACTGGCAATTCACGGGGTATGGAACGATGAACGGCACGAAGAGGCAACCGGGCGCGCAGCGCTGCGGGCGGCATCCGGCGAGTCTGGTGGACAGACAGTTGGAGCATCTGGAGAACATGGTCGGGTACGTGTCGCGCGAGGGCGGCGCCGGCGTGTTGTATCCACTCGACCATGACTATTGGGAAAAGCGCATCCGCGCGCTCGAAGAGACGCATGAGCTGATCGCCAGTCAGCGGCAACGTCTCACGAGACTTCTGACGAGGCTCACGAGTGAAGCGCAGGTCGCGCTGAAGCCGTGCACGGCCGCGTGAGTGCGTCGAAGAAATTGCGGACATCAGGATTAACAGCGCGAGACCAGATCGATGCCGGCCTGCATCGACCATAAAAACCGAAGAGCCTGAGAGAAAGCGGCGATGATGCGAACGGGCCCGAAGAGGCCCGTCGCTCATTCGTCCAGCCTTCGAGCGCACGCCGTCAAATAAGCGACTCCATGAGTGCCGCTGCGTCGGCCGTCTCGCTCGAGCGCCACAAGCCTATTTGCCGTAATTCTGACCGCTTTTAAATAGGGCGCGGCTAATTGTAGGTGTGCAAAATACACAGCGAATAGAGGGCTGCTAAACTGTGCCCGGAGCAGCGTGTCTTCGCATTTCAATCGATCGCTCGCTCCCCAAAATCCGCAGGCGCAAATCCTCGGATAGACGGTAGAAATGGGCCTTTTCTGTGATTTGGAAAGAACGGCGCCACGGCATACTGACCTGTATGCGGGCTGCTAAAAGGGACGTATGGTTGGCGTCCTTTTCCGAGCATGCATGGTGTCGCATCAGCCGATTCCCCCACACACCTCTACCCATCTGACTTTTACAAGTATTGGGGCTCGCTTTGAGCCCGTTTTTGGAAGTGACTCATGAAGCCGGGAAAGAACTCGCTTGGGAAAAGACGCGCACGCAAACTCACGATTGCGGTGGGTGCGGCGCTCATTGCCATGTTGCTCGCATTCAGCTTCTGGCATTACGAGCAGCGCGAGGCGCATATCGCGCCGGCGCTGACCGGCGTCGCGAAGGAAATGCGCCACGATCCGTCGGCGTGGACGCGCGAAGAAAAAGACGCGTCGCAAATGATGCGCGACATTCGCGGCGCCAACGTCGCAGCGATCGGCGTGAGTCCCAATGCGATTCTGGTGTCGAGGCGCGACGGCTCGAAATACTTCGTCACCGATCACAATGCGGCGTTCTCGCATGCGCTGCTGCTCGACGAACCGAGGTCCGGCGAGGCGGCGTCGTATCAACTCGTCTGGCTTCCCGACGCGGACATCCGCACCGGCGGTTCGAGCTGGATTCACGTGTTCGAGCAGACGCGCGACGCGATCAGCGTGCTGCTGCCGCTGTTGCTGATCGGCGGCATGGTGTGGTTCATGCGCCGCGAGATGAGAGGCGGCGCGCAGCTTCTCAGCAAGGCGCCCACGCTGCGTTTCGACGACGTGATCGGCGCGGGCGAAGCGAAGGCCGCGCTCGCGGACATTCGCGGCTATCTGTCCGATCCGAAGCAATTCACGTCGATGGGCGTGCGCGCGCCATGCGGCATTCTGATGGTGGGCGGTCCCGGGGTCGGCAAGACGCGGCTCGCCCAGGCACTCGCGGGCGAGTGCGGCGCGAGCTTCATCTCGATCACGGGCAGCTATTTCAGCGCGAAGTACTACGGCGTCGGCATCCAGAAGGTCAAGCATCTGTTCGAACTCGCGCGCAACAATGCGCCCACGGTGATCTTCATCGACGAGGCCGACGGCCTCGCCAAGCGCACCGATACCGGCGGCGGTCCGGTCGAGGCGGAGAGCAATCGCATCATCAATCAGTTGCTGGCGGAAATGGACGGCTTCGCTTCGAACGAAGGCGTCATCATCGTCGCGGCGACCAACCATCCGGACAATCTCGATGAAGCATTGCGCCGGCCGGGCCGCTTCGATCGCACCGTCCAGGTTCGTTTGCCCGATCGTGAAGACCGCGCAAAGATCTTCCGCTTCTACGCGGAAAAGCTGAAGTCGAAATCCGCCGACATCGACTATGACCAACTGGCTCGCCTGACCACGGGCCTGTCTCCCGCGACGGTCGCGATGGTGGTGAATCAGGCGGGGCTCGTCGCGCGCAAGGCGGGCGACGCCGAAATCGCCTCGAAGCATTTCATGGAAGCGATCAAGATCGCGCGCATCGGCGACGTGAGCGGCGCCGAGCGGGCACTGAGCGAAGACGAACGCACCCGCATCGCGGTGCACGAAGCGGGGCACGGTCTCGTCGCGGCGGTGCTCGGCACCGGCGTGCTGGAAGAGGTCACGATTCTGCCGCGCGGCGGCGCATTGGGTGTGGCGCTCATCACCAAGGCGCAGGACAAGCACCTGTACCGGGAGACTGAGATTCGCAACGAAATCCAGGTGTTGCTCGGTGGGCGCAATGCCGAGATTCTCACGTTCTCGG
>WNGR01004547.1_pt1 | contig 17298 bp, 15 predicted proteins | sample 5407581 | NCBI WGS metagenome assembly WNGR01 (sample SAMN13153383, study PRJNA577476) | soil metagenome | isolation source: 80 cm soil or saprolite under Garry oak tree replicate 2 | place: USA:California | collected 2016-06-15 | reverse complement strand
GGGAAGGGATGCATGTCCTTCAGCGTTTCCTGGGTAATGAGGGTCAGGGTGAGTCATATGGTTGCTCCCTTCCTGCGCTCGCATGCCTCCCACACCCGGATATAGTCTTCGGCGGAACGAAAGAGGGGCAGCAGGTCTTCTGCGGTGAGTCCGACGTTTTTCAGGTCCTGGAAAAAGTCGGGCAACATGCCGTAATGCGCAACGCCATCGATGTTGATATCGAAGTCACGTTGGCCCGCGCGGCTGCGACTCAAGGGGGTATTCGAGCCCTGCATGGCATGCCAGCGGCGCCAGATGAGTAGAATTTTTCTGTAGATGGCATGGACAGTTTCGGGGTCACGCTCTGAATGCCCTGGAGCCTGTTCTGTTTTTACCAGAAAAGCTGCGCGTTGTTCCCATGGTGCATTGCCTATGTTAAATAGGCCGGGGCGCAGCAATTGTTCGTCTCCTGTCGCACAGAATCCTTTCGCCAGATTTTCAACGCTATTACTCAGCGCGGGGATTGGCCGCTCGCCTGACCAGGGATTGAGCCCGGCGCTGTATAGTGCAAGCGCCTGCCAGGTATCACGCTCCAGGTCATCATAGACCTCGCCTGCGAGGACACCTTCAAAGCGATGGCGACCGGCATTAGCGATGGGGGTGTCATAGCACACACCATTGGTTTGAAGCTCAACCTGGTCTTTTCTGAGCGCCTGGCGCTGGCGGTCCTCGCCCATGCCAGGGATATTATAGTGGAGATAGTAGCTCGCGTTCATGCCAAAGCGCGGGCATGGCGACTTATAAAAGCCATTCATGTCGGTACCAATACCGACGCCCCTGCCCTGCATTTTCTCTACGGCGTAGAGGTAGGCGTGCGCCCAGGAGGTAGCGGAACCGGAACAACTCTGTGCTATTTTGCCCGCCAGTTCGGGGAGAATATCGCCTACATCACGGTTATCGCCCTGATTGAGGATGGGTGCTACCATGCCACCCAGCCCGCGTATTCTTTCGATTTGCTCTCTTGTCCTGAAAAACTCGCTGGAGCATTTGTGGATGCTGGCGGTTTCCTGGCGCTGCCAGGCTAACTCCTGAAAGTGTGTATGGCCAGATACCACGGGGTAGCGCTGGCGTTCCGCGATCTCTAAGGTTTCGTCTACAGCTTTGTACGACATATGATCTATGTCTACGAGCATGCCCAGGCGCATCATCTCTTTTACGAGGAAGCGGCCAAGGTGAGTCAGGCCCTGAACGTTTACATGCCCGCCGGGGACTTTCCCATAATCTGGCGGAGCGTAGTGTGGCTCAAGGTGTGGGGTCATATTTGCCAATGGGCTTTGATATAAGCTAATAGCCGGTCCGGGGTCGTCGCCGAGTCTAAATTGCACATTACGTTCGCTGCCATCTTCGACCTCAAAGCAATCGCCTCGCAAAAAACAATTGATGACGTTAAACAGGTCGTAATCGCCTCGCAAAAAACAATTGATGACGTTAAACAGGTCGTTATAGACGGCGGCGCCGCCGAAGGCGTTATTGGCAAGATGGATGGGGAAAAGATGACGCACGCCCAGATCGTGGTAGAGGTAGTGCAAGTATGCACGCACATCATCTTCGGTACAATCGCCCTCGCGGTTCCAGGACCCTAACGAGTCTACTTCGACGCCCAATACCACGGCCAGCTTGTTCTGCCTGATGATGCGGCGCGCATCTGAGGCGCACCTCGACGGTCGTTTTATCGTTATGAGACTCTTTAGTTTGCTCACTCCCAAACTCATGCGCCAGCAGTTCATTGTTCACTACGTGGGCAACCATGAGTCGCAAGCCTCCCTCATAGGTACGCTTCAACCAATCGATGTACATCTGCTGGTGGATGATAGTGGTGAACCTGGGCCATCCATCAAAGTTGGGGTAGCCACCAACGGGGTGCCCTGGATGAAGCCAGTTGCGTATGCCAGGCTGGTAGCCTGTGCCCTCGAAGAAGGCGATGAGGAAGTTGCTTCCTCTCTTCATTGGCTGCAGTCCGGTGCCCGCTATGCCATGAGCCGGTGTACAGTCCTGCAGGGCGGTTTCGATGGGGCCATCGGGCTGGCCCCAGAAGAGCTGCCCACCAAAGGCAAGCGCGGCCATCGGATGTGTATGTAGATCGGCTATTCCCCATACGGGCGCCGATGGGTCGCCTCCTCCCTCGGCAAGAGAGGTGACCTGGGGGCGGTCAGGTGATAAATTGAAGTCATCGGCATTGATGTGTTGTGTTGTGGAGTTATCAACGATGCGAATGCGCGCACTTTGATTAGTGAGTCCAGCATCAACGACGTTGAAGATTACGCGCCGCATCAGCTCGCTGTCGCTGCCGGTAGCTTCAAATACCCGGTAAAAGTCTCCTTTACCCGGTAAAGATATGATTGGATAGGGTGTTGCGCCGGCATGCTCTGCTCTTGCTGCCAACTGGTTTTCCGCTGTGGCTTTGACCAGTAGTTCAACACGCAGGTGAGCGCTATCTTGCCCACCGCCGATGAGGAAATTAAACCAGGGGTAGTTTTCATTTATGACAAATTCATCTGAGGTGAGGGTGCCTGTGAGGTGATTTTCGGTGCTGATCCAATACTTTCCTTGATGCCCCACCGGATAGGGTCCGTCCCAGTAGTCTCCTCCCAGGGGCACAAGCCCTGGCCTGACGCGGCTTGCCTTCAGCCTGTCACCACGAAGCGGTTGATTGGCAAACGCTTCGCCTTCGGCGGTCCAGAAGGAGAGGTCGCCCGATTCAAAATCTAGCCGTAATGGGTTCATATCTAATCCTTTGGGAGCTCCACGAGCCGACAGGGCGAGGGCAAGCCTCGCCCCTACATTTCGATATGGCTGGGCCAGCTGGCAGGGCGAGGGCAAGCCTCGCCCCTACATTTCGATACGCTTGGATGGGATACTGGAGCAGACGGTGAAGCTCATCTCGAAACTTTCCAGATATAGTATACAGTATACCCATTTTTATGGCTAATGCCTCATGATCAGCGGCAGTACCAGGCTTACTAGAGGCAAGAGTTGTGGGATCAGGTATAGGGCCAGGAGGCGCCGGCTGAAAGGCCAGGTGGGATAATCAAGGGTGTCGGGATCGAGCAGATGGAGAATATTTATCTGTCTGCGGATGGTTCTGGCCTCGTCAAAGGCATCGGTGTCAATTGAGGACCAGAGCCTCTGTCGCATTTTTGCCAGGCAGGCTGCAAAGCGCTCTTCATAGAGTTCTTTTTGCCTGACCATTTCACGGTGGATGCCCCACAGGGGAAAAAAGAAGGCCAGGGCAGCCAGCGGTACGTCAAACACAAGCAAACCTGCGCCCGCTCCCAGCCGGATGGCGTCGGAGACGTTAGGTAGGAGCGCAGGATACAGGTCGCCACCAATGCCATATATGGCAAAGAACACAACACCTACCAGTATGGGCAAAGCCATGCTGAAACAAAATCTGCCCAGCGGTCTCAAGCCACCGCAATTATCGGGATGACCAGGCTCAACATGCAGATCGAACCTGTTTGTAACCGTTCTGAGATAAAAGCCGGTTACTAACATGGTCCAGGAGGACACGCCTAGAAAGTAGCCAAGTATTATACCTCCTGGCAGGATACAAAACAGCAAAAGTAAATAGGGAGACGAAATATATGCCCTGAGCAATAGAGAAAGTATCCCTGCGGAGGCGATAATTGCTATGCCAATGATGATGTACCGATGGCTGCTTAACAGTTTGTCCTGGTATTCGTTCAAGAATGATCTATACTCTTCACTGAAATGGCTCTCTCCTCTCCTGGAGGAGAGGTGTCTCCCGGACGCAGAGCTATCAAAATCTTCAAATACGCCACGGATACCTCCGCGCCAGTAATTGTACGATAACACTACCAGCGAAAGTGTTATTGGCAGCAGGATGATCAGCAGGGCGTTTTCCGTATAAAATTTATATTTGGAAGGGGGTACAACAACGTTAAAATAAGAGGCCAGCAGGGGGATTAAGGCCAGGGCTAACAGACCATAGATGTAGATATACCAATACTTAAAGCAGGATTCATCAAAGGAGGAAGGGAAAAGGTGGAAGGTATGCCAGAAGTTGACAGGAGGGGTAGTTTCTAAAGCGCTGCTACTTTGCTCGACCATTGACTCTTCCATATAACCTCCTGTTATGCATTTCTTGCGGGCAGGTTTTTTACATTTTTGCCTTAACTAGCGGTCGTATGACCATAGAAATGTGTGCTATTAACTCTCTCCGCTGTTACTGTTATATATCATCGGGATATACCCGTCAAGGTCATTAGCTGCTTGACAGTGTTCACAGCTTTAAATGGTGGGCTACTTCAACCGACAATAACCCGCGATTTGAGCGTCTATCCTGGGAGGGCCAACTACACGCAGCAATCAAAGTGGGGTGATGAACAACGGAACGCTAGATTCTGTCACAACGATATTCTCACATGAACTTGTGGAAGCATGCACGAACCCCAAAGGCGATGGCTTTCAACTCAACGCGCCCGGGCATTGTGTAGCGAATCCCTTCAACTGGTGCGAGATTGGCGACATTTGCGAGGGCAACACGGATGTGGTGAACGGGGTCGTCGTGCAGGCGTACTGGTCAACGAGCAACGGCGTATGTGTTGTTCCTGGAGGCAGAAACACCAGGTGAATACAATACTGCCTGCAACCAGGAGGGCTGTTTTTCTATTATATAGTATAGAAGCGCTTAAAATATTTGCGGAAGGGATGACATGGATCAGAGTGATACGCCGTTGCCTGCACTGCTGGCAATGGACCTGGATCGCTATTTCCATCAACTGGTGCAGGCCTATCAACCCCGGCTGTATACGTTTGTGTCACGGCAGGGGAGCAGCCCTCATGATGCAGAAGACATTGTGCAAGAAGCGCTTATACGCGCGTACTACGCGCTGGGGGATTACCCTGAAGAGCGGGTGCGGGCGCTGAAGCTACAACCATGGTTGTACAAAATTACCCTGAACGAGTTCTATAATCCCGCCCGTAGATCCAGGCTGCGATGTGTGCCACTCGACCTGTCCGAAGAGAGCGCGTTGCTCGAAGTTGAAGATGATTGGCGTGAGCAGCCGGACGTGATAGTAGAGGGAACGGAGCGGCTGAGAGAGCTTGAAGCGCTGGTAGTTACGCTTCCGGAACAGTATCGCGAAGCAGTAAATCTTTATTATTTCGAGGATATGACCTATCAAGAGATAGCTGAAATGCTCGGTCAACCGCTCGGCACCGTCAAATCGAATGTACATCGTGGCATAAGGTTACTGCGCAAAGCACTGGAAACACAGAAGAGCAGGTGAGGTGTCCCCATGGAATACAACCACAACGAACAGCATGCCAGCGAAGATGAGAAATCCGCCAGGAGTCCATTGGGAAATATACGAACCCCTTCCTCGTTCTTCCCGGTTGAGTTGAGCCGCCTGGGGCTAGACAATGGGAGCACGCCGAGTAGCTCACAGGTGAATGGTTTGATAGCGGCTCTAGACAGCCGCGATTGGCATGTACGGGTGGCAGCGGTGCGCGCACTGGAGAAACTGGGGGAGCGAGCGCCGCTGGAACCTCTACTGGCTGCGCTCAATGATGATGATGGCTCGGTGCGGGCTGCCGCGGTCCACGCTCTGGGAGCTTTTAGAGAGCGGGCGCCGGTAGAGCGGCTGGTGACGGCCTTAGATGATCGCGCATGGCATGTGCGCGAGACGGCAGCACTCACGCTGGGAAGACTGGGGCAGCGAGCACCGAGAGAGCGTTTGCTGGCAGCTCTGCGCGATACAGATGGTTCCGTGCGCGAGGCGGCGCAACTGGCATTGCAATGGACTAAAACTGTTCATAAAGCAGAAGCAACAGGAGTAAGGGCTATGGAACAGGAAACACACAACGAGCGGGGTTCGCAGATGCAGGAAATGATGCAGGGCAAAGAAGAGTATGGGCAAGAACAAGCATATGAACACTACTTCTACGGGGATGAGATGCCTTCGCGCTCAGATAAGATCACTCCTGGTCCTGCCAGGCGCAGCCGGCTGCCGTTGATTAGCCTGCTGGGCCTTGCTGTACTGCTTGTCTTCATTGCAGGAGGCACAGTAACCTGGATAATGCTCCGGCCAGTGAAGATGAGCGTTCATGTTGTGCCTCAGGTGAAGTTTCCCGGAGACGGCAATATGCCCTTTACTACGACGGGCTACGCGATGTTTGGCTTTAACGCGCAGCATACGCACTTTAACCCTGGTGAAGATACACTCGCGCCCGGGAATGTCTCTCATCTTTCAATATTCTGGTCTGCTCACACCGGGGGTATCAATACCGCGTCGCCGGTCGTGTCCAACGGTGTGGTTTACATAGGCTCGGAGGACCACCACCTGTATGCCTTCAGCGTTAAAGGCGAACCGCTGTGGACTGCCACTGTGGGAGATCAGATCTGGTCCACGCCTGCTGTCGAGAACGGGGTCGTCTACACCAGTGCGCTGGATGGTAAGCTGTATGCCTTCGATGCCGCGACGGGCAAGCCACTCTGGGCTGCCGCTACAGGTGGCATATGGCGCTCCTCGCCCACAGTTGCCGATGGCGTCGTTTATGTTGGCTCCAAGTATGGCAAGCTGTATGCCATCGATGCCAAATCGGGCCAGACGCTGTGGGTGGCCGCTACAGGTGGCCCTATTGATGGCTCACCGGCGGTCGTTAATGGCACAGTGTATATCGGGTCCTACGACAAGAAGCTGTATGCCTTCGATGCCATGAATGGGACGCTGCGCTGGGCTGTCCCGACTGATGGCGGCGCCACTACTGGTTCGCCTGCGGTAGAGAACGGGATCGTGTATATTGGCGCATCGAACAGCGGCCTGGAGGCGTTCCAGGCCGCGACGGGGAAGCTGCTTTGGAAGGAACCTGGAGCGAATGGCAGTCAGTCTTCGCCCGCAGTTGCCAAGGACATCGTCTACATGGCGCCACTCGACGGAACGGTCTACGCCTTTAATGCCGAGACGGGCAAACAACTGTGGAGTTTCTCCACGGGGACTGCCTGCGACTTTACGCCGGTGGTAGCCAACGGGGTTGTATATGCCGGTTCGGAGGATGGTAAGCTCTACGCGCTTGACGCGACAACGGGTGCGGTCCTGTGGAGTTATGGCAATGTGGCACCAACCTGTGGGCACGCTTCGCCGATTGTGTCCGATGGGACGGTCTACACGGGTCTGCCTGATGGTGAACTCGTCGCATTTCGAACGAGGTAGAAAAGGCTAGTGCAGAAAATCGTCGTTGAAACTACTGCCCGCCGGATGCACGGTAGGCCTACCTTCACGATACACGGTGACCGCGCCCTGACCATACACACGCCAGGCGGTCTTTCTCGGGCCGTCGCCATCATCCAGCATGCCGGTACGTTCGTCGATGCCGAGCAAGATGGCGTTGGGCAGTAACGTGGTGAGGCGCTGCGCCCAGCCTCTGCCGAAGGTGTTGTGGTGGGGCAAGACGCAGGTATTGGGGAGAAAATTCAGGCCCTCGACGATGCGCCCGCTGTCGCGGTCAGTATAATACTGGCACATGACCATAGCGCCCGCGCTGCTGCCAGCGATGACCGCGCCCGCCTCGTAGGCAGCGAGCATGGCCTGGTAACTGGCGCTATTGGCGAGCGTCTGACCAAGGTAGCTGGTGAAACCGCCAAGCATGTAGATCAAGCGCGATTGAGCGATGCTGGCAGCTATGGCGGGATCGTTAGCAGAGGCTTTGTCTATGAGGGGAAGGAGCTGAACCTGCGTGGCGCCAAGTCCCTGGAACCAGTTTACGCCATTGCGGCCCGCGCGCTGGTGATTGTTGTCGGGCGCGGCTGCCGTCGGGATGATGCTAATGAGAGCGCCGGGTCCGCCTGCAAGCTCGATGGCGCGGCGGTCAGGGACGGCCATCTGCCCACCAAATTCGGCGCCGCCTTCCAAGAGAAGATATCCTGGCATGTTGTTTTGCTTTCTTAATTCAGTTCAGGGCCAACACTGCTAAGATTGTGCTGGTGGGTCTTCCGGGTATGGTGCTTGAATCTGCTCGTATTGTGGTTGTCCCCCTTGAGGTCGCTCCTGGTTGTACTGTCGCTGTTCACCGGGCTGATAAGCGGGCGGCGCTTCGCGTGGTTGATACCCCTGCTGGTAAGATGCATAGGGCTGCTGGGGCTGTTGATACGCTTGATAGCCTTCCCGCGCCTGGGCAAAGCGCGGGGTACGCCCAGCAAAGTAATAGATGATTGCGCCTATGAGGTGAGTGAAGACGATGGCAATGATCCAACCAATCTTTTGATTGTCCCTCAACGTTTTGTTGGTTGCACAATCGATGAGCATCCATACCCAGAAGATGCTTCCCAGGATGCCAAGGAGTATGGCTCCAAGTACGAACGGGATTATAAGAAATTCCATTCCATGCATTGGCATTGTAGTATTCGTCCTTTCGCTATAATTTCTCTCAGGTCTTTTACCCGGCGTTGCCAGGAGTTTTAGGTGTGCTTGCCTGAGCGATATTTTATAACTCTATACGGCTATTATAGATCATAACGTACGCAATGGTTCCGTTGCTACATTACTCCTGGGTACAACTCTTCATCCCTTCTTTTCTTTCTTCAAGCCGCCTTATCCCAGTGACGCCTGTTCTCCCAATAGCGCTCAATTTGCTCCAGGCTTCTGCCTTTCGTCTCCGGAACGAGTACCCAGCTGAAGATAAAGGCGAGAACCCCAAAGAAGGCGTACAGCCAGAAGGTTACAGGAGCGCCCAGGATTCCAATAAGAGAGAGAAAGGTGATACTCACTAGCAAGTTGGCAGTCCAGTTCGCAAACGAGCTCATGCTCGCCCCGGAGGCACGCACCCGTGTCGGAAAAATCTCCGCACTCATCAGCCAGAAGACCGGGCCAAAACTGAGCGCAAACGCCAGGATATAGATAATCAAGGCGATGAGCGTCAAGCTTCCAATGTGACCCGCATTGTGGGCGAAGATAATACCGAGCATGACGAGCGCCACACCCATAATAATAGAGCCCCCCAGCAGTAACATACGCCGCCCCAGCCGGTCAACAAGTAAGATAGCCACAATCGTCGCTAGTACGTTCACGACGCCTACAACCGACGTGGCGAGAATGGCACTGGTTGCGCTCGCAAACCCAGCTTGTTGAAAGATAGTGGGAGCATAATAAATCACGGTGTTAATCCCGACAAATTGCTGGAAGACGGCCAGGCCCACGCCCACGATGAGGGCCACTCGCAGGCCCGGTATGAAGAGTTCACGTATGCCGGCCTGTTGTCGCTCCTCGCTCAACGAACGACGGATATCTGCCAGTTCCTGCTCCGGTTGTTCTCCCTTGATATGTTCAAGCACCGCCCTGGCCTCATCCCATCGCCCTTTACTGGCCAGCCAACGCGGAGTTTCAGGACAGAGCAGCATTCCCAGGAACAAAGCGATACTGGGAATCGCTGCACTGGCAAACATAGGCGGCCATCCCAAATTCGCATGGGCAAAGGCCAGGTCGACCCAATAGGAGACCGCGATCCCCACGGTGACCGCTAATTGGTTAAAGGTGACCAGCGCCCCCCGCAGCCGGGACGGGGCTATTTCCGAAATGTAGACAGGCACGACGCTCGCCGCAGCGCCAATACCTAGACCCACAATCACACGGCACACGAGAAAAAACACCAGGTTAGGGGAGATCGCCGTGAGCAGGGCACCGGCAGTAAAGATCACAGCAAGTAAGAGCAGTGTCTTTTTCCGCCCAAGGGCGTCATTGAGCCGCCCGGCTACGATGGCCCCAATGATAGCGCCGACTAAGACGGCACTGACAGCAATTTCTTGTATAGTTGCATTGAGCGCAAAACTTTGTTTCAGAAATAACAGCGCGCCTGAGATGACCCCTGTATCAAAGCCAAACAGTAATCCGCCTATAGATGCCACGGCTGCAATAAAGTACACCGGCAAAGAGCGTGGTGAGTGTGTTGCCCCAGTTGTGCGTCGTCTTTCTCTCTCCTGGAAAGCCATGACCCTACCCCATTGGTACATAAACCTTATCGTCCCTAACCCAACCAGCTGCACATCGTCCTCTCTGGTGCTAATATAAGGGAGAAGTGTCATGAAAGCGTTATGTGCAGCGCCATGGGGAGTGGCGCCCCCTACGAACTTTTGTGCAGCACGATGGGTGAGTCATTCACTTGCAGGGATAGGGTTGCATAGGGAGGTTGGCCTACGTTGGCGTGGACTTCGTCGCTCTGCACCTGTATGCCGGGGAAATCAGTGGTGATGGTATTGAGAATACCGGTCACGTCCAGGTGAAATGAAGGACTACTGGTCAAGGTGATATCGATCAAGCCGCCATTCGAGCTAAATTTGGAGGTTCCCCTGGGATCGAGCGAGCCGCTAAATCTGATGGGACCGCCATTGTTATCCAGGGTGGATTGTCCTTGCAGGGTATCCTGCAGCAGGGTGATACTGCCGCCATTGGTCGTCAGTGACATCTGCCCGCTCACGCCGGTAACGTCGATGCTGTCTGCATTTATCTTGACGTCGGTATTGGCAGGAACCACTATATTCAGATCGCAGCCGTTGATGTTGACCGTGTTGCTGGCTTTGTTCTGGCTATAGGGCGTAAAGAGTGTCCATGGTCCCTGGAGAATAACCTCGTTATTCACAGGACCTGCATGCACATGCACAAAGCCTAAGCAGTCCTCGATGATGATGGTTGGATGCGTGCCGACGGAGATCACAGTATCCATTTGCAACCTGTAGACAAAGAAGGCGATACCGCCAAGAATCAGAAGGGTGATGATAACGCGCAGCACCGGGTGGCTCCGTCTCCGGGGTCTTACATAGCCATAGCTCATTTTTTAGTACTCCTTATTGCGCGTGCAGTTTGATTGAGCCGCCGTTGCTGTAGAACGTGACCTGGGCTCGTGGAGGTCTGCCTAGATTGGCATGGATGGCGGCATTTTTGACCGACAGGCCGGGAAAGTCGGTGGTGATCGAGGCGCTGTTAGCACTGTTCACGGTTGCATTCAGGTGAAATGATGCATGGCGCGGGAAGGTGACATCGATGGAGCCGCTATTCGACAGGAACTGGTATACGCCGCTGGAGTCGATCGAGCCGTTAAAGGTGATGGGACCTTCGTTGTTGTTGAACGTCACTGGGCCGCTCAAGGTATCTTGTGTTGCATTGATAGCGCCCGAATTATTCGCCAGCAGGGAAGATGCACTCAACGTACTGTTTGTGACGGTAATGGAGCCGCTGTTGGATGTCAAAACCATCTGGCCGGTCACGCCGTCGACCTCGATATTCTTCGAGTTCGTGTCTGACTTCAGGTTGGTGCCGGCGGGAACCGTTACGTCGATTCTGCTGCTCTGCAACGAGTCTACGTCGATGATGACGGTACTGCCATCGCTGGAGCGGTCATAAGATATGGGGACGCTCAACGACAGGGGGATTCCATATGGGTTCAAGGCCTGCAGAATGATCTTGTTTCCCGTATTCGCGGCATGGATGTGAATTGAGGTTGTGTCAGGGGTGAAGGTCGAGCCATTATTGGCCTGGCTATCAATGACAAGGGTGGGAAGAGCGCTCACAGGGATGGTAGTTGGGCCGGCGAGGATGGTATTGCGTGCGATAAAAGTTCCACCTATGCCAAGGACCGCGACAACGACGACAAAAACGAATAGACTTCTCAGGCACGAGCCCTGCCGCCTGTATTGAGCCCGTCCCCTGTAGGGATATAGACCAGCGTTGGAGTATTGGAAGTTATAGCTCATCTCGAGATCCTTCTCGTTCGATACCGGGTTATGCCACACCACAGGTTACGCGGCCCATTATAAAGCACAGCCATGGTAGTTGTCGAGGGTGAGGGGGAACAGGGCAGGGCGAGGGCAAGCCTCGCCCCTACATTTCGAGCCAGGCATATGTCCGCTTGAGCAGGCGGCAGGGCGAGGGCAAGCCTCGCCCCTACATTTCGAGCCGGGCATATGTCCGCTTGAGTTTTGGGTAATGACTATACTGGTTTTAGGTTGTTGGTGCCGATGAAGGCGCCAAATCAACTAAGATGTACATTTGGTACATCTAATACAGAAGACAATAAGAAAGGAGATGTTATGGCTCTTGATCAACAGATGGTGAACCAATTGCTCGACGCTGTTCCGTACCCAGTCAGCAAAAACAATCTCGTACAGATGGCCCAGCAGATTGGCGCCAATGATCAAATTATCAGTATGCTAAAAAGCCTTCCCGATAAAACCTTCAACTCACGGCAGGAGTTGCAAAGCGTGTTTGAAGGCCAGGGAAAGCCAGGCCAGCCTTTCAAGCGGTAAAGGAAGGATTGTTTCTCAGGAATACAATTCAGGAGATACGAGGCATCCCGCATTGGGATACCTCGTATTTTATTCTCCGCTGATTTTGATGATGACGCGCCTGGGGCACTGGCCGTCGAATTCCACGTAGAAGATTTGCTGCCAGGTCTTCCTCTTGCAAAACTGCACTCATTCCGGTTACAATTAGGGTGGAGGTAGCACAGATGAGTTCAGGAATTTCCCACGGCCCTGGATGGTTTCCCGTGGCGGTGCAGGCGCTGGTGGTGATCGCCGAGACAGATAAATCCTGTCCGAGCAGCACGATGGCTCAGGGCCTCAAGGCACATGCCGTCTTCGTGCGACGCGTACTGGCACACCTGGTTCGTGCCAACATTGTCCAGGCGCGCGAAGGGCGTGACGGGGGCTATCGCCTTGCCCGACCAGCCGATCACATTACACTTGCAGAGATATACCAGGCCATCACAGTGGCAGACCAGCAGGAGGAGGACACTGCTTGTAGCAGCGATGTGAACGCTCGTGTCCAGACTATGCTGGACGAGGTCGGAGCAGAGGCCGAACAGCGCCTGCTCGAGCTGCTTGGCCGCTATACCCTTGCCTCCGTCCTGGAGCGTGTAGCAATCTCCAGACCCGTCTCCTAAGTTATCGTGTCTATCTGTAATAGAGCACGATGTCCGGAAACTGCACTTGACATCCATACAGTTATCAGCTAAACTGCAATCAAGGGAGTTCCAGTCACCTGGAGCCCTTCCACAGCATGCATCATTTCGCTTCATACCTTTTGAAAGGAATACAAACAATGGCTATATCACTTAGTTTAGGCTTACTCATTTTGCGCCTTGGCGTTGGACTGACGATTGCCGCACACGGGGCGCAGAAGCTCTTTGGCTGGTTCGAGGGCTCTGGTCTCACCAAGTTGACGCAGGGGTTCGAGAAACAGGGGTTCAAACCGGCGTGGTTGTGGGTATGGCTGGTGGTTCTGGGGGAGTTTGGCGGCGGTATATCTCTCGCGCTTGGGTTCTTGACGCCCCTGGGAGCAGCCGGGGTCTTCGGGGCGATGCTGATGGCGATTTTCAAGAGCCACTGGAAAAACGGCTTCTGGAACAGTAAACGCGGCCTGGAGTTTCCGCTTGCGCTGCTGACTATGGGTGTAGGCATCGGAATTATCGGCCCAGGAAGCTATTCTTTGGATGCCCTCTTTGGCCTTGCCCTCCCAGAGACACTGCTGTTCCTGGTGCTGGCGGTCGCTGCTGTGCTGGTCGATGTCGTCGGACTCATTATCAGCCGCCCGGCGGCAGTCGCGCCTACGGAGGTCAAGCCCACGGAGGCCAGGCCCACGGAGGTCAAGTCCAGCACCTCATGAGAGGTCTTTAATATTTATTTTTCATTCCCCGATGATTTTGACAATGACGCGTTTGGAGCGCTGGCCATCGAATTCGACATAGAAGATTTGCTGCCAGGGGCCGGAGTCGAATTTGCCCAGGGTGATGGGGATGAGGACCTGGTGATGCAAAAGGAGATTTTTCAGATGGGCGTCGGCGTTGTCTTCGCCGGTATGGTGGTGGCGGTAGTTGGGGTTCTCGGGGGCTACCTGTTCGACCCATGCCATGATGTCCTGCCAGAGGCCGGGCTCGTAGTCGTTGACGATGACGGCGGCGGTGATGTGCATGGCAGAGACGAGCGCCAGGCCTTCCTGGATGCCGCTTTCGTGGATGATGCGCTCGACCTGGTCAGTGATAGGTACGATTTCTTTGCGTTTTTTGGTGTTGAAGGTGAGATAGGCGGTATGAGCTTTCATAAAGGTTCCTCTTTCGTCATGGTGCGTCTTTGTTGTTGTCAATAATAATTATAGGATTCGTCGAGGCAAGAAGTAAGGGTCGCTTTTACATTTATTAGCTCGCCATGTCTCATTTGCCGTTTGCTGTGATGCCGAGGTCGTCGGTGATGGCGGTAAATTGTTCCAGAGCGGCCTGGAGGTCTTCGACGATACTGGCAGCAAGGACGCCGGGCGGGGGTAGGGCGTCGGCGCCTTCCAGGCTTTCGTCGCGCAGCCAGAAGAGGTCGAGGCTCAGTTTGTCGCGTTTGAGAAGGTCGTCGCAGCTGAAGGCGCGGAAACGCTGGCTCTCTTCTCGCTGGTGACGATTCTGCGGGTGGTAGCAGGCGATGAAATTGTCGAGGTGCCTGCGCGCCAGCGGGTTGGTACGCAGGGTGAAGTCCTGGTTGGTGCGCAGGTCGTAGACCCACAGGCGCTCGGTCCAGTGGCGCGGGCTGGCGGGTTTTCTATCGAAGAAGAGCACGTTTGCTTTGACGCCCTGCGCGTAGAAGATGCCCGTTGGCAGGCGCAGCAGGGTATGTACGTCGCATTCCTGCAATAGCTTGCGGCGGATGATTTCGCCCGCGCCTCCCTCGAAGAGGACATTATCGGGCACGACGATGGCCGCTCGCCCGTTAATGGTGAGCAGGCTCTTGACGTGCTGGACGAAATTGAGTTGTTTGTTGCTGGTGCTGGTCCAGAAGTCGTCGCGCACGATGACGCTGGCCTCGCGCTCCTCGCGTCCCTTTTCATTGACGAAGGTGACGCTGCTCTTGCGGCCAAAAGGCGGATTGGTCAAAACCATGTCAAAGTACACGCCCGGGTGACCACGCAGGCTGTCGGAAACCCTCACCGGGCTCTCACTGCCCTCGTCGCTGCCGATGCCGTGCAGGAAGAGGTTCATCACGCAGAGGCGGGCGGTGTTATCGACGATCTCCCAGCCGTGCAAGGTACGCTCTTTCAGGAAGCGTTTCTGGTCGCGATCCAGGGAGTAGTGATGCATGAGATAATCATGCGCGGAGAGCAGGAAGCCCCCCGTGCCGCAGGCGGGATCGCAGATGCGCTGCCCCGGTTCAGGCCGCATGACATCGACGATGGCGGAGATGAGCGGGCGAGGCGTAAAGTATTGGCCCGCGCCGCTCTTGGTGTCTTCGGCGTTCTTCTGGAGCAGCCCTTCGTAGGCATCACCCTTCACATCGGCGCTGAGCATGGTCCACTGCTCGCGCTCGATCAGGTCGACGATCAGGCGGCGCAGCTTGGCGGGGTCCTGTATTTTGTTTTGCGCCTTGCGGAAGATGAGGCCAAGCATGCCTTCCTGTTTGCCCAGTTCTTCGAGGATGTGGCGGTAGTGCGTCTCCAGTTCGTCTCCATCGCGGCGCAGCAGGCTTTCCCAGTCATAGTCTCTGGGAATGCGCGAGGGCTGGTTGTAGGGCGGTTGGGTGCGTTCATGCGCCATTTTGAGGAAGAGCAGGTAGGTGAGCTGCTCGACGTAGTCCCCGTAGGACATGCCGTCATCGCGCAGGATGTTGCAGTAGTTCCAGAGTTTCTGGACGATGTATTGCGAGTTGGTGGTCATGAATGGGCTCCTTTGATGGTGTGCAGATTATAACACACCGAAAAGGATAGGGCATCAGTACTGCACGAGAGGATACAAGAAGGTAAGCCCAAGTCCAGGCTTCAGAAGTTCTTTGGCTGGTAAAAACTTCTGACCCTTCAACCATAAGGAAGGAAACGTTCAAGAAGCCACTCAGGTGATAAAATATCTCTATATCACCTGAGGAGGATTCGACATGGCCATAGAGCTCCTGCTGGATACCGACATCGGCGGCGACATCGACGATGCGCTCTGCCTTGCCTATCTGCTGGCCCAGCCCGCGTGCGAGCTGCTCGGCATTACGACGGTCACCGGCGAAGCTGAGAAGAGGGCGATGCTTGCCAGTGCGCTCTGTAAAGTGGCCGGGAAACACATCCCCATTTTTCCCGGTGTGGAATACCCGCTGCTGGCTGCGCAGCGGCAGCCAGATGTGCCGCAGACTCGCGCGCTGCATAAGTGGGACCACGACACCTCGTTTCCGCGTGGTCAGGCCGTGGAGTTTTTGCGCCAGACCATTCGTGCCCATCCTGGAGAGGTCGTGCTCCTGACCATCGGCCCGCTCACGAACATCGCGCTGCTCTTTGCCGTGGACGAGGAAATTCCGGCGCTGCTCAAAGCATTGGTGATGATGTGCGGCGTATTTACGAACGCTCTGCCAGGCGTTGATCGCCGTGTGCTGCGTCCTGTGCTTGACTTTGCCGAAGTGTGGTTTGAGCACGAGGACAGCGTTACGTTTCATGATCCACTGGCCGCCACGACTATTTTTGATGACACGATCTGTACGTTCAAGCGGGGGACGGTAGAGGTCGAGCTAGCCAGTGAGCGCCTGGCGGGCTTGACCTACTGGGAGCCTGCCAGGACGGGGGTTTACGGGACGGGGATTTCCAGGGCGGGGGCAAGCCCCGCCCCTACATATGAAGATGAAGCTGGTGAGCATCTGACAGCGACCAGGCACGAGGTAGCCCTGGAAGTGAAGCCAGCGCGTTTCTTTGAGCACTATTTTGGGGTATTCGAGAGGAGAACCTTTTCATGACAGCACAGCGCAAACTTACCGTCGACGATCTCTGGACCTTCAAGGAGATGGGCAATATCGCCCTCTCGCCGGATGGAAGGCGGGTGGCCTTTGTCACACACAGCCTTGATAAGGCGAAGAATGAACGTCATAGCGCTATTTACCTCCTACAACTCGACGAGCAAGGGCACGCTGTAGGCGAACCACGCCAGTTAACCGGCGGCGTCAAGAACGACACACAGCCTGTCTGGGCGCCAGATAGCAGGCGCCTGTTGTTCCTCTCAGATCGTGAAGAAGAGAAGAACCAGCTCTGGCTGATCAATACTGGTGGCGGTGAGGCACGCAAACTGACGAACATGCTCAACGGAGTCAGCGAGGCCGCGTGGTCGCCGGATGGGCAGTGGATTGCCTTCACGGCTATGGTCTCGCCGGCCGATGATGAAGAGGTGTTGACCGGACGCAAACCCCTGGAAGAAGCCGAGAAGAAAAAGCGCGAGGAGGAAGAGCGTATCCGCCTGCGCTCGACGACGAAGGTCTGGTACCGCGAAGATGGCCGTGGCTTCTTCGAGAAGTTCAACCAGCTGTTT